>Ga0114994_10002554_pt1 | contig 13317 bp, 11 predicted proteins | sample ArcticOcean_MG_C_9_FD_87043 | JGI IMG/M metagenome (GOLD analysis project Ga0114994, IMG submission 87043) | Marine microbial communities from western Arctic Ocean - ArcticOcean_MG_CB2_152 | ecosystem: Environmental > Aquatic > Marine > Oceanic | place: Arctic Ocean: Canada Basin | collected... | reverse complement strand
TATTTTATCTTGGGCCCATTCATACGTTGAATATTAGCTCTAGCGATTCGAGCTGTTTCACTGTTAGGTAAAATTTTTATGATATTTAACCAATCTGTCCTAGCCCCGACTGTATCCTTCAACCGAAGTCTTAAAATACCGCGCTCCAACAGTCCTTCAAGGTGATTTTTCTCAATCGTCAGCGCGCGACCAATATCGATTGCGGCTCGGTCATACTGACCCAATTGGCGCATAGCGCTAGCCCTGAATACTAATGCATCAACAAAATCCGGTGCGTTGTTTATCACCTTATCAAGGTCAACAAGGGATCGGGCCAAATCTTCTTGCATCGCTGCCACCTGGGCACGGTCAACATAGAGATTCCAATTGATTGGATCGAGTTTGATTGCTGCTGTTAAGATATTATTTGCTTGCGCAGTATTCCCTGCCAGCAACCATGCCTGTCCCGCTTGACCTAAGAGAGCGGCTTTAAATTCCTTTGGCAACCGCGTGTTTTTTGCCAATTTTACCAGCAGGCGCGCAGCTTCTTTATGTTGTCCGAGTTCCATCAGCGCTACTGCCATGCAATGATTAGCCGGGTTACCTCCACCAAGACCTAACCAAGCAATCGCCGCATCAAATCCCCTTTGCGGCTTCGACTTTGCCAGCTCCATACAGCGGGCATACTCTTTCTCAGCAGTAATTTCAGTCGCCTGTATTGGGAAAACTCCCAAAAATACAGTTATCACAATTAAAAAGAGGGTATTGTAGTTCATAACGCGTACCAGCTAGACTCGTTAAAATTTAATTTTAGGTAATCATAATGGTAATTGGTAAAAAAAGTCTTTTTTGTTTTGGCACGGGCTATTCTGCTCAAGTTATTGCGCCGGCGCTTATAGCGCAAGGCTGGCGAGTTTATGGGTCATACAGAGAAAAGGAAGATGCAAGGGCTTTATCAGCGATCGGGGTTGAGCCAATAATTTTTGAAGGTGCCGAGAGTTCATTGCACAACATAGATGCCATTTTATCATCAGTACCGCCGGGCAAAGAAGGCGACCCGGTCCTCGCACGCTATGGTGACATACTAACTATTAAAAGCAAAAACACCTGGATTGGGTATTTGTCAACGACAGGGGTTTATGGGAATACAAACGGTGCCATGGCCAATGAAAAGAGCATTGTTAACCCATCTAATGAGCGAAGCCACTGGCGAGCTCTAGCTGAAAAAAGCTGGCTCAAACGGTCAGGACATATCTTTAGATTGGCCGGCATATATGGCCCAGGTCGATCCTCATTAGACCGTTTAAACGCTGGTCTTTCAAGAAGCATCCATTATCCCGGCCACCTGTTCTCACGCATTCATGTCGAGGATATAGCTCAAACTGTGATAGCTTCAATTAATCAGCCGGGCCCCGGAAGCATTTATAATGTGTGTGATGATGAAGCCATTGAACAGCAAAAAGTTGAAGTTTATGCGGCCAACCTTTTAGGCATGGAGCCACCGCCTATTATGTCTTTTAAAGAGGCCGCTCTAGACATGTCACCGATGGTAAAAACTTTCTGGCAAGATAATCGCCGCGTCGACAACACAAAAATTAAAAATGAATTAGGAATTAAATTAATTTACCCCACTTTTCGCGAAGGCCTAAAGTCCATCCACCAGAGCAGACAGAGTGAGAGTTAACCTAGCTAAATCAGCTTCTGAACTCAGCCGGTGATCTCCATTTTTAATCAAAGTAATTTCCACATCTCTAGATCTTAGCTTTTCTTGGATGATAAGCGATGTCTTCCACGGCACGTCTGTATCTTCTAAACCATGTAAAAGGCGCACAGGACAATCGAGAGGAATTTCATTTCGAAGAACCAAATTTTTTCGCCCCTCATCAAACAACGCTTTTGTGAAAATATAATCATTTTTATATTCACTTGGAACAACAACAAAACCTTTATCCTCAACCTCTGCAATTTGCTCCACGGTTAATTCATTATACAGTAAATCTTCGGTAAAATCTGGAGCAGCGGCAAGCCCAACCAATCCAGCAATCCTGTCTGGCCGCGCAATTGCAGTTAATAACATTATCCAGCCACCCATTGAGGAGCCAACCAACACCTGAGGGCCTTCAGTTAATTCATCTAAAACGGCCAAAGCATCCGCCGCCCAAATTCCTATATGACCACTAGCAAAATCCCCAGATGACTGGCCATGGCCAAAATAGTCAAAGCGGACGAATGCTTGACCCCGTTCACGGGAAAAATTCTCAAGCATTAAAGCTTTATCGCCTGTCATATCTGACATAAACCCGGACATGAAAATAATACCTGGAAGGTTGTTCGAGGGTAAGCCGGGAAAAGCGTGGTAAGCAATGGACGCGCCAAACCGGCGTGTTAAAGTCTGAATTGACGAGCAATTAAATTTACTGGAGTTTATAGTATGGTTTGACATCAATTATCCATTAATGGGAAATAGGTTAAATAAAGCAATCTTTTATTTTAAAAACTAGGCTATAGCTTTGAACACTAAAAATAGCATGAAAAACATCAGGGCTAAAACCTCCTTAAGCCTAGATACTGATCAAAATAATAGTTTTAGACATCCAACAGTCATGCAAGTGTTACCGGAACTATTAACAGGCGGTGTTGAACGCGGCGCAATAGATGTTGCCGGTGCAATTGTCGAATCCGGTGGGCGTGCCCTCGTCGTTTCTGCCGGTGGGCCAATGACTTATGAGCTAAAACGCTTAGGTGCTGAACATTTTGAATTACCCGTTGCAAGTAAAAATCCATTCATTATGTGGAAAAACATCAAGCGACTTGCTAACCTTGCACTTGATCAGAAAGTTGACATTATCCATGCTCGCTCACGCGCACCAGCGTGGAGCGCTTGGTACGCGGCGCGCCAAACAAACAAACATTTCGTCACAACGTTCCATGGTACGTATAGCCATACTAATTGGTTTAAACGCTGGTACAATAATATCATGACCAAAGGTGAGCGGGTTATCGCTATTTCTGATTTTATCTCAGCCCATATTAGGAAAACATATGGCGTACCAGTTGCTAATATTCGTGTAATCCCGCGCGGGATTGATATTAATAAGTTTGATACCAATAAAGTTAGCCAAGAACGTCGGATCAAACTAGCTAATGAGTGGCGTCTGCCAGACGACATGCCAATCATTATATTGCCGGGACGGATAACACGCTGGAAAGGACAAACCGTATTTATTGATGCAATCAAAAAACTTGGCCGGAAAGATATTATGTGCCTCATTGTTGGCTCTGATCAGGGTCGTAAGAGATATCGTAGAGAGTTAGAGGAGATAATCGCTAATAACGATTTACAAGATATCATCCATTTAGTTGACCATTGCAAAGATATGGCCGCTGCCTACATGCTCACTGATATTGTGGTTTCGGCCTCTACCGAACCAGAAGCCTTTGGCCGCGTCATCGTGGAAGCTCAATCCCTTGGCCGACCCGTAATTGGCACAAACCATGGTGGCACTAAGGAAACTATTGTTGAAGGAAAAACGGGTTTGTTGGTAGAACCAAATGATCCTGATAGCCTGGCTAAGGCCATTACAGAAATACTTAATTTAACAGAAGAACAGCGAGAAAAGTTTTCGCAGACTGCAATTAGTCATATTCGCAAACATTATTCAAAAGAACTAATGTGCTCTAGAACCCTTGATATTTATGACGAACTAATTGCAGGCGATGCCATTGCTAGTGCCTAATATGCAAAAAATATTGTTGATTAAATTAGGGGCCCTTGGTGATTTCATTCAAGCCGCAGGACCGTTTGGCGCCATACGCCAGCATCACCCAGATGCAGAGATCACTCTTTTAACGTCACCCATTTTTGCGAATTTTTCAAGTGGCTCTCCCTGGTTTGATAAAGTGAAGATTGATCTCAGGCCAAAAATATTTCAACTGAACAAATTGCTGAAACTCAGAAATTGGTTAAAAAGTTCAAAATTTTATCGTATCTATGACTTACAAACTTCTGATCGCAGTGGGTTCTATTATAAACTATTTTGGCCTAATTTAAAGCCAGATTGGTCAGGAATAGCTCCCGGTTGTTCTCACCCTCATGCCAATCCACGGCGAGATCTCATGCATACAATAGAACGCCAACAAGAACAGCTATCAATGGCTGGTATTTCTAGTTTTTACCAAGGAGATTTCTCTTGGATTAATAAAGACATCAGCTCATTTGGCTTAACTAATGAATTTGCCCTTCTTGTGCCAGGTGGCGCGGCCCACCGGCCAGCAAAACGCTGGCCCACCCAGTATTACCAGAAGGTAATCCAACATTTAGTGGCCAAAAATGTTCAGCCCGTGCTAATCGGTGGTGAAGAAGAAGAGATATTATTAAAGGGCCTTGCCAGGACAGACCCGACCTGCATCTCGCTTGCCGGAAAAACGACTATTGATGATTTATTTTCTTTGGCGCAAAAAGCTCGCTTTGCCCTTGGGAATGACACAGGTCCCATGCATGCTGCCGCTGCAAGTGGTTGCAAAACTATTGTACTTTATTCATCTGAATCTAACCCAGTTCTTTGTGCCCAACGCGGCGACGATGTTACAATTCTTCGGGAGAATAGTTTATCAAATATTACTCCTGATCAAATAATCGAGGTTTTGGGCCTCACGAGAACGCAGAATCAAACTTGACACCAAGTAAAAACAAACTACATTTTGCGCTTACTCAAAATACCCTAAAAATGGAAACTGATGTTGAAACTAACTCTCCCAGATGGTCGAATCCGGGAATATAACGGTCCGATTTCAGGTGCCGATGTTGCGGCGGATATTGGCCCTGGCCTTGCCAAAGCAGCTCTCGCTATTCGTATTAATGACGAAATTAAAGATTTGTCACTAGTAATCGAAGAAGACTGTAACTTTTCCATCGTTACCTCAAAAGATGAAGATGCACTGGATTTACTGCGCCATGATGCAGCCCATGTGATGGCCCAAGCGGTTCAAGAGTTATTTCCCGGCACGCAGGTTACCATCGGGCCGTCCATTAAAAATGGATACTATTACGATTTTGCGCGAAAAGATCCTTTTTCCACTGATGACTTTGAAATAATCGAAGCCAAAATGATGGAAATTGTTGACCGCGATTTAAAATTTATCCACGAAATTTGGGACCGTAGCAATGCTATCAAGTTTTTCAAAGATAAAGGCGAAAATTATAAGGTAGAACTCATTGAAGCTATCCCTGCTGGTGAAGATGTCTCTATTTATAGTCAGGGCGACTGGGTTGATCTTTGTAGAGGGCCTCATTTACCATCGACTGGCAAGCTTGGTAAACATTTCAAACTTATGAAACTCGCTGGGGCCTATTGGCGTGGTAATTCAGATAATGAAATGCTGCAACGTATTTATGGAACAGCTTGGGCGGATAAAAAACAACTCAGTGACTACCTCAACATGTTGGAAGAAGCCGAGAAGCGCGATCATCGCCGCCTCGGGCGTGAAATGAATTTATTTCATATTCAGGAAGAAGCGATCGGCGCGGCGTTCTGGCACCCCAAAGGTTGGGAGCTCTATCGTAAAGTTCAAACCTATATCCGGAACCGACTAGAAAAAGCAGATTATGTTGAGGTGAATACACCTCAATTGGTTGACCGCTCGCTATGGGAAGATTCAGGTCACTGGGAAAAATTTAGGGATTCAATGTTTATCTCGGAGGCCGAAAATAAAATTCTCGCTATCAAGCCGATGAACTGCCCCTGCCACGTCCAAATTTTTAGACACGGCACAAAAAGCTATCGAGATCTGCCGCTTCGGATGGCAGAATTTGGCTCCTGCCATCGCAATGAGCCATCCGGTGCCCTACACGGGCTCATGCGCGTGCGCGCTTTTACGCAAGATGATGCACATATTTTTTGCACGGAGGAGCAAATAACTCAAGAAACTAAAACTTTTTGTGACCTATTAATGAGCGTCTATAAAGATTTTGGATTCAGAGACGTTGCCATTAAATTCTCCGACCGACCAGAAATTCGGGCTGGTGATGATGCAACATGGGACAAAGCCGAAGGGGCATTAACTGAGGCCGTTCAGGCTGCGGGCTATGAGTATGATCTCAATCCGGGAGAAGGAGCGTTCTACGGACCCAAGCTCGAATTTGTGCTACGTGATGCAATTGGACGGGATTGGCAATGCGGTACACTGCAGGTCGATTTCGTGTTACCAGAGCGCTTGGACGCGTCTTATGTTGGTGAAGACGGTGGAAAACATAGGCCTGTTATGCTACACAGGGCTATCCTTGGCTCATTTGAACGCTTCATCGGTATCTTAATTGAAAATTATGCGGGTCGGTTTCCATTTTGGCTAGCCCCACTCCAAGTGATTGTTGCTACAATTACGGATGAAGCTAAGCCTTATGCTGAAATAGTCCTCGCGAAGTTGAAATCAGCCGGGCTGATTGCTGAAGCTGATCTTCGCAATGAAAAAATAAATTATAAGATCCGGGAACACTCAGTTCAAAAAATTCCAGTAATTCTGGTTGTTGGTGGTCGAGAGGCAGAAGAAAGCACGGTAGCTATGCGCCGTCTTGGCGGAAAAGAACAAGAAATTCTTGCGCTTGAAACAGCAGTTGCTAAACTGCGCGAAGAAGCTATTATCCCAGGTAGTTTAAGTTAGTTAGAATCGCTAGAATGATAGCATCAAATTTGAGGAGAAAGACCTTCACGTTCCAAAGGGAAAAGCATTGATAAACTATGCAGTTTACAGCCCCGCGGAAAGTGCGGGCATGTAAAAGGAGCCTAGAAGGATCGCACGTCCACCATTTAACGCACCCCAATCCAAAGGGGGCCCGCAAATCAATGAAGACATCAACTCGGAAAATGTCCGGCTGGTATTAGCTGACGGAGAAATGGCCGGGGTTGTTTCCAAAGAAGAAGCTATAGAGCGTGCTTATGAAGCAGGCATGGATTTGGTTACAATATCACCGAATGCCGATCCTCCCGTTTGTAAAATATTAGACTACGGGAAGTTCAGATACGAGGCTCAAAAAAAGAAAAACGAAGCAAAGAAAAAACAAAACGTAACAGTTGTCAAGGAAATCAAAATCCGCCCGGGCATTGAAACCCACGACTATCAAGTTAAATTGCGCGCCATGAATAAATTTATTGGCGAGGGTGACAAGGTTAAGGTGACGCTCCGCTTCCGTGGCCGTGAAATGGCTCACCAAGATTTAGGTGGTAAAATTTTAGACCGTGTTCGCGAAGACATGGACGGGGTTGCTAAAGTGGAACAATTTCCAAAAATGGAAGGCCGGCAAATTACGATGGTGATCTCACCGAAATAATTACCCCCACTTTATTAATAAATAAAAATGCCGATCCTTAAAGGGATTGGCATTTTTATGTCCCAACAATTCTTATTTAGAAAAGAATTAAACTTATTTGCTAGCCCTTCTGATTGTAATTAATCGGGTGAATTAGTACTTTTCTCCATTTTGGGGAGGGAGAGTGCAATTAACCAAGATACAATGAGAAAGCTAAGCGCCGTAACAAGGCACATAAAAATACCGCCTTGCTGATAGGTCAAACCAGAGAGCAATATACCGATGAGACGTCCACCGGCATTAGCCGTATAATAAAAGCCAACATTGAGAGCAATTTTATCAGAATCTGAATAAGCCAGGATCAAGAAAGAGTGGATTGAAGAATTCAAAGCAAAAAGAATACCAAAAATAATCAGCCCTATCACAACCGTTAAAGCCGATTGAATGTCAAAATATAGAGATGTTGACATAACGGCTGTCACAAAAATCAAGACAAGAAGCCAAAGACGGGCCGAGGCTGCGTCGCCTTCGACAATTTTAGGTGCAATAGATTGAACCAGGCCATACCCGATGATCCAGATCGCCATATAACTTCCAATTTCAGTGTGCGACCAGTTAAGCGTCTCCGCAAGAAAAAAGGGCAAGCCGACAACAAACCAGATGTCTCTGGCGCCAAAAAGAAACAAGCGCGCAGCGGATAAAATATTAATCGCTGGTGTTTTTGAAAATATACTAAAAAATTTTATTTCCTCTTTTGCTTTGCCAATATCTGCGGTCAAAAGAACCAACACCCCACCGAGTGCCAACGCAACAGCCGCCGCCATGCCAAAGAGTGCAGGCGCATAACCAACCCAGGCTAGTAGAACTCCACCAAGAAAGAAGCCAATACCTTTAAGAGCATTCTTCGAGCCGGTGAGGATAGCCACCCACTTAAAAAGCGCGCCCTCTCCTGCGTCAGGGGAAACGATTTTTACTATACTTTTTGCGCTTAATTTGGTTAGATCCTTTGCAATTCCTGATAACGCCTGCAAGCCCATGACAAAGACAACGGCTTGCCAGGTCGGCCAGCTAGGATCGAAATTAGCTAGAGCCGACAGCGCAATCACCTGCAAGCCTAGTCCAACATATAAGATAATTCTTAGGCCAAAATATGCGCCGATCCAGCCACCGATTAAGTTGGTAAATACACCTGCAACCTCATAAAGAAGAAACAGCAAGGCGATTTGAAATGCATCATAGCCCATAGTATAGAAATGCAGCAGCACCAACATACGGAGCGCACCATCAGTGAGTGTAAACACCCAATACGCACCCGTTACATACATATAGTTTTTGAAGGGATAAGAACCCATGCTATATTTTGGATGCGATCTTTTGCACTAATTCCATGAGACGATTTACATATCCCCACTCATTGTCATACCAAGCAAAGATCTTTATCTGTGTACCATCGACCACCATCGTTGATAGTGCGTCAATTATAGCAGAACGTGGATCATTAACATAATCGGCTGAGACCAAAGGTCTTCTCTCAAAACCTAAAATATTTTTCAAACTTCCCTTCGCCGCTTTCTCAAAATAGCCATTTATTTCTTCTGGCGTGGTTGGTCGCTCCACTTCAAAGACGCAGTCAGTAAGCGAGCCATTAAGCAGCGGCACGCGCACTGCATGACCATTGAGCTTGCCCTCAAGCTCAGGATAAATCTGCATTATCGCCGTTGCCGATCCTGTGGTCGTTGGAATGAGCGAATTCATACCGGAGCGCGCCCGCCGGAGGTCTTTATGAAATCCATCTACCAGGGTTTGTGTATTAGTTAGATCATGGATTGTGGTTATCATACCGTGTTTAATTTCAAAGTTATCCATCAACACTTTGACTACCGGAGCCAAACAGTTTGTCGTGCAAGAAGCTGCAGTAACCAAATCATGTTTAGAGGGCTCATAAAGATCGTCATTGATACCAACCACAATATTGAGTGCAGCGGGATCTTTCACCGGCGCTGAAACGACGACTTTTTTTGCGCCTTGGTCAAAATGAGGCTGTAAACTCTCAGGCGTTCTAAATTTTCCGGAACAATCAACAACAACGTCAACACCAAGATCCCCCCAAGGGACTGCCGCAGGCGCCTCTTCCATTGAGTAGCTGATAAATGAACCGTCAATGCCCAGATTTATTGGCCCAGGTGATATATCTATCGCCCAACGGCCATGCACGCTATCAAATTCCAATAAATGTGCCGCTTGTTCTGACGAGCCTGCTGGCTCGTTGATATGTACTATATCATATCCAGATTGTTCCCAGCCCACTCTTAAAGCTAGGCGACCTATTCGACCAAAACCATTAATACCAATTTTTACTGTCATACTATTTAACTGTTTAGCATATGCTTACTAAGGATGATATTAAACTTTTATTACTATTAAGAGCCCAAGAAATTCTGGTAGAAAAGGTACCGTACCACTTGCATTGAGGCCAATTGCTGGGTATAACTGGCGTTTGATCTAACGGTCTGGTGGAACCATGCGTTCCAGGCATACCTAGCCGTTCTAGATAAAAGCCTATCGATATTAATCAACTAAGGCTAAAAATTGTCGCCATTAAGACAAAAAATAAGGAGACCGAAATGCCAAAATTGAAGACAAAGTCGAGCGCTAAAAAGCGTTTTCGAACCACCGCTTCCGGAAAAGTCCGGGGCAATCCAGCTTGTAAACAACATTTCCTTCGTCGACGCCCGCAAAAAATGAAACGTAACACGCGCGGCACAATGATCATGGCTGATGCAGATGCAAAAAAAATATTATCATTCATGCCGTATCTTAGGGGGAAATAAGAATGTCGAGAGCTCAAGGTAAAGTTGCTAGTCGCACGCGCCGCAAAAAAGTTGTCGCAATGGCAAAAGGCTACAGAGGCCGCAATAAAAATAATTTCAGAATTTCAAAGCAAAGAGTAGAAAAAGGGCTTCAATATGCGTATCGCGATCGCCGCGCTAAAAAACGTAGCTTCCGTGCATTGTGGATTCAGCGTATTAATGCGGGCGCTCGTTTGCACGGTCTGAATTATTCGCAATTCATGAACGGCCTCAAAGAAGCTGGTATAGATCTCGACCGTAAAGTCTTGTCAGATATTGCTATCCGCGAGCCAGAATCGTTTAGAAGCTTAGTTGAACAGGCCCAAGGCGCCCTCAACAAAGCTGCTTAAAAACTAAATTGAATGCAGGTTTTAAAAGGGGGCGGCTCTAAAGGCAGCCCCCTTTTGCTGCTAAATGCACTATAATAGGCACCCAGGTTGATTAAATGATGGATAATTTAGACGCCCTAGAATTAAAATTAACGGGTATGATTTCAGATGCTGCCGACATAAACGTCCTTGAACAAGTCCGTATTTTAGCCCTTGGTAAAAAGGGTAATATTACGGCGTTGATGAAGGGTTTAGGAGCCATGGAGCCGAAGGAGCGCAAAGCGGCCGGACAAGAACTTAATATTTTTAAACAAAAAATTTCCGATCTTCTCGACACCCGGAAACTTGAAATTGAGAACACTAGCCTGGATGCTCGCTTGGCAGAAGAGAAAATTGATGTCACCTTACCAATTCGACCGGAAGAACTTGGTACTATTCATCCAATTAGCCAAACCACAGATGAGTTGATTTCCATATTTGGTGAAATGGGTTTTGTTGTCGCTGAAGGTCCAAACATCGAAGAAGACTGGTATAATTTTACGGCACTCAATATTCCGGTTGATCATCCAGCGCGCCAAGAACATGACACATTCTATATCAATGCAGAAAAAGAAGGACAGCGTATGGTCTTGCGTACGCACACATCCCCCGTACAAATTCGGACCATGCAAACACAAAAACCGCCAATTCGAATTATAGTGCCAGGTAGGACGTATCGTTGTGATCATGATGCTACACATTCTCCAATGTTCCATCAAATTGAAGGTTTGGTAATCGATGAGGCCACCCACATGGGACATCTTAAAGGTTGCTTGATTGAAATGTGCCGCGCTTTCTTTGCCCTAGACGAATTACCCGTGCGTTTTCGTCCTTCGTACTTCCCGTTCACCGAGCCCTCCGCCGAAGTTGATATTGGCTGCTCGTTTGGCGATGGTACACTGAAAATTGGTGAAGGTGATGACTGGCTAGAGATTTTAGGCTCCGGCATGGTTAACCCAAACGTATTAGAGAACTGCGGCATTGATTCCACCAAATACCAAGGGTTTGCTTTTGGTATGGGAATCGAGCGCATGGCAATGCTAAAATACGGTATTCCTGATTTACGAACGTTCTACGACTCAGATATACGCTGGCTCAAACATTACGGTTTTCATCCCTTAGATGTTCCCTCGCTTGTTAGTAGGGCTGGACTATGAAATTTAGTTTAAGCTGGCTCAAAGAATACCTCAAAACCGATAAAAGCCTGGATGAAATTCTACACTGGCTCACCATGGTGGGGCTTGAAGTGGAAGGCGTTGAAGATCGCGCTAAACTATTAAAAGAGTTTGTGGTTGGACATGTGTTAGAAGCCAAACAACATCCAGATGCAGACCGACTACAAGTTTTACAAGTTGATAATGGTGCAGAAACCTTGGAGGTCGTCTGCGGTGCACCAAACGCGCGAGCGGGCATGAAGGGAATTTTTGCTGGCAATGGTAGTTATATACCAGGCCTCGACGTTACACTAAAAACGACAAAAATTCGTGGTATCACGTCTAATGGTATGATGCTATCCGAGCGAGAAATCGGCTTATCAGACGAGCACGATGGTATCATTGAAGTCGCAGCTCATTTAGATATTGGTTCTTCAGCTGCAGAAGCCTTGGGGCTCATGGACCCCGTTATAGATATCGCTATCACACCAAACCGGGGTGATTGCCTTGGTGTCTATGGCATAGCCCGCGATTTGGCCGCTACGGATGTAGGTACTTTAAAGCCACTCAGCATTCCAAATATTAAGGGTGCTTTTAAAAGCCCTATCAACGTTAATCTTAACTTTGACGATGACCACACAGATGCCTGTCCGATATTCTCAGGCAGGTATATTAAAGGTGTTAAAAATGGGGAAAGTCCCCAATGGCTGAAAGATAAATTGCTCGCGATAGGCCTGCGCCCAATCTCAGCATTAGTCGACATAACCAACTATATGACCATCGCACATTGCCGCCCACTCCACGTATTCGATGCGGATAGGATCAACGGGAACATTAATATTCGAATGGCCAAAGAGAACGAGAAGATGCTGGCGCTTGATGGCAAAGAATATGAGATGGATGCCGAGATGACTGTTATTGCCGATGACCAAGGCGCCGAGGGCCTAGCAGGCGTCATAGGTGGAGAGCGAACCAGTGTTTCTGGAAATACTGTCAACGTCCTGTTAGAGACAGCATATTTTAGCCCCGTCCGTACCGCCATGACGGGTCGGAAATTAAACTTGCAATCCGATGCGCGTTTTCGCTTCGAGCGGGGTGTTGACCCTGCCTTCCTAAGGGATGCCACTGAAATTGCCACACAAATGATTCTGGACCTCTGCGGCGGCGAACCCAGCGAGATGATAATTACCGGTAGTGAACCCGATTGGAAGCGCAACTATTTTCTCCGCAACACACGGGTGAAAGACCTTGGTGGCGTTGATGTTTCTGCAGAACGTACTCAAGAGATTCTTGAAGCACTAGGCTTTAAAGTTACTGCAGTAGAAGGAGGATGGGAGGTAATTGTCCCATCCTGGCGTTATGATGTGGTTGGCGAGGCCGACCTTGTTGAAGAGGTTTTGCGTATAAATGGCTTTAATGCCATACCAATTGTTCCAATGGAGCCCTTAACTGCCTTGCCTCATGGCGCTATAAACTTAACACAAGATCGCCGGTCCCGAGCACGCAGAACCCTGGCAACCCGCGGCATAACCGAGGTAGTCACATTCTCTTTCCTTCACGCTGATCAAGCCAACCTATTCGGCGGATCCCCTAAAAGTATTGAACTGGTGAACCCAATCAGCAATGACTTCAGCGTTATGCGACCTTCAATTCTGCCTAATTTA
>Ga0114994_10002552_pt1 | contig 13334 bp, 14 predicted proteins | sample ArcticOcean_MG_C_9_FD_87043 | JGI IMG/M metagenome (GOLD analysis project Ga0114994, IMG submission 87043) | Marine microbial communities from western Arctic Ocean - ArcticOcean_MG_CB2_152 | ecosystem: Environmental > Aquatic > Marine > Oceanic | place: Arctic Ocean: Canada Basin | collected... | reverse complement strand
GCCACAACTGTGATGAGCAAGTGGTATTGCTTGAAGGTGAATGTAATGTCGATATTGCTGGCGAGTTGACGTCCGTAACGGCGGTGGATACTACCTACATAAAAGCTGGCACATACCATCGTTTTGTTAATACTGGTGATACCCGTGCCGTTATCCTTTGGACTTATGATTCTGATGCTGTTACCCGGACTTTCCAAGGGACTGGTAAAACCGTTCAACATCTCTCTGGCGAAGACGTCGTCACGCCCCAATAATAAATAACTAAGAAAAGAGACTGGGAGAGAAGCATGGCCCAAGATGCTGTGAATGCGAAACGCTTTTCAGGCGAAAATATTTCGGACTTTATTCAACGTGTGCTGATTGCCGCCGAAATGTCGCGAGACGATGCTCGTGTGATTGCAGATTTGATGGCTGAAGCGGACGTTAATGGCTCAGATGGTCATGGTGTTTTTCGCCTGCCAGGTTATATCCGGCGCATAAAGGAAGGTGGGCTGAACCTCAAGCCGAATATAAGGATTGAAAAAGAAAAGAGCGGTATGGCTTTGGTCAATGGCGACAATGCCCAGGGCCATTTAGTCATGCGCTATTGCGCCGAGCTTGCGACTAAAAAAGCCAAAGAAAGTGGTGTGGCGTGGGTTGGCTCGCATGCGAGCAATCATGCAGGCCCTGCAGCTCTTTATGCTAAAATTCCAATGCGCGAAAATATGATAGGGCTTTACGTTGCGATTGGAAATGCCAATCACTTGCCACCTTGGGGCGGTATGGAAATGTTGCTCAGTACAAATCCTATTGCGATTGCTGTGCCGGGCCTAGAAGAGCCGCCGATTGTATTAGATATGGCAACAACAGTTGCGGCTTACGGTAAGGTTAAAACAGCGGCTCAACGCGGCGAAGAAATGCCGGAAGGCTGGATGATAGATAAAGAGGGCCAACCGCTCACCGATCCGAATAAATCTGATGAAGGCTTCTTACTGCCGATCGGCGGGCCCAAAGGCTATGGTCTGGCGCTTATGTTTGGTTTACTGGCCGGTACTCTTAACGGTGCAGCATTTGGCAATGACGTGGTTGATTTTAACTCAAATTTTCATACCCCGACTAACACAGGACAATTTATTGTGGCTATCGACATAGCTGCCTTTGCCGATGTTGATACTTTTAAACGCAACGTCGATAATATCTACCGGACCATGAAAGGCTCACCTACTTTACCCGGCTATGACGAAGTTCTCTTGCCCGGTGAGCAAAGTCATAAAAAGCGCATCGACCGTGAAGAAAATGGAGTGCCTATCCACGATGGATTGTTGACTGCATTGGGTGAAACGGCCAGTGAAATGGGTGTTGAGCCTTTAGTTTAGTTTATTCCACATCAGTTGACACAAAAGACTTTGTTTCAGGGCAATCTGAAATAATGATTGCTTGTGCAATTTATGTTCTGGTTTTAGGGGCGGCTAAGAATTTTTTTGTGTCTTTTAATGCAGAGTATCACTTTATTAGGCTTATTTAGAAAAAGCAGGTAAGGTACCTACCTGTTCGAGCCTGCCCGTAAACGTTAGTTCAACAGTAAAGTCGGACGGCGTGCGGCTATATGCACACATCTTTTAATGTTCAATTCTATAATCCTTACTTATAAAATTCCTCTGGATCGATAGGCAATTGGATCTCTTCTCCGCGTTTAGCAGAAAGATCCATCGCCATAGTGCAGAGAAGGTTCGAATGGCCTTCAGCTGCAGTTGCGTGGGGTGTTGGGGTGCCCATCATGATGCGGGTAAACCAGCCAATGGTCTCTTCGCGCATTGGGCCATATAGCTGGCCGTTCCATATGTCGCCTGGAGGATATGAGGTCAAAAAGTCGACATGACGTTCAGGAGCTTCGTAGCCGCCAGAGATATAACCGCCAGGTAGCTTTTCGTTTGTTGCCAGTACGAGATCTCTGTGGGTATCTTCAATGTCAATGATGCCTTCTTTGCCGACGATCCCGATCTCTAAGCCATAAACCGTTCCTGGCCATACTTCTGGCAGAGCCCAGCAAATGTTCATTGAGAAAAGCGTACCATCATCCATGGTAAAGATGCCGAAGGTCGAATCTTTTGTACCCCATTCGTTGAGCACTTTGTCAACAGATTTGGCATAGACCGTGGCCGGCTTCTTTCCTTCCATCAGCCACATCGACATATCCAGAGAATGGGTGCCGGATACAACCATTGGCGTTAGGTTGTGGCGTGCGTTGGTTTTTGCGATGGTTGCTATCGGGACCATGCGGTTCATGAATGCGCGGGTGGTGACTGAGTGAACGTCACCGATTTGGCCATTCATTAGCCGCTCTTTAACTGTTAGGAAACGACGTCGGAAACGCTGGGTGTAGCCGACGCATGCGTCAAGGCCAGCTTCTTGAATAGCAGTAAGGATTTGAAAGGATTCTCGGGCCTCCGTTGCTAGAGGCTTTTCGATGAACAGCTTGTGACCTCGTTCAACTGCGAGCAATGTTGGCTCAGTATGTTTGTTTTCATCCGTTATTATCATAACCGCGTTAACTTCTGGCCGCTTGATTAACTCATTAAAATCATTGGTATAAAAATCCGCTTTAGTATCCTCGGCAAGTTGTTTGCCGAGGTCATTATTAATATCGCAAAGACCCAGCCATTTTACGCCCGGGTATTCCCGCGCATATTTGGCACGAATGCGACCTATAGTACCACAGCCAACAATGGCCAATCCAATTTCATTTACAGTGTCCATATTAATTTCAGGCATTCGGCACCCCTCGTTGGTCCTTAATATTAGCAAAACTTATTTATTTTAATTGAACGACGTTTTAACTTTAAAATTAGTCATGGTAAAGCAGCTTTAAACTGAGGAATTTTATCAAAATGAGCGTACTGAGTGTAAATCTAAAGCGGTGAGCCTATATCTTCCCAACAGCATTTAGCAGGTTTAGTTGTTCTAAATCCTCTAGAGTGCGTGATTTAAAAATTTTAAACCAATAGACCTTAGAATTCGGTCATCACTATTTAATTTTGCAATAAAGTAGATCGCTTGTCGAACAGGTTGTCATCTCAGGTCATCCAACTGAGTGTTACTTCTCTTGAAGCATCTAAGATTTCTTTTCAGCACAGCTCCAATGTGTTCGAGCCTCTCGTTGATGCTAAATCGAGGTGCATCATTAAGTTTACCGGGGGTAGTTGCTTTAGAGCTAAAGAATTTTTTGCGCTTTTTAAAGCCCATAAACCGAGTAATGTTCTATATGCCTAAAAATATTATATTTATGGTGGCGAGAATTGCGCTAGCCGAATGGTTTTGTTAGTTGGGCTGTCAAACCCCCATTAACTGTTGGCAATTAATTATGACTTTTTAATCCGTGTTTAATCTTGTTTTTGGAGGCTTCTCGTGTTCCTTTAGTTTTCATGATTAAGGTGCACGGATTAATAAATTGCGATACCTGCCGTAAGGCGATGAAAGACTTGTCGACTGGAGAGATTGATTATCAGTTTATTGATTTACGCAAAGATGGACTGGTTAAAAATGATCTCAAAAAATGGGTAGCATCTACTGGATGGAAAGTTTTACTTAATACGCGAGGCCTAACTTGGAGAGGGTTAACTGAGGTCGAAAAAGAGATAGTTGATGAGAGAAAAGCAATAGCACTTATGTTTAAGTATCCGGCACTTATAAAACGTCCCGTTTTTGAAATTGGAAGTAAAGTCATTATTGGCTATAAAGATAATCAGAAAAAGGCGCTTGGCCTCTAAAAACTAAACTGGAGATACCTAAATGAAAGCAAATTTGGAAAGAGACGATTTTATTAATCTTTTGGGGCAATTAAATAGTGACGATGATGCAGAGATTTTGGGCGCTGTCCGTGATTTAAATGCCAAGATGACAGTTGCTGGTATGACTTGGGATGACTTATTGATATCCCAAGGTGATACTGCTGAGATTACTCTTTCTGAGGATGAAGATTCTGTTATCGATCAAGGGATTGAAGATTCTGCTATCGATCAAGAGGATGAGGAATCTGATATCGATCAAGAGGATAAGGGCAGTGACAATTTGGAGCCTTTGAGCGATGATGAAAAAGAAGAAGCAGGAAGCCTAATCAGCGCTATTGGCGGAATGGAAATATCTAATATGACCAAACAGGAACTCGAAGAGTATGCTGCCGATATCAAAAGTGGTGATTTTGAAAAAATGGACCTTCGTTATTTGCGCGCACTCAAATCAAGGTTATCAGCTTAATCGCTATGACGAATGAGCCTATTTATCATATTTGCCGTGCAGACGAGTGGTTAGATGCGCAATCGATTGGAAGTTATGGTGGCTCCTCGCAAGACAAAGCTGATGGTTTTATCCACTTTTCAGCCCGGACGCAGGTCGTTGATAGTGCGGCCAAACACCGGGCTGGCCAAGACGGATTAATTCTTCTCGAGGTTGATCAAGTGAAGCTTGGTGCTGCATTAAAGTGGGAGCTTTCGCGCAACGATATAGAATTCCCCCATCTCTATGGTGATTTACCCGTAGGAGCTGTTCTTCGCAGCTTTGCTTTGACCCTGGATAAGGAGGGAATACATATTTTTCCGAAAGACTGGGAACTAATGGAATAGGGGCCTGGCACTAATGCCAGATTTTTCTTTAGAAAGCAGAATTGCCCGAAAAGGTTATTTTCGCATCGCTGGGGTTGATGAGGCGGGTCGTGGGCCTTGGGCAGGTCCGGTTATTGCGGCAGCTGTTATTCTAGACAGAAAAAGATTACCCAGTAGTCTACGAAGTGGTCTCGATGATTCAAAAAAACTCTCAGCAATAAAGCGGGAAATTCTTTTTGATATCATTTTAGAAAACGCAGATGTTGGTATTGGAAAGTCTAGTGTTACTGAAATTGACCGCATAAATATTTTACAAGCAACCTTTTTGGCTATGAGACAAGCGCTTGAAAATCTTACCCAAACGCCTGATTTTGCATTGATTGATGGCAATAGAATTCTCCCTAAAAAATATCAGGCCGAAGCTATTGTGAAGGGTGATCAGCGTTCATTTTCGATTGCTGCTGCGTCCATTATTGCTAAGGTAACGAGGGATCGATTGATGGCAAAGCTTAGCCTTAAATACCCAGGGTACGCATGGGAGAAAAATATGGGATATGGTACAAAAGCGCATAATGAGGCCTTGGAGCGGCTCGGGGTGACTGATCACCACCGAAAGAGTTATAAGCCAATAATCAATATATTGAGTCGTCAGGAACCTTAACTCCCATATATAGCTACTTTATCTTTTGCTAAGTCATTGATTCCAAATAGCTCTTGACGATGAATCCCGAAAGACTCAGTATGCCGGCCTTATGGCAGGTCAAAAAACATTAAAACTGAATCAGATTCTTGAAGGCGATAGCGTCGAGATGATGAAGACACTTCCGAGCTCTTCGATTGATGTCATTTTTGCGGATCCACCGTATAACTTACAATTAGCAGGTGACCTACTTCGTCCAAATAATTCCAAAGTTGATGCCGTTGATGACGAGTGGGATAAATTCGAGAGTTTTGCAGTTTACGATAAATTTACGCGATCTTGGCTCAATGAAGCACGGCGGGTGCTTAAAGACACTGGCACGCTCTGGGTAATAGGCAGCTATCATAACATTTTTCGCGTTGGTACAGCTCTCCAAGATCTAGGATTCTGGGTGCTAAATGATATCATTTGGCGAAAAACAAATCCCATGCCAAATTTTAGGGGTAAGCGATTCACAAATGCTCATGAAACTTTGATTTGGTGCTCTAAAGGCCAAGGTTCTAAATATAAATTTAACTATGATGCCATGAAAGCTTTGAATGAGGATTTGCAAATGCGTTCTGATTGGTTGCTGCCGATTTGCAATGGCAATGAACGTATAAAAAATAAAGAAGATGGTAAAAAGGCTCATCCTACACAAAAACCAGAATCACTTCTCTACCGGGTAATATTGTCATCAACAGAGCCCGGCGATGTCGTGCTGGATCCTTTCTTTGGCTCTGGCACAACGGGAGCTGTTGCAAAAAAACTAGGCCGAAATTTTATCGGTATAGAGCGTGATAAAGGCTATATCGCTGTAGCAAATAAGCGCCTTTCCCAAACTTCAGGACCAACTGATATCAGCCTTGTCATCACGCCATCAAAAAAGAAGGAACCTAGGATTCCGTTTGGCTGGTTAATTGAGCGCGGTTTATTGGAGCCAGGTACTGTTCTGAGCGATAATCGCCAACGCCATACAGCAAAAGTACGAGCAGATGGCTCAATCATTAGCTCAGAGCACCGGGGATCAATCCATCTCGTTGGTGCCCTCGTACAAGATGCACCTGCCTGCAACGGTTGGACGTTCTGGCACTTAAATGTTGAGGGTAAAATGATGCCAATAGACACCCTGCGGCAACAATTACGATCGGAACTACATTAGTCGTTAAATTTTTAACGGGTTGGAACAGGTACGTCACCGGCGTAGTCGTAAAAACCTTTACCTGATTTACGGCCAAGCCAACCAGCTTCAACATATTTAACCAGAAGCGGGCAAGGACGGTATTTGGTATCCGCTAAACCTTCATGAAGAACTTGCATGACACTGAGGCACGTGTCTAAGCCAATAAAATCAGCTAGTTCCAAAGGGCCCATTGGATGGTGCGCGCCAAGTTTTAAGGCCGTGTCGATGGCATGAACGGTACCGACGCCCTCATATAATGTGTAAACAGCCTCATTAATCATCGGGAGTAAAATTCTATTAACTATGAAGGCTGGAAAATCTTCTGAGCTAACGGAAGTTTTTTTAAGCTTGTTAGTGAGCTCCCGGATAGTTTCAAAAACTTCCGGGTCAGTCGCTATCCCACGTATCAATTCGACTAATTCCATCAATGGAGCTGGATTCATAAAATGAATGCCCATAAAACGGTCAGGGCGATCGGTTTGTGCTGCTAGGCGCGTGATAGAAATAGAAGATGTGTTGGTAGACAAGATGGCGCTTTTTTTTATAATCGGGCAGACCTGGGCATAAATAGCCTTCTTAATCTCCTCGTTTTCGGTTGCCGCCTCAATTATTAGGTCGCAATCGCTTAAGGCATCAAACGAAGTGTTGGTCGATATTTTAGTCAAAGCAGCTTTTTTATCTTCCTTAGAGATTTTCCCTCGGGAGACCAGGCGCCCAAGGTTTTTGTCAATCGTTAATATGGCTTCTTCTAAGGCAGCCCCATTAATGTCAACGAGACAAACACCATGACCGCTAACTGCACATACGTGCGCAATACCAAGACCCATCTGGCCCGCACCAATAATACCAATATTACTTATTTCAATTTTCATTTTTTCTGGCCGTTCATTATCCATGGTTTATTTTCTTATTAGGGTGCACTATTTATTGAGTTCAGCTTCTAGTTCTGGGACTGCTTTGAATAAATCTGCTACGAGACCGTAGTCTGCTATTTGAAATATGGGTGCTTCTTCATCTTTGTTTATAGCGACAATTACATTACTGTCTTTCATACCGGCCAGATGCTGGATCGCGCCTGATATGCCGACAGCAATATAAAGGTCAGGCGCAACGATTTTACCAGTTTGACCAACTTGATAGTCGTTGGTTACAAAGCCTGAATCAACAGCTGCTCTCGATGCACCAACCGCGGCACCCAATATATCAGCAACTTTTTCTAGCATGGCGAAATTTTCACCATTTTGCATGCCACGCCCACCTGAAATAATAATCTTTGCCTGAGTTAATTCGGGCCGGTCAGATTTAGTAAGCTCTGTGCTGATAAATTTAGATTGGTTAATATCTTCAGTCGCATCAATTGGCATGATTTCAGCTACTGTGTTGCCTGCAATCGCAGCTTCAAAAGCGGTTGCCCTAACTGTTAACAACTTAATAGGGTCGCTAGATTGAACGGTAGCAATTGCATTGCCAGCGTAAACTGGGCGCTCAAATGTATTTGCATCGTGGATGGCGGTAATCTCTGAAATTTGCTGGACGTCTAATAAAGCGGCTACTCGCGGTAGTAAGTTTTTACCAAAAGTCGTCGCCGGCGCTAAAATATGGGTATAATCCTCGGCCAAGCTAATAATTAAGGGTGTGAAATTTTCCGCCAACGGATTCGCATATTGGTCGTTATCTGCCAGTAATACTTTTACCGTACCTGATAATTTAGCCACTTCATCGGCAACCGCGCCGCATGCGCTTCCAGCTACCAAGACCGTTACTGGCCCAAGTTCAGCTGCGGCTGTTAGCGTGTTTAGAGTTGCGCCTTTGAGGGAAGCATTGTTGTGTTCTGCTATAACTAGAATTGGCATGTTGCGTCCTACTTTAAATTACCTTGGCTTCGTTTCTAAGTTTATCTACAAGTTGAGCTATATCTTCAACGATCACACCGGCTTGGCGAGAAGGTGGCTCGGTCATTTTGAGGATGGTCAGGCGGGCAGAGATATCCACGCCAAGATCCTCAGGTGAAGTTTCATCTATTGCCTTCTTCTTTGCTTTCATGATATTTGGCAGCGACGCATAGCGCGGTGTGTTTAGGCGAAGATCAGTTGTTACGATTGCTGGAATGTTAATTTGGATAGTTTCTAGCCCACCATCAACCTCGCGGGTTACGGTTGCTTTACCATCACTGATACCGAGATTCGAAGCAAATGTGCCTTGCGGCCAACCCATCAAGGCGGCCAGCATTTGTCCGGTTTGATTGCTATCATCATCAATTGCTTGTTTGCCCAGAATAACCAGATCGGGATTCTCTTTCTTGACCAAGGCTTTTAAAAGTTTGGCTACCGCCAAAGGTTCAACTTCTTCATTGGTTTCAATATGAACACCCCTATCCGCACCCATCGCTAGTGCTGTGCGGATCGTTTCTTGGGACTGCTTAGGTCCAATAGAAACTGCGATAAGCTCGTCTGCAACACCACTTTCTCTAAGGCGAACACCTTCTTCTACAGCAATTTCATCGAAAGGATTCATTGACATTTTAACGTTGGACGTCTCAATGCCAGTTTCATCCGATTTAACTCGAATTTTTACGTTGTAATCAATTACGCGCTTAATTGCGACAAGAATTTTCATATAACTTCCTAAGATATGGCTCACAAGTGAAAAAAATCATGCTATCAATTCCTATTCTACAATGTACCTTATAGACTTAATTCAATAAGTGTTAATAACGCTAATAAAAAATGTGGGATGAACGCGTGCTTTAATCTCTATAAGGTTAGGGGTTAACGATTTTTACCGGGTTCCCATAACACATCAGTTAATCCATTATCGTTCACTTTTCGAGAAAGGACAAATAAAAGGTCAGATAACCGATTCAAAAAGATGACAGCAAGGGGGTTGATTTTATCTAGTTTCGCATTTCTTTCAGATAATTTTGTTGTCAATCGTTCCGCTCGTCGCGTAACGGTTCTTGCAACATGGAGGTGAGCGGCACACACTGTACCACCGGGCAAGATAAAGGACGTAAGTGGACTTAGGGCAGCGTTCATGTGATCAACTTCACTCTCCAACCGGTCAATTTGGCTTTGAATAATTCGTAATTCTGGTTTGGTGGTGTCTAAATTTATGGGCCGCGCTAGGTCTGCTCCTAAATCAAATAGGTCATTTTGAATGCGTCCGAGTATGGCATCAATTTCGCCATTACTTTCTGCAGTGCTATACAATCTTGCCACACCAATATGGGCATTTACTTCATCGACGGTGCCGTATGCTTCTACGCGGAGATCATGTTTAGCTACGCGGCTACCATCGCTGAGCGAAGTCTCACCCTTATCGCCGCCACGAGTATAAATTTTATCTAGTCGTACCATATTATCATCCAAAACTTTGAGGAATAGGAAAAGAAATCATAATAATAAATAAAACAATAACAAGCGCTTGTAACCCAACGCGGATCCGCATCATCTGATTTCTAAATTCTGGGCTAAACTTGCGATCCATTACCATGCTTATAATACCTGAAAACAGTGCGATTGCATTCAAAATGACGGCAAGAACCAGCATTGGAGGTACCATACTTAAAAAGGAGTGTATCAACCATTCTATTGTGTGCATTATTTTTTTAGCTGTTCACTGGGTATTAGAACTGGGATTAGATAAGTGCTAATATTCTCTTTACCGGGTTTAAAACAGAGGAATCGACTACAAGTACCTTTTACCTTCTTGACCCACTTAGGATCAATTGCCTTGGATATATTTTGTGTTTTAGTTATTTTAGGCTCAAAAAAATTCATTTAGGCCATGCCTCTTTATCAGCCGTGCCCCCCCCCATTAATTAAGGGGCTTCCGCTCATGGTGTTGTTTAAGCCTACTTTTATAATATTTATAGAAAGTTCAAGTATTTTCTCTGATTGTTAACCTTTGCGCGATATTTGTACTAAACGTTTTAAAATCAACTAAAAAGTAACTTCACTATAAGCCGGAATAAACGAAGCTGTGATCCTTCATAAATTCTAGAGAATAAGTTAGTTTGTTAACCGAGAGTGTGTAGGTTTGAGTTTTGACATTCGTTTAAGAGAAAAACCTAAAATAGGACGATGACATATATATTTTAAATGTGTATGATTATAATTGGAATTTAATGCAGGAGGACTAAATGTTCTTTGACGAAATTAAAGTAGTTGAAACAAGTATTAAGCAGATAAAAACCGATCTTGTTAAGATTGGAGAGGGTGTCGAAGGGCATTACGATCAATTAGATGACTTTGCCGCACATATAATTGCCATTGAAGCAGTTTTGATAGAGGTGATTAAGAAAGTTGATGTTGATGCAGTCGCTATTAAAACGTGGATTGTCGATGCTACTAAAGACAGCACCGGTCAAGAAGGTGGTAGCGAAAAAGCTAGAATAATTGTTGATAACCTTTTGGTTGGTGATCCAGTTCCAGAGCGTAAAGACTAAATTAAAACAATTTCCTCGTTAAATTTTAAACAAAGGTGCTGGCCTTTAGGGTCTGCGCCTTTGTTGTTTAAATTTTGTTTAGCCACATTTGGAGTAAGCGCAGCTTGTGCAGGTGTCACAGCTTTCTTGGCGAATGAGACTTTCTTGACCACATTTAGGGCATTGGCTAAATCTTTTGTCTCGAATTATTCTGTTGGGGTCCTCCGGCTTTCTTGAGTTGCTTAAAGCTTCTTTTAAATTTACGACTTGCGGTTTTGATAATACGTCATCTTCCGCCAGCGCACCTGGGGCTTTTATAAAACCTATCGCAATCATGTGTTCTTCAAGTATTTCGCCAATGGCGGCAAGCAAGGAAGGCACATAGCGTCCTTTCATCCACTGTCCACCCCTTGGGTCAAAAACAGCTTTTAGTTCTTCAACTACGAAAGACACGTCACCACCACGCCTAAACACAGCAGACATCATTCGAGTAAGTGCAACGGACCAAGCAAAATGTTCAGTGTTTTTTGAGTTAATGAAAACTTCAAATGGTCGCCGTCGTCCATCCTGGATGATATCGTTGACGGTTATATAGAGTGCGTGATTGCTTTCTGGCCATTGAATTTTATAGGTTGCTCCGTCCAGAGCTTCTGGGCGGTCAAGTGGTTGAGTTAGGTAATGTAGGATTCCGCTATCGCCCATGTCCTTCGGTTTAATATTATATCCTGCTATGGTTTGGGGGGGGGCTTCAAGAGGAAGTTCAGTTTGATTATTTGTGGCTTCTCTCTTTTCTTTGCTTTCTTTAGTTTCAAGAATAGCGCCGGTGATGTCGTTGGGCCGGTAGGTCGTACATCCTTTACAACCAAGCTCATAGGCTTGCATATAAATATCTTTAAATTCATTAAAATTGATGTCTTCTGGACAATTAATGGTTTTAGAAATCGAGCTATCAATATATTTTTGTACAGTCGCTTGCATCACGAGGTGGTCTTTTGGTGATAATCCTTGAGCATCAACAAAGGCGTCGGGTAGAGGCACTCCTTCTCCTTTTAGGCTGCGGAAAAGTCTGTGTGCATAATCGACTACATCTTCATCGCGACGAGAACCGTCCGGCATCAGGACCCGCCGGGAGTATGCAAAGCTGAAAACGGGCTCAATGCCGGAAGAGACATTGTCAGCAAATAAAGAAATGGTACCGGTTGGTGCAACTGAAGTTAGCAAAGCATTACGCATACCATGCTTGGCAATTGCTTCGCGGATATCTTGGTCAATATTTTTAAGGGCTTCACTGGCAAGATATGCATCTTTGTTAAATAGCGGGAAACTCCCTTTCTGTTTGGCAAGTTCCGTAGAGGTTAAATATGATGCGCGTTGAATGGTTTTAAGCCAAATTTCTGTGAGGCGGACTGCATCTGAAGAGCCATAGCGTGCATTACACATGATTAAGGCGTCGGCGAGACCTGTGATGCCCAATCCAATCCGGCGTTTTGATTTGGCTTCTTTTTCTTGTTCTGGCAAAGGAAAGCGTGAGACATCAATTGTATTGTCCATCATGCGTACCGCAGTGCCCACAATTTTGGCGAGGTCCAAAACATTTAGTTCTGCCTGGTCGGTAAAAGGTTCGCTGACAAAACGGGCGAGATTTATCGAGCCTAAAAGGCAAGCACCATACGGAGGAAGAGGCTGTTCACCGCAGGGATTTGTTCCGTGAATGGTCTCGCAATAAGAAATTGGATTGAGTTGATTTATGCGATCAATGAAAATAACGCCGGGCTCTGCATAAGAGTAGGTTGCCCGCATGATCTTCTCCCAAAGTTCACGCGCTGGAATGCTCAGGTAGACCGAACCATCAAACACTAACTGCCAGGCGGCACCTTCTTTAACCGCTTGCATAAAATCATCCGTAACAAGAATAGATAGATTAAACATGCGTAGCCGCCCAGGCTCCTGTTTTGCTTCTATGAAGGCCTCGATGTCCGGATGGTCACAGCGCATGACGGCCATCATGGCACCGCGACGGGAGCCAGCACTCATGATGGTACGGCACATGGCATCCCAAACATCCATGAAAGAGAGCGGTCCAGAAGCATCTGCGCCAACGCCTTTGACTGGAGCCCCTTTCGGGCGAAGCGTTGAGAAATCATAGCCGATGCCGCCTCCTTGTTGCATCGTTAGCGCGGCTTCGCGGAGGCTTTCAAATATGCCCGACATATCGTCCGGAATATCGCCCATTACAAAGCAATTAAACAACGTAACATCACGTTTCGTGCCTGCGCCGGCCATAATGCGGCCAGCCGGTAAAAATTTAAAATCTCTGAGGGCGTGGAAGAATTCTTCCGTATAGGCTTGTGGTGCATTTTCTGCTTGAGCAAGTGCCGAGCTGACACGGCGAAAGGTGTCATCAATCGTTTTGTCAATTGCAACACCATCAGCATTTTTGAAGCGATATTTCATTTCCCAAATTTTCTG
>Ga0114994_10002549_pt1 | contig 13346 bp, 15 predicted proteins | sample ArcticOcean_MG_C_9_FD_87043 | JGI IMG/M metagenome (GOLD analysis project Ga0114994, IMG submission 87043) | Marine microbial communities from western Arctic Ocean - ArcticOcean_MG_CB2_152 | ecosystem: Environmental > Aquatic > Marine > Oceanic | place: Arctic Ocean: Canada Basin | collected... | reverse complement strand
GAGCGAGACCGTCGGAATTCACCCAACGAGCGCGGAGGTGAGCGAGCGAAGCGAGCGAGCCTTGATGAAGACGAGAAATATATACGATCCTCTACAAACTAAACTAAACTAATCTAACCCACTCAATTTACTTCGCACCTTCTTCGCTCGGCGCAGGAGCTCACCACTTTGACTGTCACCAAGTCGTCAGGCGCTGATGCCAGCGCCAAGGGCTGCTGAGGATAAGCTCCTTTCGAGGGTGGTGGTTTAGAATAAACTTCCCCCCCTCAAAGGAGCTTAATAGCGAATATATGTGAAAGGTGTGTGAATGGTAATTTTTGTGTGGTTTGGCGAAATGACGGGCGTTTTCTGGAAATAAAAAACTAGAGAACGACTTGAGTGCTAGGCTGCGGTGAGAAGGATTACTTGAAGCACATCATTAAAAATAAAGATTTTAATTTTCAACCCAAAGACTCAGAACTCCCCCTTAGTACTTTACTACTGCCCGCAAGCAGTCACCTGAATGCAAAGCTGAAACCGCCTCATTCGTTTTGCCAACTCCTTGAAAAGTGTGGGTTACAAAATGTTCGATTGGCAATTCTCCCTCCATGTACAAATCCACAAGCTTTGGCACGTCAGTGCGAGTCTTCCACCCTCCGAACGCAGTGCCCTTCCACGAACGTCCTGTCACTAGCTGAAACGGCCTCGTTGAGATTTCGTGCCCACTCGCCGCCACGCCAATCACGCACGAAGTACCCCATCCACGATGCGAGCACTGTTGTCGAGCGGGTTAGTTAGGGTGAGGTGAAGTGAAGTGAAGTGAAAATATTATGTCAAAAAAGGCGAATCGCTAAATCGGCCAGACGCATCTTTTTGTACTCACCTCCAAAGCTGCCCGCATGACACTAACGATTCCAGTACAGTCGAACGAGTAGTCAACTCCCCACTTCGTCAGCCCTCCGGCAATGTGCTGCTGGACATTCTTTCCTTCCGGTAGATTCATCGAATCGACGCAGTCCGTAGCACCCAGCGCAAGGGCTGCTGCGAATTTCTTGACATTGACGTCAACAGCAATGATCCTACTGCAGCCAGCCATCTTCGCTCCCTGGATGACAGCTAGTCCTACTGCACCAAGTCCAAACACCGCAACGGTGGCGCCATGTTCCACCTTACAGGTGTTCCAAACAGCCCCAAGTCCTGTACTGACCCCACACCCAAAGAGGCAAACCCTGTCCAGAGGAGCGTCTTCGTTAATCTTGGCGCAGCTAATTTCGGCCAACACAGTATATTCCGCCATTGTGCTGCAACCCATGAAATGGAACACTTTCTTGCCATCCTTATCCTTGAACCGCGTGGTGCCGTCCGGCATCACGCCTTGTCCCTGCGTGCTGCGAATCGCCGGGCACAGGTTGGTTTTGGGACTCATGCAGAAAATGCACGAAGGGGCGCAGCACTGAGGGGTGTATCCAGGGACGACATGGTCTCCTCGCTTCACGCTTGTCACTCCCTCTCCTACCGACTCAACGATGCATCCCGCTTCGTGTCCCAAAATGCTCGGGAACAAGCCCTCCGGGTCGAGGCCATCGAGCGTGTAAATGTCGGTGTGGCATAGGGCGTTGGCCACAACTTTCACCCTCACCTTTGGGCTTGGGTTAGTCTTGCGGTGCTTGCTCACTTCCTTTCACTAGGTTCGCTCGCTCACCTCGCCCGCCTTGGGAGGGTCCACGAAAATTTTCTCCACGTTCATGTCCTTCACGCCGCGTGCCACCATAGCTTGGCACTCAATAACTTTCCCTGCCATTTCAGGTAATTCCCCGTAGTCGACCGCCTTGCCAACCGCTGCGTGGAGCTTTGACGCATGGAATTTAATGTGGTCGACTACAAACGTGGAGATGAAATTGTAGCTGTGGTCGTATTTGGGCCTCAAATTATAGGTGACCTTCTGGCCGACAGACTCGGCCTTGGCGAGGAAGTTCTCGGGTAAGAGCTGGCCGGTTTTGAGGAACTCGTCAGCATCACCGCAGTCGATGAGGATGTCGTCAAACGTAGATTTTGAAAGGAGATTGGTCGCGTCTGAGTCAGCTCCGGCCAGAACGCTTCCAAAATATCCTTCGAACGCCTTCTGGCCCCACGGGCACAACGAAGGATTGCAGACGGGGGAAAACGCGCTCACGGACGTGTAGAGGTGGGGGTTCTTGAGAGCAATCGTAAGGGCGCCATGTCCTCCCATCGAGTGGCCGAAAATCGACCTCATGGACGAGGAAAGGTTGAAGTTCTCATCAATCACGGCAGGAAGCTCGCTCACAACGTAGCTGTACATGTTGTAGTTATTTGAGAACTTGTTTGTTGTGGCATCTACGTAAAATCCAGCCCCTGTGCCGAAGTCCCAGCCGTCCTCCTCTCCCTCGATAGCACAGCCTCGAGGAGATGTGTCGCAAATGACAATTGCAACGTTGGCCTTCGCAGCTGCCGCAAAAGCGTTCGGACACTTTGTGGAGAAGTTTTCAGGGGTGCACGTCAACCCGCTGAGATAGTAGAGGACAGGAGTCGAGCTGCTACTGCTGGGAGGCATGAAGATGTTGAAGACCATCTCGCACTTCGTGGTCTTCGATATGTGCTTGAATGTGGAGAGGACCCCACCACAAATCATGCTCTCATTCTTAAGCGAGATAGACATTGTGTGTGATGTGGTTGAGGCTGGTTATGTGTGATTTTCGTGTTTTGGGCAGGGTTTTGGCAAATTTATAAAATTGGATGGCCAGCCAAAAAGTCTATTCACGGTCTTCCTACCACTCGAAAAAGCTAATCCTTTTTGTCAGGGCTGCCCTACCGTCCAACCCTCTAGCCCACCCACCCAGTCATCCCATGCTTTCCCCCACCAACTTCACTAGATCAGCAAATCACAACATTTCCTCCCAAACACGATCCCTCCACTACACAAACTGTGGATCCCTCCTCCTGTCAGCTCACGAGAATGGCAATCTTCACACTATTTCCACCTCCACTGGCCAAATCTCCAAAACAATTAAGCTATCCAACAATGGCATAAGAGCGATGGTCCCCACACACGACCCCTTATCTTTCCTCTCATCCTCCCTCCACACCAATTTCGATGTAAATTACGTGTCCGCGTACGACAATCGATACCTCCGAAAGTTCCACGGCCACATCAAGCCCGTCACGGCCATTTCTATGAACCCCACCGACGACACCTTTGTCACATCCTCCGAAGACGGAACAGTTTTACTATTCGATCTCCGCTCGGCCCACCCCACGTCGAAGCTCGCCCTCCCTGGGTACGCCGGAAACCCTGTCGCCTCCTTCGACAAGTCTGGCTACGTTTTCGGGTGCATGGCATCGTCCGGCGAAACCCACGAGATGAAGATGTACGATCCGAAGGCGGCCGACGCGCCGTTCGAAACGTTCACAACCACCAACTCGAATATATCTGATTACATCCGGGCCAACAACGTCAATGATTTCAATACTGAGGACATCAACTACATGATCAACGGCGAGTGGGTAGATTTGAAGTTTTCTGAGAGGTAAGCGAGCCTGCGAGCGAAGCGAGTTAGTCACAACTAGAGTATGTTGTTGCTGAGAGCCAAACTAACCTTTATTCCACTCCATTTGTGTGCGGCTTAGCGGTAATCACGTTCTCATTCAGAACAAGAAAGGACTGCTAATCCTCATGGACGCCTTCACGGGTGCTATCACCGGAGCCATCACTCAGTCCGTGAAGCACTTCAAGAATCAACGTACACGAGCAAACCTTGGCATGGCCATGGCTAGGGACGATATTGTTGTCTTTGGCACAGAGACGGGCAAAGTTGTGTGGGTGAAGATGACGGGGGAGTCTGTGAATGAAGTAAGCGGGCATGGTGGCACTGTAAGTGCGTTGGGTGTGAATGGCGTGTTCAGCGCAGTGGCCAGTGGGTGTCACGAGTATGTGTCTGTTCATTTGCCCAAGAGATGAAGAATAAAAAAATTGTGTAGATTTGGGTTTCGTTTCGATTCTCCTAAAAAAATTTCCTTTGCTTTTACTCAACAGCCTCCTGTATTGCTTCCTCAATAATTTGAACCTCGTCCGCGGACATGGGAGAAACGAGCTCCTTGTCTTGAGCCACTGCAACCCGGTTGGGGTTCCTAACGAACGCGGGTTTGGCTGTTGTTGTTGCTCCTCCCCCTCCCCCTCCCAACGTTTTCTTCCTACTCAACGAGTGCCTCCCCTTCTCGTTTTTACCCAAATACATCACATCAATGACCTCCATTCCGCGAGCCATCACCCATCCCTCGACATTATTCACTCTTTCGGAATGAAGCTCAGAAACGTGGCACAGTCCCTCGAGTCCGGGCAGGATTTCGGCAAATACTCCAAAGTTGTGAACTGCGCCGAGCGAAGCGAAGCAAAGCGAAGCGAAGCGAGGCGCGTTTTTAAGAAGCACAGAGCAGCGAGCGAGCAAAAATAGTTGAGTGGGTTAGTTCAGTTGTGGATGTTCTTTTTTTTCACAAGGCTCGCTCGCTTCGCTCGCTCACCTCCTGTGATTGTGCACGCCTTGTAAATTGTCCCCTCAATCGGATCCGGGCCGTCGTAGACCGGCCTGTCCCCTCCACCTGCGCCGAGCGAAGCGAAGCGAGGCGCGTTTTTAAGAAGCAAAGAGCAGCGAGCGAGCAAAAATAGTTGAGTGGGTTAGTTCAGTTGTGGATGTTCTTTTTTTTCACAAGGCTCGCTCGCTTCGCTCGCTCACCTCCACCTCCACTTCTCCCCCCCTTTTCTGCAACCAACTCCCCGCAGTACTTCTCCACCTCGGCCATTTTCGTCGCGTTGAAGCCGCTGATCTGGACCGTTCCGTCCTCTCCAACATCCATATTGGTTAAGTCGTAGTCCTCGATGATCGCCCTGATGACCTTGCCACCCGGACCGATAACTCTGCCAATGGATTCAGGCTTGATGAAAAAACTGCGCCGGCGCCGAGCGAAGCGAGGCGCATTGAGTGGTTTAGTTTAGTAGTGGAGGTAGCTGTCTGTGGGCTCGCTCACCTTCTCAATTTCGGCACCGATTCCGGAAGCTCAGCCCTCGGCCCCGGAATTGCCTCCTTCATTCTCTCGATGATGTGAAGCCGGCCAACTCGCGCATCCTCGAGCGCCTTCTCGAGTAACTTCACCGACAAACCCTCGCACTTGATGTCAAGCTGAAAGGCGGTAATTCCGTGCTCGTCCCCGGCTACCTTGAAGTCCATAGCTGCACCGAGCGAAGCGAGGTGCAATTTTAATGGATCAGGGGGGAAGCGAGCGAGCCAAAGAATTGTGATTATGTTAGTTTAGTAGTGTCTAGTATTCTCGCTTCGCTCACTCACCTCCAAGCGCATCTTCCACGCCCATGATGTCTGTAAGAACAATGGCGTCGTCGTCCATTGTGTCTGGGGAGGATGGGTCAGGATCGAAGAGCATGCCCATGGCAACTCCGCCAACGACCGATTTTACGGGAACGCCGGCGTCCATCATCGCGAGTGAGCCGCCGCAGACCGAGGCCATTGAACTGCGCCGAGCGAAGAAGGTGCGAAGTAAATTGAGTGGGTTAGTTTAGTTTAGTTTTAGTTTATTTTTGTTTAGTTTATTTTAGTAGTGGCTTGTATGCTTGTCTTCCACAAGGCTCGCTCACTCACCTGCTTCCGTGGCTTTCGGTAATCAAACTCTCCAACCTGATGCTGTACGGAAAATCCTCCTCCTTGGGCAAGCTCGGTTTCAAGCTCTTCTCCGCTAGTGCCCCGTGGCCAATTTCCCGCCTTCCAGGCGTCCCAACCCTCCCCGTTTCGCCCACCGAGCTCGGAGGAAACGAGTACTGCAAGTAGAATCTGAATGGAATGGAATATTAGTCCAAGCACTGCACTGCACGTGCAGTGCACACCGCACTGCACCGCACTGCACTCACCTCTTCGTTGATTTACCCTCCAAGTTATCCAACTTCTGGTTCATCCCCGCGTCGCCAAGCGTCGCTGTGGCCAAAGCCTGCGTTTCACCCCTGGTGAACAACGCGTGGCCGTGAACTTTCGGCAGCAAATCTTGAACGATGGAAATTGGCCGAACCTGCCCGAATTGAATTGAGTGAAAGAATATTAGTGTTAGTTTAGTGGTGGTGTGAAATAACTTAGAATTGTGTCGGGGAAGACCCCCGAAACCCCCCCTTCTCCGCTGCGCTCGGCTTTCCGCTGCGCTCGGCTTGATAGACGCAGCTTCGCTCGCTCGCTCCGCTCACCTCCCCGAAACCTCGCCCGTCGACCCTCAAGTTGTCATCCTTCGCCATGTTGTACATGGTCTTGCTCATGAGCTCCTTCACGGACAGCTTCACGTCGTTCTTCTGCGCATTCTCAATACTCCCAGCGCCATCTCCTCCAATCGTCTCCCAAGCATGATCGTAAATCCTGTATATCTCCACGCTCTGGGCCTCCTTGCCCTCCCGCATGGAAAAACATTTGTTTACCTCTTCACTGTACAGCTCCTTAACCTTCAAGGCCACCAGTGGATCCCTCGAGTTCAGCAGATCGTCACGCTTAGCCGCCCCCGCAACTTTTTGGAAGTCGTCGATTCCAGCGCACAGCACCTTAATGGCCGTGAACGCTGCGCCAATGCATTTGACCATCGTTGCCTCTGTTATGACGGTGGTGGTTTGGGGGGGGGCGCTTGCGGTCGAGTTGACGTCCTTCTCCACCTTCTCCACCTTATCCACTTTCTCCACCTTCGGATCAATCGCCTGCCCCTCAACCATTAGAATGCCCTTCTCGCTCCCGGCAACAACCAACCGTAACAAACTCTTCGCCATCTCCTTCTTGCTCGGATTTACAATGATCTGCCCGGATTCAAAGCACGCTACCTCCACGGCCGCAGTACTACCGATCGTCGGAATGCCGCTCAACCGAGTAGCGACAGCCGCGCCCAATATCGCCAGGACGTCGATCGAGCTGCAGCCGCTGTCGGTCTCGATTTCCTCTTTTGCGTCGTAAGACATTACCCAGGACAAAATCTGGGAGTCCTGTGTCCAGCCTGGCCGGACGATGGGGCGGAGAGGCCGGTCGATCAGCCGGCAAGTCAGAATGTTGCTGTCAGAAGGACGACCATCACGCTTATTATAGCCCCCAGAAGTCGATCCGATGGAGGAGAAACGCTCCTGGTGCTCTACGGAGAGGGGGAGGAAGTCAATGTTCGAATCACGGGGGGGAGCATGGCACACGGTTGTGAGGAGGACGGTCGATGCTTGGGAGGTGAGGACTGAGGAGGAGGCTTGACGTCCAATCAGGTTGGATTTGAAAGTTATTGGAGGGGAGCCAAGGGATTGTAGTGGTAGCGGCGCAAATGTTAGGGTATGAATGTTGGAGTTGGGGTCATGAGGGGATGGTGTGGAGGTTATGGTATGCGGACTTGACTGAAGATATGAAGTTTGCCGTTGTCGGCCAACACGAACGTGGTGCGTGAACGAAGATGTGTGGGCTAGGAGCAGGGCGATCTGAAACAATTGTATCATGTCGATGGTGTAAACGACGAAAACTTCTCGATTACAAATTCATTTAAAAATTTTCTATTGTATTATGAGGTATGGTATAGCATACACGAATTGCTAGCTGCTAATATAAAATGAAGCACACAAAAGCTGATGGGTTATTGGTGGTTTGAATAGGAGATCATGTCACGAATCGTGGGCAGACTGTCACAAGTGGATCAAAGAGCACGATGACGAGTTGGTGCGTGAAGTGCTCAAATACTGGAATTCTTATCTTCTTCGAGAAGTTGCTTGCAATAGTCAGCAATACCATGACTCCCTCGTTTTTCTGCTCTTCGAATGATCCATCGACACCCACTTTCCTTGACCGTGGTCGGCGAGGGAGGCTACACACCTCTTCAGGTTGCGAGGCTCTCCTATATTAATGGTTGCCGAGAGATCCGAAAGGAACATGCCTCAGTACATGTTATCCCAACTCCTTGGAGGTGGAAACAGATCCCAAGTGTGGGGATTTCTTGAGAGATTAAAATTAAGTCTTATAAATCAACAACATTTTCTATATAAGCCCACTCCTCTAATCCCCCACTCTCACCACATTGTCTTCTTGTGTTCGTGTGGTGTGATAATTTCGTCCAACGTGCAGTTACCCAAGAATTTCTTCGCTGCGTAATGAGGCAGCATTTTATAGGCGACGAAAAAAAGTATGAACAACGGAAAGAACGGTATGAAGCACCACGCGAACGAGTTCGCGAACCTCAAGGTCAATATGAACGTGCTCGAGTAGAAGCTGAAAAAAAAAATGTTGGCCTGAATAACCCTCACCATCAGATCCGGTGCCTTGAGAAACCACAGCGCGTGGTACGGCTCGTCCCACGGTTGCGGTTTCCCCAGCCTGTAAAACATCGTAAGCACGAAGTTTGGTTTCAGTTGTTTTCGCACGAGTTTGTCTTCGTCCGTTTCCGTGCTTGTTCCCCCCAGAGTTGCTTCACCTTTCGAGATGGTGAGTTGATTGTTGATATTATTGCTATTGTTATTATTCTTGCCCAAGTTCATCGACTGGCTTTCCGTCCTTTCAACCCTCCCCTGTGTGTTCTCAAACGCAAAGTCTTCCATTTCAAGGTCGCCTTCCTCGTTATCGTTATTGGTGCTGCTTTTGCTGCTTTTGCTGCTGCTCCCCCCACTCTCACCATTCGTTACCAAATCAATCAATCTCTTGCCAAAACTGTCTCTCGTTTGTGTCCAGTACACTCCCCGGCTGAACACTAGCAACACACCTCCCATGACGTTCAGCATCCACACCACGATATTGTTGTCACTCGCGGGGTGGCCGTCCTCGAGAAATAAATTTTCTAATTGGTTGTTCAGCGTCTGGCCCTGGAAAAGCAAAATCCAGAAGATTAAACACAAGCTGCTAAGCGCAATAATGAGCGAGAGCCAAATCCTCCAGCCGACGTGAATCATTTTGATGAAAAGTTTTGTGGTACCATAGCGGATGTAGTCGGCGTATTCGAAGTCGTTGAAGGCCGTTTTCTTCAGCGTGTCGCTGCGGTTCTGGTTCGAGAGGAGGAAGAGGTTTTTCATGTGGTAAAAATGCCAGCACTCCCAGTCAGCGCTGCACCGAGCGAAGAGTTAGTTTAGTATTGGTTCGTCTGCTCGTCTTCCTCAAGGCTCGCTCGCTTGTCTTCAATTCTCGCTCGCTTCGCTCGCTCACTCACCTGCTCAACCAGTTCCACCTGTTTACCCTGAGGGCGATGACCTTCAAATCATTTTCTGAGGAAGCCGTAAGTGGGTTAGTGTTTTGTAGTGGCTTGTATCTCGACTTCCACAAGGCTCACCTTTTGCTAGAGTCCAAACGTTTTCCCCTCGCCCCTTCAAATTTTGCTCAAACTTCTCCAAAAAGCTCAAGTGCCTGTTGCACACAATTCCCAGGAGCACCACAAACAAGTAGTAGGTGATCATGCTGAAGAAGAGGATGAGGTGGGAAAACTCCACGATCTCAATAATCTCGTGGAAGTGGTAGATGTGCATTCCCTTGAACCCCTGCTCAAAAAGAAAGAGCGAGAAGGAAATCATGCCGAGAATCATGAGCTGTGGTGTGGTTGGTGTGGGGTGGTGTGGGGTGGTGTTGTGTTGTGTTGTGTTGTGTTGTTAGTAGTAGAAGCCAGTATTAGAAGTCGAGTCTACAACTCACCTCCTTCTCGATTGCATCCAATATTGAGTGCCAAAACTTGCTTTTGCTTGCAAGGTGGGCCATTTTGTGGAAGAACCCTTCGATTGAGAGCGCCATCAATAGCATGCCAAGCACTGACAGGCACGCCAGGAGCAATGTCTCACGCAAGTTGAGGCAAGCAAAAAGTGAGAGGAAGCCTCCTTCGGTGGTTGTCTCTCCGGACAGCTCGTCACTTCGAAATGTACATGATTGGGTGTAAGCTCCCCCTCCTCCAAGAAGTCGTTCCATGTGTGATGGACTTTCAGTTCTGCCAGCCGTTCAAGGACTACGACGACGATTTGTATGCAAAATACAGTCACAAGGGAAATAATATGTTGAAAAACATTGACTTTGACACTTTGAGATTGCGTGATTATTTTGAAGCAAATTGAATAAAGATACTTTTTACGTGGTTATTGTGGTAAAAGTCTTGTGTGTGAGACATAAAACCTTTCTGCCGTAGGGAAAGTTACAACCTCACTTCGTGCCAGCTCTGAGGAACTGATTTGAAGCAAGTGCATGTTGAGTCCAACACGAATTGGAGCCATCTCGTCGGTTGGGGAGACGCCGAGAATCCTCGTTGAATATAAATACCAAGGTGTGGGGCCTCTCTACCATCGAAATATTGAACTAAGAAAATTGGAACCAAAAGCTTCTGTGGAAAAAATTTCTAAATTGTTAGTGTCGAAGCATGGTGATCTGTTCGGTTTGGTGGAGTTCAGTCAGATTCTTGGGGTTGTTGGGCGTTTGATGGAAACATTCAAGGAGAAGTTTGACAAGGAGAAGGAGAGGGAGACGGAGGAACAGAAACAGAACATTCCAGCTCCAACTCCTGCTCCAGCAGTCACCGGAACAATGAACTATGGGGACGATGATTCCGACTCGTATGAATCTGACGACTCGTTCGAGGAGGAGGAGATTGAAGAGATTGAGGAGTTGGAGAAGGTAGAGGAAAACGAGGCGCCCACACTTCCAACTCCAGCACCGACCGTAATCCCCACTGTTGCGCTGATAGAACAGAAGAACAACAACAAACTCGACTCGCTCCTGGCAGCGAAAAAGAACAAAATAAATCCCAAAGTTGCAAATCCAAATAAAAAATATCTTTCGTCGTTCGGGGATCTGAACAAGGTCAGCGAGGAGGAGCTGATCAAGGCAAAAGATCAGATGAGCGACGCTTTTGAGCAGAATAGGGCGAAGCCGGGGGACGAGGAGTATGAGTATGACGTGAGGATGGATTTTGAGGATGGGGATGAGGAAAGCAGTTGGGACTAAAACCATATGTGCCACGTGAATTAAACTAGATCTAGGAAATGAGCCGTTTCAATTCGTCTCGTTTGCTCGTTTGCACTCTTTTGATCAAAGCTCCGTTTTTGAAGAGAATGAATGAGGGCACCGAATTAATTTCTAGTTCCTTCTGCGCCGAGCGTTATGATTTGTGTGGGTTTTTTAATATTAGCGCATCAATTTGTGCGAGGAAGTTGTTCAGGGACGGTCCAAAACACGACATGTGCACGTACCTGAAGTGCACGTGAGTTTTTCTTGCCTTCGCACTTGCCAAATCGTAAGGCGGGGTTGTTTTTATTGCTCTCTACGCGGGCCAGACGCTGAAATTCGAAGTTGATTCTTTTGCACGTTTTGCAAAATGGAGCTGAGAAGAAAACAATTGCGTCGCCGGGACTTCCGGTGAGGTTGTTGAAATCGCGAATTGATTCGACTAACTGCAGCCCAGCATTGTCCACGGGGGGATTGCTTTTTTCGTCCTCTTCGTCAACAATGAGAGAAGTGGTTTCTCCAAGAGTGAAAAGGTCCAAATCGTCTTGTTCTGCATTCTCCTTGTCGGTGTAGCCATATAGCGCTCCAAATGAGGATCGCGGCCATTTTAATCGCTCTGAGAACCCGGTGAGCAAGTCGCCATCGCAATCCACGAACTCTGGAGAACTTTGGAAAATTTTCCCAAACATGCTGCTGCCTCCTGAAGATTCGATGCTGGTCGAAGAAGACTCTCTGAAGTCACTCGCAAAATTCATGAAATCGTCCTCGGGGAGAATTGTAATGGTAGGAGAGGGCTTGTTCATTGCGAACTGGATCTTAGCCTCACATTTCTTCATCTCCCCAGCTGCTCTGAACATCCCATTCTGAGTCATGATATTAGCTCGTTCGCCAAGGAGATTAACCACTACTCCACCTGGAGTTAAAAGATTCTCGGCGGAAGATGACGAGGAGGAGGCTAGGCCGGTTTCCAAGCAATCGAAAATGATGTCCATTGATCCTTTGAACGAAAATGTTTGATTTAGTTTAGTCTGTTAGTAGTGGAACCTAGCAACTCCCCCCCGCTCCATTCACTCACTCACTCACTCACTCACTCACCTAGACCAAGGTAAGTCGCAAAATCCTTACTTTCGTCCGGAGAACTTTCGTTAACATGAATCACATCAACACAATTGAGGTTGGTCGATGATCTGAAGATTCGAAGGATTGTTTCAGAACACTTGTCGTTGTTTCCTATTACCAGCACTTTTTTTATTGGACGGTCGATTGCTTTAATGGCGCTGTGAGCTGCATATAGTAGACTGCTTGTCGTGATATCATGTCGAATCGTTGAAGGTAAGTCGACCGTGACCATATCACATTTGTTGTTGAGATTGTTCAGTTTCGAAATTGATCGAGCGAAGGAGCCTGTGAATACGAGACGCAACGTAGTAGTCTGTGAGACCAGCAAATAGGTGAGTAGTAGAGAACGCATATATTTGGGACCCTCCTGCCCCCGGGTCAGTGCGGGTGGTTTTGGACTCTACCAAAAGTGTGCGCCTGGGAGAAGGCTGAGGATGAGGAATTTATCAAGCTCTACGAAGAGGCGTTCAAGGTGAGTTTTTTCTGCTAATTTTTCCTCAAAAATCGACACTAACCATCTCCTCACCACCAGCACTTCCTCATTGCCTTCCACCCACTGGGGGTTGCTCTACACGTAACTGTAGAGGGCCGCCTGAAGATTCTGGCGGCCAACAAGTGCCAGGACGATGAGGCCGATAACGCTCACCCCTCCTGGGTCACCCCGGGGATGAAGAACTTCGAGGGGGGCCGCACGAAGGTTGCGGCAGACCTCCACACCGAGTGGTATGCTTTTGGAATGAAGCCGGAGAACATCGCCCAGATCAACCCCCTTGGACCGGCCAAAAACGAGTCGTGGCCTGCGTGGAAACACGAAGTCAGCAAGATGCTTGCATAAATGAATAATAATCTAATCTGATATTTGCATAGTTCCCTTAATCATATCATAAACCAAACACCTTAAATTTCACCTTGCCTCGATTCTCCTTGACCGAACTACGCTGCCTCTTGTCATTCCTCCTCCTCTCCTTCGTCACACTGCCAATTCCCACCCTCATGTTCCGCTCCTTGGGCTCCTCCCAAACATCTCGCACCGCCTGCAGCAGTATTTTCAAGCCCTCCGCCTTGTTTTTTGCCTGCGTGCGATGGATCTCCGTCTAGGAGGAGAAAGGAATATTGCGTGTGGTGGCCAGGACGGCCGGAAGGTGTGTTTGAAGGGTCCACAACGACTTTATAGTTGCGCTCGCTGGCCCCCGAAACGTCGTCGTTCTTGCACGCATTGCCAGATGCACACCCCCCCTCGCAAAAGCAGAACTCCTTCTGCTGCATGAG
>Ga0114994_10002548_pt1 | contig 13349 bp, 10 predicted proteins | sample ArcticOcean_MG_C_9_FD_87043 | JGI IMG/M metagenome (GOLD analysis project Ga0114994, IMG submission 87043) | Marine microbial communities from western Arctic Ocean - ArcticOcean_MG_CB2_152 | ecosystem: Environmental > Aquatic > Marine > Oceanic | place: Arctic Ocean: Canada Basin | collected... | reverse complement strand
TTTTAAATAGTCGCAATGACTTAGTTGAAAATTTTTGGTTAATAAAGGCGATTATCAGGTTTGATTTTTTTAATCGAAAACCTCTCAAGAATCTTATCAAAACCACTAAAAAATGAATCTAAAATTTCAATTAATTTACCAGGTTCCAACTCTTCAGTTTTTTTTGTAAATCCTACAAAATCTGAGAATAAAATAGTTGATGAAGAGTAATACTCTCCAATGATTTTTTCTGAATCATTTGAAATATCACTATCATATGAAATTGGGTTCATTGATGATTCGTAAATATTCATGAATTGGTCTGCGAGCATTCGTAATGCCTCAATCTTTGAATGTTCAAGGGTCTTAGGTTTCTCATCAAAAACACAAAATGTTCCAAGTGTAAAACCTGACTTTGATATTATTGGGCTGCCAGCATAAAACCTTGGAAAGCCTGGTGCTAAAGCATATGCGTGTTTTGTCCTTTCATCAATTGAGACATCACTTATTACTAATGGTTTTGAATTATTGTTTAAAACATGAGAGCATATGGCCAACTGCCTTGGAGTTTCTTTTGTCATGATCTCTGTTGGCAAATCTTTTCCATAACTTACTTTACAATGTTGTGTATCCTCATCAAGTATATGGATTGCTGACTGAGAACATCCTGTTAAAGTTGCGGCTAGCTTTGGAAAACTAGAGTAGCGTTTATCTTTATTAATATTCTGTTCAACTAATTTTAGACGTTTTAGGTCCTCAAGTCTTTCTTTTTCATTGGAAGGTATTTCTGCTGGAATATGACCTGATTTGATAGTCGCTTTAACAAGTTTGTTTCCGATAAATTTTGTGATTATGCCCATAACCAAAAATTAATCATTAAAAATTAAATTAATCTAAATGATTTGTAAAAAATTACTTGTTAAGTGGAATAGTGACTACCTTTATCCAAGATTCTAATTTTTCAGAAATGTAAATATCACCATTTGTTGAAACAGCAGTGAAAAGTTGCTTTATATCGTCGCCATAAGTTGTTCGACCAAAAGAAACAAATTTTTGATCTTTTGATATTTGAGTAACTAGTTTTATTTCACTACCAAATTTTTGAGGGTTTTTATTTTCTAGTTTAAAAATTTTTCCAGAAGAGGTTAAATAGGAAAAACCGGTTATCCGCGGTGCAATACCGAAGCTGTAAGCTAAAGTACCTACAATTGTTTCTTTGTTTGAATTATTTAAAGAACTCTCTATCTTTTTAATTAATTCTGCCGGAATGCTTTTGGCATCATTGCCTTTTGGGCCTTGCGATCCTCTTGGGCCGATTGGGCCGATTGGGCCGATTGGGCCGATTGGGCCGATATCTCCTGTTTTGCCTGGGTTAATCACCAAAGGAGGTACACATCCTATTAAAAAACTAAATAAAATAATAAATACATTCTTCATTATAGTTTAAGTGCTTTTCTTATTTTTGTAATCACATCATATCTTGCAAATGTTATGGCAACTATACTGACGATAATTATACCATAGACAAATTGATAAACTCTATCATCTAAGTAAGAATAAGCTCTTAGATAAGCTAAGTACATGATGATTAAAAGTTCAGACATCAAAGCTGTAACAAAAAAGACCATGGATTTTCTAAGACTATTGTTTTTACGCTGATTAATTAGACCCAAGGAAAAGACCTGAGCAGAAAACATTTTGTATAATTTTTTTTCATCGTTTGCAATAGATTTTAGATATTTGGCATATTCATTTGGTGAGCTAAATTGACTGATTCCAGCAAAAAAAGTTGGGTTAATATCTTCGGTTTGCTCTTCATCAGGGTCATCATTTTTTTCCTTTGCACCTCTTACTCTTGGTATTAAAACTCTTACCAAAAAGTAAATCGTACCCATTGCTGCAGGAAAGTAAATCATAATTAGGGAAAAAATGACCATATCAAGTTGCATTTTTGTGAAATGGACAATAAAGAAGACCATGAAAGCACCAAGAATAGATAAAAGCGTGAAGGCCTTTTGATCTGTACGTTGGATAATTGTCTGTTCGCCAGATAAAATCTGTAACAAGGCGTCTAACTCTTTATTATTGGGCATCTTCTATTACTCCGTTTTGATGAAGGCAATCTTATTCATCTAGTTCTAAGTATCCTAAAATTATTTTATTAATCTTTTAATAGTATCTTTATTAATTAATTGTAATTGTTGTATAAATTTCTTAATTAGCTTATGTTTCACCGCTATTAAATATAGATAAAAATTAATGATCGCGGGGTGGAGCAGTCTGGTAGCTCGTTGGGCTCATAACCCAAAGGTCGTAGGTTCGAATCCTTCCCCCGCTACTTCAAAAAACCCGTCTTTATGGCGGGTTTTTTTTTGAGTTTTGAAAATTATTTTTAGTTAAACAACAAATAGGTATTTATTTTGAGAAAAGAAAATTTTAGAAATATTGCAATTATTGCTCACGTTGACCACGGGAAGACAACACTTGTCGATGGTTTATTGAAACAAAGTGGAACATTTCAAGCACATCAAAATGTGGAAGACAGGGTAATGGATTCAATGGATCTTGAAAAAGAAAGAGGCATTACCATAACGGCTAAAAACACAGCTATTAAGTATAAAGATATAAAAATCAATATAATGGATACTCCTGGTCACGCTGATTTTGGTGGTGAAGTAGAAAGAAGTCTAAATCTAGTTGATGGTGCTTTACTTTTAGTTGATTCGAGTGAAGGTCCTTTGCCTCAAACAAGGTTTGTACTTAAAAAAGCTTTGGAAAAAGACCTTCCCATTATCCTTATTATCAATAAAATTGATAGATCTGATGCAAGGATTGAAGAGGTCGTTGATGAGGTATATGATCTATTTATCGATTTAGACGCGACAGAGGAACAAATAGAATTTCCAATAATTTATACCAATGCTAAAGATGGAATTGCTCATAATGAATTAGAGGATGGCTCGGCAACTCTTGAACCATTATTTGATACAATATTATCAAAAATCCAAGGACCAATTGCTGATGACAGTAAGACATCTCAATTTTTAATTACTAGTCTTGATTACGATCCTTATGTTGGGCAAGTTGCAGTAGGACGATTAAATAATGGTACACTTGATATAAATGAAACTTATGCCTTGTGTAGCGAAAATAAAATTATTCATAATCAGAAATTTTCAACGTTGTATACATTTGATGGCTTAGATAAAGTCAAAGTTGAAAAACTTGAAGCTGGCGATATCATTGCCGTAGCTGGTATTCAGGGCATTACCATTGGCGATACAATATCCAATAATGAAAATCCTGAGCCACTGCCAAGGATTGAAGTTGATGAACCAACGGTATCAATGCTATTCTATATAAATAATAGCCCGTTTGCAGGAAAAGAAGGTAAATATCTGACTACGCGCCATATTAAAGAAAGATTAGATAAAGAAATTCTTTCAAATGTATCAGTACAGGTATTAGACACTCAACGAACAGATGCCTTTGAAGTACGTGGTCGGGGTGAATTGCAAATGGCTATTCTCATTGAGACAATGCGAAGAGAAGGATATGAGCTCATGGTATCAAAACCAAGGGTGATTACAAAAGAGGAAGGTGGAAAAACATTAGAACCAATGGAAAAGGTGTTTTTAGATATCCCAGAGGATAAAGTTGGTACTATTACAGAAAAATTATCTACCAGGAAAGGCCGGATGACTAATTTACAAAACCATGGAAGTGGAAGAGTCAACATGGAGTTTTCCATTCCTTCTCGAGGATTAATTGGGTTTCGTTCTCAGTTTATGACAGACACTCAAGGTGCCGGAATAATGAATAAGCTCTTTGATGGCTATGCACCATGGTTCGGTCCAATACCGCAACGAAAAAGTGGAGCAATTGTATCTGATCGTTCTGGAAGAATAACTACTTTTGCTTGTCTTGGGATGGTGGATCGTGGTGAATTATTTTTAGATGTTGGTATAGAAGTTTATTCTGGTATGGTCATTGGTGAAAGGAATAGACCAGATGATTTAAATGTTAATATTACAAAAGAAAAGAAACTCTCAAACATGCGAGCTTCAGGGTCTGATAATACTGTAACCCTTCGGCCTCCCAAAAGATTATCACTGGATCAATCTATTGAATTTATAGCAGAAGATGAACTAGTTGAAATTACGCCACTTTCTATAAGACTTAGAAAAATGGAGCTTGATCAAAATAAGCGCATGTCTGCACGTAAAAAGGAAAAATACTCAGTTTAAAATAATGATATCGGGAAAACAAATACTGTGGGGAACCTTGGGCTGGGCATTTGGAGGTCCAATTGGTGGTATCTTAGGTGTCATTTTTGCTGGATCTGGAGACCAGAGCTCCTACAAAACTATAAAAGAATCTCAAGCTGGAGATTTCATGGTCTCTCTGTTGGTTCTTTTTGCAAAGGTTATGAAAGCTGATGGAAAGCTTCTTAAATCGGAATTAGACTATGTGAAAAGTTTTTTAAAGCGCAATCTAAGTTCAAAACAATCAAGTGTTTTCATAGGAATGTTTCAAGAGATACTAAAGCAAGATTACAGCATTGCAGAAGTATGCGGGCAGATACAGAAGTCGATGGACCATCCAAGTCGACTTGAACTTCTTCACGTTCTATTTGGTCTTTCTGCTGCTGACGGAGAAATGCATCCTCAAGAAGTAAAAGTGATTAACACTATCTCAGGGTATTTGAAGATTAGTAAAAAAGATTATGAATCAATTAAGGCTATTTTTATTAAAGATATGGATAGCTCATATAAAATTTTAGAAATTGAATCAAATGCTTCAGATAGTGAAATAAAAAAAGCTTATCGAAAGATGGCTATTAAATACCACCCTGATAAAGTCGCTCATTTAGGTAAAGAGATACAAAGCACTGCTGAAGAAAAATTTAAAGCTGTTAGTGATGCCTATACCGAAATTAAAAAGAAGAGAAATATTTCTTAGCTATTCTTTCATAATTTGTTTAAAAAATTCTTTAACATAAGGAAAATTTTCCCCATTTAAATTTTCACTTTTATAATTAAATGAAACAACTATTATCAATTTTGATTTTCTTTTCAACCCTTTTTGGATGGGGTAATACTGGTCACCGTGTCGTTGGGAAAGTTGCTAACGAGAGGCTGTCTAATAAAGCAAAACGCGAAATTAAAAATATTTTTGGTCATCATGACCTAGCTTATTTGAGTGTTTGGGCCGATGAAATTCGTTCTGACCCAAATTGGAATCATGCAAACGAATGGCATTATGCTACAATCCCTGATGGCGAGTTATATAAAAAAGAAAAATACTCTGGTAAACTAATAGAAAAAATTAAAGAATTCTCTATCGTCATTAAATCTCAGAAACTTTTAAGAAATGATAAACAACAAGCTCTAAAATGGTTAGTTCATTTGGTGGGTGATTTGCATCAGCCATTACATATTGGCAATGGAAAAGATAGAGGCGCAAATGATGTCAAAGTGAAATGGTTTGGTGAGGAAATGACGCTACATAAAGTGTGGGATGAAAAATTATTAGATTATCAAAATTTAAGTTACACTGAATACGCAGATTTTTTGAAAATTAAATTTGATGAAACTGATTGTAAAAAATGGATGGAAGGCGACCTTGCATCTTATGCTCATGAGTCAAGGGAGTATAGAAACATTTGTTATAAATATGATGGAGATAATTTAGGATATCAATATACCTTTATTACCAAACCTGTTTTAGATATGAGGCTAATGCAAGCAGGAATAAGATTAGCAAATTTATTGAATAAAATATTTATTTAAATGAGATATCTCTTATTAGTTATAACTCATTTAGCTAGCTGCTTATTAGGTGAAAAGTATTTTCAACAAAATGTAGATTATGAAATAGAAGTTAGCCTCAACGACTCTGATCGTACCTTAAGCGCATTTGAAAAAATACATTACAAAAATAATAGTCCAGATACTCTTAATTATATTTGGTTCCATATCTGGCCAAATGCATATAAAAATGATTCAACAGCATTGGCAAAACAATTCAAGCGTTTAGGTAGTACACGTTTTCAATATACAAAAGAAAAAGACAGAGGATACATTGATAGTCTAGATTTTTTTGTTAATGATGTTAAAGCTAGTTGGGATTTACATCCAGAACACATAGATATAGCAAAGATAAGTTTAGAAAATTCCTTAGCGCCTGGTCAATCCTTGAGAATAGAGACACCTTTTTTTGTAAAACTTCCAAGAGTGGTATCTCGTTTAGGACACAGTGGGGATCATTATGAAATTACTCAATGGTATCCTAAACCAGCTGTTTATGATAAAGAAGGATGGCACCCGATGCCCTATTTAAACATGGGTGAGTTTTACAGCGAATTTGGGACTTTTGATGTAAAGATTACTCTACCAGAGCATTATCGTATTATGGCAACTGGAGATATATTAATGGTCAAAGAGAGCTTGATTGGTTGGACTCTCTAGCAAGTATTGGCGATTCTATAAGCAAGCTATCAGAAAAAGAAAGTGCAAAAATTAATACGACAAAAAATAAACCAAATACTAAAACAATACAATTTAGGCAGAAAAATGTTCATGATTTTGCTTGGTTTGCAGACCCTAATTATATTGTTCAAAAAGGGCAGCTATGGTTAGATGATTCTTCAAGGTCTATTACGCTTTGGAGTATGTATTTACCAACTAATGCCAAACTTTGGAGTAATTCTATTGAATATCTTCATGATTCAGGTTTATGGTATAGCCGGTTTTATGGCAATTACCCATATAATCACATAACGGCTGTTGATGGTGATATGTCTGCTGGTGGTGGTATGGAGTATCCAAATATTACTGTTATTTCTAAATCGGGATCAAAAGATCTGCTTGAATATGTCATCATGCATGAGGTTGGTCATAATTGGTTCTATGGTATTCTTGGCTCAAATGAAAGGGACCATGCTTGGATGGATGAGGGGCTAACTGAATATTCTGGAACTCGATACTGGGAAAAAAAATATTCTATCAGGAACTCTCAGTTTGTTTTTATAGATGGTATCCAAAAAAAAATTGGAATCGGTAAAAATTATAATATGCAGCATTATCAATATTCTAATTATGCATCCAGTGCTTTAAAAGATGGTGCGCAGCCTTTGAATATTTCATCTGATGAGAATTACTCGTATCGTAATTATGGTCAAAATTATTCAAAAGTTGCTGTGATGATGAGATATTTTCAGCATTATTTAGGTGAAGATAAGATGGACGTAATTTTGCAAGATTACTTCGAATCGTGGAAATTCAAGCATCCAAAACCCAATGATTTAATTGCTTTTTTTAATAAGCATCTCGATGAGGATGTCGGATGGTTTTTTGATAATATGGTGGATAGCACAACATACATTGATTATGCTGCCCATAAAAAAAACGGGGAATTTATTATAAAAAATAATGGAAATTTTGATGTGCCAATCGAAGTCGCATTTTATGATAAACGTAATAAAGAAATTGGCAGAGAATGGTTGAGCTTTGAAGGTAATAGTCATTTATTAAAAACGCCTATTGAATGTAAAAAAATTATTATTGATCCTGATCAACATATGCCAGATGTAAAAAGGATAAATAATTCAACTAGGAGGCCTTTAGAAACTCATTTTATCTATGATAAACCTTCCTATAATAATACAGATATAAATATTATACCTTGGCTGCCCACGTATAACTCATATGATGGAAATCTAAATGGTCTATTATTTTCGTATGGTGGGGGTGCTGGTTTTGGTGGGGAGAGTTTAAATGCATTTGTTCTTTATGGTGATAAGAATAAAAAAATAAATGGCATTATTCGAGCAAAAAAAGAATTTTATAATTTAGGCTTTTTGAGTTTAGGTATTTTCGAGTCCACGTTTGAGTCCCGAGGAGGTCGCGAAGGTGTTAAATTTAGTTTTACGGCAAAAAAGAATAAAAGAAGTCGAACAAACTTTAAGCAGAATATTATGAAAATATCTTTCAATTATCACAATATAAAATCCATTACAGCTTTAAATCCTGATATCTATAATATTGGAAAATTTGGAACTGTTAAATTGCGTTTAGGAAAATACTGGGAGCCATCTTTTTTAAGTTCATATGAAATTTTTTCAAAGATTCATGCTGGGAAAAATTTCTCAAAACTAGACATAGGTGCGAGGGTTGAAAAAACTTTTTTAAAAGGATTAAAAACAAAAATCCAAGTAGATGCTGGGTCATTTTTATATTTAAAGAATATTTACAAGCAATATCATTACTATTTAAGTGGTTCTGTAATTCCTGATTTTGATAACTATGTATGGGATCGAAATGCTGGAAATAAGTTGAGTGTTCTTGAAAAGGTCTATCATGGAGGAGGGATTAGAGGTGTTAATATTGCAGATCCTTTTCTTTCATCAGATGATAATATTTTCATGGTGCGTGTTAGGCAATCATTGCCTAAATTTTTTCTCCCAGATATATTTTTTGATTTTGCCGCTGGCGAAAGCCTACCTGAAGCAAACTATACTTCCGGTGGAATAATTATTGGGCCAATAATAATACCACTTTATCAAAGCTGGGAGGCAGAATATAAAACCCCAAATAATTTAAATTGGATTAAAGAAAGATTAAGATTGTCCTGGACTTATTTAACTCTCTCTTTTTAAAAACTTTATTAGTAATATTTATAAATAATTAAAAAATTAAAAATGAAAAAAAATAGAAAAATTAAAAAGTCTCAATTATTTCAAGATGAAGATATTGATGAACTAATAAATAAATTGAGCACCGGATTTAAGCTATTTTTTCAATCCCCATATTCCAAGGAAAAAAATGAAGAATAACAATTTATAATTCTTTAGTTGCATTTAAAATTTTAATAAACAATGTTTTATGTTTATAATGATTATTTAATAACTTATCATTCATGATAACCGTATTATCTCCCGCTAAAAAACTGACTACTGATTGTTTTGCCAAAGGCAACGCTCATACGAAACCAATTTTCTTAGACGATTCGAATAGTTTGGTAGGTATTTTAAAAAATTATAAGCCCGATCAGTTGCAAACTCTAATGGGAATCAGTCAAAATCTTTCTGAACTTAATTGGGAAAGATTTCAATCGTGGACTTCAGATTATGCCCCGAGTATTTCTCGGGAAGCATTTTTCTCTTTTAAGGGTGATACGTACAACGGGTTAGATGCAGAAAGTTTAACAGAAAAAGACATTATTTTTGCCCAAGATAATGTTCGTATTCTTTCAGGGCTTTATGGCTTATTGAAACCTCTTGATTTGATGCTACCCTATAGATTAGAAATGGGTACTAAGTTAAATAATAGTAGAGGAAAAAACTTATATGAGTTTTGGGGTGAAAATATTGCTAATTATATATCCAATGAATTAAGCAATCATAGACATAAAATAATTATTAATTGTGCTTCCAATGAGTATTTTAAGTCTATTAAGAATGACTCCCTTAGTGCTTCGGTTATAACACCTGAATTTAAAGAGGTTAAAAACGGAACAACAAAAATGATATCCTTTTATGCGAAAAAAGCTAGAGGTATGATGGCTAAATTTATAATAGTAAACAGAATTGATAATATTAAAGATATATTATCTTTTAATGAGGATGGCTATTCTCTTGATGCATCATTATCTACTGAAATAAAACCGGTTTTTACTCGCAATCAGTCGTAAGAATCTATTCTTTTTGATTAAAGGTTTTTTCAAACACCTTTTCTTTCTAGTTCTCTGCTCCAGTTTTGTTGTTGAAAAATTGTTTTCAGAGGACACTTTAACTATTCACCCCATTAGTTTTTCTACACCTAGTCCTGAAGGTTGGGTTGCACAATACGAAGTTCAAGTTAATTTTCCTGAGGTTGAAAATAACTGGAGAAAAATATTTATGGTTCAAACTCTTAAATGTGATTCTAGTACAAAAGCCGATAAATACGATTGTGGAGAATGGGATTATATTTGGGATGCAATGCTGTTTGTTCCGGTTAATGACACTGTTGAAGCTTTTAAATTGGGAAGTTTTGTTACGCCATATGGTAAGAGGTTAGTAATGGGTGGCAAAAGCGGTTGGCAGTGGGTTTATGATTTAACCGACTATGCGCCCATTTTAAGAGGGTTAAAAGAATTGCATATAGGCAATAATCAAGAATTATTAGATCTTAAATTCTATTTTATTGAAGGTGTCCCGCCTCGAAACTCGATATCTATAAGCAATCTATATCCATTAGGAGATTATGATGGGCATTATGGATATACCTATAAATATAAAGATATTTCAAATAACGCGGTTTTAAAACCAAGAAAAATTGACCTGGATCCATTGGCATCTGAATTCAGCATTAAATCTATAATAAGTGGGCATGGGCATGAAGGTCCTAAAAATTGTTGTGAATGGGTAAGTAAGTCACATTATTATATTATTAATGATTTAAAAGAACATACTTGGAATATTTGGAAAGATTGTGGAAATAACCCGATATATCCACAAGGAGGTACTTGGCCGTTTGATAGAGCAGGGTGGTGTCCTGGGACAAAAGTTCATGAAGAAATATTTGACTTCACTAACATAGTTAATCCTGGGCAAACAATTAATTTTGATTATGAAATTGAGAAAATGGAAGATAGCAATGAAGGGGAGGGTATATATAGGATTAGTCATCAGTTGTTTTCTTATGGCCCCCCTAATTTTAAAAGAAATTTAGAAATAGTTGATATTGAGAACCCGAGCTCTAAGAATAAGCACTCGAGAACAAACCCTACCTTAGGCGGTGCGAAAATAAAAATTAAAAATATTGGTTCTGAAAATATAAGAAAAATAAAATTTTACTATGGTCTAAAAAATGGAAAAAAATCAATATTTCATTGGAAAGGTGACTTGAAATTTTTAGAAAGTATGAATATCAAGTTTCCTTTAAATGATTGGACTGGTTTAAAATCTAACCAAAGTTTTTTTGTTGAAGCTATAACAGTAAATGGAAGAAAAGATGAAAATCCGATTGATAATAAAATCACTTCAAGCGTTAGAATACCTCCAGTTTTTCCAACTAATTTCGTAATTAAATTAAAAACAAATAATTTTGGAAGATCTAAACAAAATTCATTTAGTATTCATGATTATTACGATAGCATCTATTATTTAGAATCTCAATTTTTAGATAGTACCGACTATGATGTCTTGATAAAACTCGAAAATGGTTTATACCAATTTGTTTTTAAGGATTTTAACGAAGATGGAATAGATAAGCTATGGTGGAAAGAAAAAGATTCTGTTGGAGTAGCTGGTGCATTAGGCTTTTATGATTTAGACCAAAATCTGTTGAAAGTCTTCCCTCCTGATTTTGGGCAAGAGATTCGCATGGATTTTATTGTTGGTCCAATTCCATAGTGACCTAACTATTTAACAGCTATATTCACGTCCTAACACAGCCTTATATGCACACCTTCTGTGATATTAATTTTATGGTGTTCCCTAGACTGATTAGCGTATTTTAAAAAAACAAAAAACAGTCGGAAGAAAATAGTAAATGGAAACCTTTAACGAAATAAAATTAAGTAAGCAAATTACAAAAGCACTGGGTGAGCTTGGTTTTATCAAACCAACTCCCATTCAAGCAAAAACAATTCCACTATTAATGGACTCCAATAAAGATTTAATTGGTTCTGCGCAGACTGGTACAGGAAAAACTGCTGCATTTGGAATTCCTTCTATACATTTAACAGACCTATCAGATTCAAGAACCCAAACTCTAATTCTATGCCCGACCAGAGAACTATGTATACAGGTTACAAATGATATAAAAACATATTCCAAGTATGTAGATAACCTTGGTGTCGTGCCAATTTACGGTGGAGCGAGTATGGAAGTACAAATTAGAGCTATAAAAAAACGTTCTCAAATTGTTGTCGGTACACCTGGCAGAACAAAAGATCTTTTAAAAAGAAAAAAGCTTTTTATTGATAGAGTTGAGAGAGTAATACTAGATGAAGCAGATGAAATGTTGTCTATGGGGTTCAAAGATGATCTTGATTTTATCTTATCAAAAATATCAACTGAGAATCAAAAACTTTTCTTTTCTGCTACTATGCCCAAAAATTTATCATCTATTATTAAACAGTATATGAATAATCCAGTTACCGTCGCTGTTGATCCGGTTAATACTGCCGCCACTAATGTGAAACACGTTGTTCATATGGTTCAAGCGAGTGACAGGTATGAAGTAGTAAAGAGAATTGCCGATATCAATCCGAACATATATGGTATCGTATTTTGCAGAACCAGAAGAGAAACGAAAGATATCGCGAGTAAATTAGTGTATGATGGCTATAATGCTGATGCGTTGCATGGCGACTTATCCCAATCTCAACGTGATGATGTAATGAGGAAGTTTAGAAAAGGGCAGCTCCAACTATTAGTTGCAACCGATGTTGCATCTAGAGGTCTAGATGTAAATGACTTATCTCATATAATAAATTTTAATTTACCAGATGACCCTGAAGTTTATACGCATAGAAGTGGTCGAACGGGAAGAGCTGGAAGAAAAGGCATATCTATTGCGATTGTTCATTCTAGGGAGACGAGAAAAGTTAGAGATATTGAAAAATTATCAGGGGTTCGTTTTGAAAAAAAATTAGTTCCGACTGGAGAGGATATTTGCAAAAAACAATTATATTCTTTAATTGAGAAAATTAAAAGTGTTGAGGTTGATAATGAGAAAATAGAACCATTTTTAGATACGATTAATGAAAAGCTGGAAGGTTTATCTCGAGAGGAGTTAATCAAGCAGTTCGTATCAGCAGAATTCAACCGTTTTGTTTCTTATTATAAAAATGCCAGAGATATAAACATTAACTCAAAAGATTCTAGAGGTGTCGCTGGAAGAAAAAATCGTAATAATAGAGATAGGTCTAGTGGTAATAGAGATAGGTCTAGTGGTAATAGAGACAGGTCTAGTGGTAATAGAGATAGGTCTAGTGGTAATAGAGATAGGTCTAGCAGAGTTCAATTTAGTCGATTTCATATTAATGTTGGTTCAAAAAACAATATTAATCCAGTTAAGCTAATTGGTTTAATAAACGATAACTTAAAATCAAAAAACATGGAAATAGGAAAAATTGAAATAATGAAAGGGTTCTCCTTTTTTGAAATTGATGAAAAATTTTCCAAACCATTAGTTGGTGCTCTAGACGGAAAAAGTTTTAATGGAATCACTGTAAAAATAGAAAATTCTAAACCAGCGCCATCAGATAAAAAAGATAGAACAAGAAAAGATAGCTTTAAAAAAAGTGGGTCTACTAGTAGACCTAAAAATCGATTAAAGCGATCTATGGATAATAGGAAATTCCGTAAGAAGAAAAAT
>Ga0114994_10002538_pt1 | contig 13368 bp, 10 predicted proteins | sample ArcticOcean_MG_C_9_FD_87043 | JGI IMG/M metagenome (GOLD analysis project Ga0114994, IMG submission 87043) | Marine microbial communities from western Arctic Ocean - ArcticOcean_MG_CB2_152 | ecosystem: Environmental > Aquatic > Marine > Oceanic | place: Arctic Ocean: Canada Basin | collected... | reverse complement strand
GGTTGCACCGCCTCCATCACATCAACGCTAACTGCAACTGCTCAACTTGGACCAGCCGCAGCACTCAGAGATGTCTGCACCACCGCCAACGCACACCGTGATGACCTCGTGGCTGTCATCACATTTCGCCGCAACCGAAACACCAGAAGCTCGGAAACCCAACGCGAGAAGTCTACCCAGCCGGGGTGCCCGCGTTTTCTTAGTTCGTAGTCGCGTCGACCGCTGCCGCCTTGGCTGGTGCCTTCTTCTTGGCTGGTGCCTTCTTCTTCGCAGCCACCTTTTTCTTGGCTGGCGCTTTCTTCTTCGCAGCCTTCTTGGCCTTCTGCTCAGGAATCCAGACTTGCTTGCCGTCTTCCATGACGATCTTGCCGGAACGTTCGCGTCGCATCATCAGCAACTCGCTGGCGCGCTCGTCGGTTATTTCCTCGATCGTGTCGCCCTTGCGCAACGATGCGTTCGCTTCGCCGTCAGTGATGTAAGGGCCAAAGCGGCCATCTTTGATCACCATCGCCATACCGCTGAACGTATCAATACCTAGCTCGGCCAGAGGCGGCTTGGGCTCGGCTCGGCCACGACGCTTTGGCTGCTTGAGCAGTTCAAGACACTCATCCATCGTGATGGTTAAAAGTGCTTCTTCACTCGGCACATTACGGGTATCAGGCTTCTTGCCCTCTTCGGCCGAATCCTTAGTCAGGTAAGGGCCAAACTTGCCGTTGTGCACGATGATCGTGGTGCCATCTTCGGGATGCTGGCCGATCGTACGGGGTAGCTCAAGCAACTTGAGTGCCGTCTCGAGGTCCACCTCGGCCGGATCCATCGTCTTAAAGACCGACGCCCGTTTCGGCTTGCCGTCGGGATCGTCGTCGATCTCGCCCAGCTGCACATAGGGGCCGAAGCGGCCGTTCTTAACGAACACGACCATGCCGCTGACTGGATCGTCGCCGAGTTCACGATCGCCACTAGGCGCTTCGATGAACTCGATGGCGCGTTCGATGGTGAGTTCGTCAAGCGGGATGTCATCGGGAATGGACGCACGTTCCTCGCCGCGCTGCACGTAGGGGCCGTAGCGGCCGACACGACCGACGACCATTTGGCCGTTGGCGTCGACACCGAGCGGGATGCTGTTGATCGCACGGGCGTCGATTTCGCCCAGACGATTGTCGACCTTTTCCTTCAGGCCAGCGTCTTGATCATCGCCAAAGTAGAACTTTCGCAGCCACGGGATGGCTTCGCCTTGACCTTCGGCAATCCCATCTAAGTCAACTTCCATCTGGGCCGTAAAGTCGTAGTCGACCAGGTTCGGGAAGTGGCCTTCGAGAAGATTGGTCACGCTGAATGCGGTGAAGCTCGGCACCAATGCCGAACCCTTTTTCCAGACATAACCGCGATCTTCGATGGTGCCCATAATCGCTGCATAGGTTGACGGGCGACCTACACCAAGCTCTTCAAGTTTCTTGACAAGTGATGCCTCAGTATAACGAGACGGTGGTTGAGTCTCATGACCGCTGGCTTCGAGATCACTGGCCTTGAGATCATCGCCCTGCGCCACCTGTGGCAGTGCGGCAGTACCTGTGTCGTCCTCGTCGGCATCGCTGGCGCTGTAGGCCTTACGGAAACCCTGATGCGTAATGACAGTGCCACTGGCTGAGAAAGTGGTGTCGGTGCCGCTGGTCGAGGTCACACCAACACGGACCTGCACGGTGTCGCCTACGGCGTCGGTCATCTGTGATGCGACCGTGCGTTGCCAGATCAGTTCGTAAAGCGAGGCTTCGCTCTTTACGCACTCTTGATACACACTCTCGGGGGTACGAAACTCGGCGCCGGCTGGGCGGATGGCTTCGTGTGCCTCTTGTGCACCTTTCGCCTTTTTGTTATAGGTACGAACCTCAGGTGGGCAGAACTCTTTGCCGTACTTCTCGTTGATGATCTTACGGGCGGCGTCGAGTGCGTCGGCTGACAGCGTGGTGCTGTCGGTACGCATGTAGGTGATCAGACCCTTCTCATACAGACCTTGAGCGGCGCGCATAGCCATCGCTGAAGAGAGCTTGAGCTTGCTGCTGGCTTCTTGCTGCAGCGTCGAGGTTATGAATGGGGCGGCCGGACGACGGCGATACGGCTTCGAGTCGATCGACTTGACTTCGCTTGGCTGGTCCTGGAGCTCAGTTATGAGCGCTTCGGCGCGGACCTGGTCGATCACTTCGACTTCGCCAGTCAGCTGACCGTTTTGGGAAAAGTCTCGACCTTGAGCGATGCGGTTGCCGTCGACCTCAAGCAGCTTGGCAGTGAAGTTCGATGGTTCACCATCAGCAGCATCGCGAGTGAGCGAGAACGTGCCTTCAAGATCCCAATAGGAAGCGGCGACAAACGCCATACGTTCGCGTTCACGCTGAACCACGATACGGGTCGCTACCGACTGCACTCGGCCAGCGGAGAGTCGCGGCATAACTTTCTTCCACAGCACCGGCGATAGCTCGTATCCATACAGACGGTCGAGTATGCGTCGGGCTTCCTGGGCATCGACCATCTTGCGGTCGAGCTCACGGGGATCGTTCAGTGCTTCGTGAATGGCCTTTTCGGTGATTTCGGTAAAGACCATGCGATGGACTTTGACATTCGTCGGTGGTGACAGGACCTCGAGCAGGTGCCAAGCAATGGCTTCACCTTCGCGATCCTTATCAGTTGCGAGATAGAGCGTGTCGGCGTCCTTCATCGCTGCTTTCAGCTTTTTGATCTGTTCTTTCTTGTCGCTCGACACCACATACAGCGGCTTGAAGTCGTTCTCGACATCGATGCCAAGGCGGGCCCACTTCTCGCTTTTGTATGCCTTCGGCACATCTGCGGCGCCGCGCGGCAAGTCGCGGATGTGGCCGATCGATGACTCGACGACATAGCCGTCGCCCAGGTATTCACCGATTTTTCGAGCCTTCGCAGGGCTCTCGACAATGACGAGTGCGTGTCCCATTGGGCGCAAGGGTAAGCATGTCCGCGACCAAATTCGCACGCGCCCCGTGTCACAACGGCTGTTTTTCTTTGACTTCTCACCGTTGGCCCCTCGGAACATCGAGGGTGATTAGAGCCAAGAAACCGAAAACCTCAGCACCAAGTAAGACACGTTTACCGATGTCTTAGACGGCCAAAAACAAACCATGCTGCGGGAGCTCCCGTCAGATACAAATGGTGAGCACGAGGTCGCTATATTTTGCAGACGGCGCCAAATCGGCAGGCCTTGGCGTTGCATCGGGGTCCATTCCACTCGGCGGCCTCGAAACCGACTTCAACCCATATCTCTTGTCCGGCCACACGCTCCGATGTCGCCCTCACGGACTACTAGGCGCCACAAAAGCCCCCAGGACCACAGAGGCTCAAACCAGCACTACTCGTCTTCAGGTTTGCGGCTACCGGAGAGGATGAGCAGGCCACCGATCGACGCAATTATGGAAGCGAACAGGATGCCGATCTTGGCGTTGTCCTCGGTGGAACCACCTTCGACGTCACCGCTTGCGCTTTGAGAATAATCGCTGTCGTTGTGAGAGCCATCGGTAGGCAATTCATCGGCCTCGGTGAACGCAAGATCACCTGGGGCTTGGACCACAAGCGCTACTTCGTCATAATGTTCAACTTCACCAAACGCCAGGTTGCTGACAAAGAGCGACACGGTAAAGCCAACACCGGCAATCATCGCTAGCCCGACCAGAGTCCGCAGCGTCAGCGATGCTGGCCGCTTCGCAATGCCGAGTTTGGTCGCAATCAAACTGAAGACAGTGATGCCGATGGTCTTACCAACGACCAGGCCGGCGATGATGCCCCACATAACCCGCGACTGCAGCGCAGCAGAAATAATGTTGCCATTCATGCGAACACCAGCGTTGGCCAGCGCAAATATCGGAATGATCGCATAGCTAGTTATGGGATGCAGCACGGTTTCGAGACGTTCAGCGACCGATATGGACTCGCGGATATGGAAGCTCGCGTAGCGCACGTCGACCGGGAATACTTCAGGCTTATCTCGCAGCCACCGGGCGATGGTTCGTGTCTCACCCTCGTTTTGTAGCGGCCGGGCTGGCGTGAGCAGGCCAAGAGCGACGCCAGCGATAGTCGCGTGGACACCAGAGCGGAACGTCGTCCACCACACGATGCAACCGAGCACGACATAAATCGGGATCCACCACACCCGCAGGCGTCCTAGGACAAAGATCAGGCCTAGCAATACGGTGGTAGCCAACAACCACGCAGCGCTGATGCCCGACGAGTAGAACAGGGCGATCACGATGATCGCGCCGATGTCATCGACGATAGCGAGCGACAACAAGAAGACTTTGAGTTGTCGAGGAATGCGGTTACCAAGCAATGAAACAATGCCGACCGCAAAGGCAATGTCGGTTGCCATGGGGATGCCCCAGCCATTTTCGCCGGGGCTTCCAGCGTTGATAGCAAAAAACAGTGCAGCAGGCACAATCATGCCGCCCAATGCGGCAACCGCTGGCAACGCTGCATCCTTCAGGTTCTGTAGTTGACCGGTGACGAGTTCGCGTTTGATCTCGAGCCCAACAACAAAGAAAAACAACGCCATGAGTGCGTCGTTCACGAAGTCGGCCAGCGTGTGCCCTTCGAAGATCTCGATGCCGTTTACCGACAGGTTGACCGGAACGCCCCAGAACGCGTCGTAGCTATCGCCCCATGGCGAGTTCACCCAGATCAGCGCAACAGCAGTCGCTATGAGCAACATGACGCCACCGGCTGCCTCGACTGCCAAGAAACGTTTGAAGGGCCGGGCGAAGAATCGAGCGAAGACGCTCTCGCCACCGAGGAAGGTGAGGTCGCTAAATTTTGTCTCCTGCATACCGGATCCAGAGGCTAGCCGGAGCGCCAAACCTTCAGGGGTCACTGTGACCCAGTTCGCCAAACATTCACGCTTCTCGCAGGGTTAACGCTGTACGACGAGTTAACGCTGTACGACCAATGTGACGGTGGTGCCCTTCTTGGTCTGCGTAATGGTGCAGCTATCGGTCAGGCGCCGCATGAGCGTAACGCCAAGGCCCCGCTCGAATTCAAGCCGCTCGGGGTCAGTAACCGGCGGATGTTTCTTGAGCTTTGACGGATCAAAGCCGTCGCCCTGATCCGTTACGCGCACCGTGACTTTGGTGTTGGCAACGGTGATGCGAATCCGAACATTAGCTTCGGTGTCGCTGCGGTTGTGGGCCTCGATGGCGTTTGTTGTCGCCTCGCTGAGAGCAAGACGCAGATCTTGCAACCGTTCTTCTTTGAGAACCGACTCAGCCTCGAGTGCCGTCGACAGGACCGACCGAACCATGGCCAGATGTTCGAAGGCCGGCGGTATCTCGATGTCGAAGTTTTCGCTCATGTCGCGACTCCGTCGGGGTTACCCGCACCATCGACAGTCACGCCCTCGACCGAGGTCAGCGCTTCTTCGAGCGACTCGTAGAGATCGAACACCTCGTTCAGGCGAGTGATCTCGAACAAGTGAATCAGATGATTCTGTGAACACACGATGCGGAAACCACCGTCGATCATGCGCATGCGCTTCGCTGCGCCGACCATGACGCCCAGTCCAGTGCTGTCAATGAAGCCGACTCGGTCGAGATCTAGCACGAGGCCTGCGGGCTTACGCGCAGTAACGGTCTGTACATGTTGTCGCAGCCGAGGCGCAGTCGCCATATCTATCTCACCGGTGACTCGCATAACGGCCCATCGCCCGTACTCGGCGACCTCAAAGGTGGGCTCGATCACAAGTACTGACACTAGTTCGAATCCGAGCGCAGCGAGCGGCGCTTAGCGGTGTTCTTGCCGACTTTTTACGCAATTAGGTATCAATTCCGCGTCGCTGACGAAAGAACCCGACACTGTCCCACCTCGTCTCTACTCTTGTAGAGATGGAGACGGTGAGCGCTAACGGCCTCGATGAACTGCTCGCGCGGCTCGAAGAAGACGGCCGAATTGTGCACGTCGAGCGCTTCGCTCCGCGCTCTGCACGCTTTGGCGCATTGGACCGCCCTCTGCCCGACGGCGTTGCTAACGCACTCCCCTTTGACCAGTTCTTTACCCATCAAGCCCAGGCCATTAACTATTTGCGCGATGGCCAATCAGTTGCTGTGGCGACTGGCACCGCCTCGGGCAAGTCACTCTGTTATCAGGTCCCCATCGCGGAAGCTGCGGCCGAGAGCCACGGACGTTCCACGTCGCTGCTGCTGTTCCCGACCAAGGCACTGGCGCAGGACCAACTGCGTTCCTTTGGCTCGTTGGGTGTCGACCAAGTCAAGCCTGCAACCTATGACGGCGATACGCCGTATGAACAACGCACCTGGATCCGCAACCGGTGCAACACGATCCTGACGAACCCCGAAATGATTCACGGTTCGATCCTTCCAAACCACAGCCAATGGGCCCGCTTCTTCCGACGGCTGGAGTTCGTAGTCATCGACGAATTACATGTGCTGCGCGGCGTCTTTGGAAGCCACGTCAGCCATATATTACGCCGGCTGTTGCGGGTGGCTCGCCACTATGGCAGCGAGCCTACGTTCTGTTTTACGTCGGCAACGATCGGTGAGCCCGGCGCCCTTGCATCTGAGCTCTGTGGTCTGCCCGTGCATCAGATCGAAAACGACGGGTCACCCCACGGTCCCCGCACGTTTGCACTGCTCAATCCGCCGTTGCTCGACCAAGCGTCCGGCGCACGTAGTTCGACGAACTCTGAGACCGCGTCAGCGGTGGCGGCACTGGTCGATGCGGGGCACCGCACGATCGCCTTTGCCCAAAGCCGCAAGGGCACCGAGTTAATTGCAGGCGATGTTCGACGACGACTCAATGCACTCGATGACAGAGTCGTGCGGTCCTACCGCGGCGGCTATTTAGCAAACGAACGTCGTGAGATCGAAGAAGAATTAGCGAACGGCACCGTGTCGGCGGTAATCGCAACGAACGCCCTCGAGCTCGGAATCGACATCGGGGGCCTCGATGCCTGTGTCTTGTCGGGCTTCCCCGGCACGATCGCGTCCATGTGGCAACAGGCTGGTCGAGCGGGGCGCACTGGCCAGGCATCGCTCACGATTCTGGTTGCTGGTCAAGATCAGCTCGACCAGTGGCTTATGGCGCACCCCGACCAGGTCTTCTCCCGGCCCCCCGAACCCGCAGTCATCAATGTCACCAACGCCTTCATTGCCGATCCACATCTGGCGTGTGCCGCCTTTGAGCTGCCACTCGGCCACAACGACAGCAAATACTGGCCTGACATCCTCGACGACACGGTCCGCCGCCTGGTCATGCGCGACCTCATCGTCGCTCGACTGCACGATGACAAGCCCATTGCCATGTGGGCAGGCTCTGGCAGCCCGAGCCGCGGTATCGGCCTGCGATCCGGTTCGACGAACGAGGTCAAGATAATCAACACTGACGGCACCTTGATCGGTACCGTCGATGAGTCACGAGCGTCAAGCTTGGTGCACACCGGGGCCGTCTACCTGCACCGGGGGCAGACCTACAAGGTCGAACACTTCGATCCCGACGATCTAGTCGCCATTGTCGATATGGCGGCTGATGACGAATACACACAGCCCCGCACTTCTACCGATATATCTGTGTTGGCCGTCGACGACAAGCAGGCCGTGGGGCCACTCGAACTCTTCCTGGGTCAGGTCGACGTCACGACCCAGGTCACCGGTTATCAGCGACGCGAGCGCCGCAGCCGCAAAATCTTGTCCCACGAGGAACTCGACCTTGAACCCCAACGGCTCGTAACTCGGGCGTTCTGGTACACCATCGAACATCAGCTGTGTGAAGAGGCCGGCGTTGTCACCAGCCAACTCCCTGGCGCTCTACATGCCGCCGAACATGCCATGATCGGCATGCTTCCCCTGTTTACGATCTGTGATCGCTGGGATGTCGGTGGCGTCTCCACCGCCATGCATCAGGACACACTGCATCCGACGATCTTCATCTATGACGGTTACCCAGGCGGTACCGGTATTGCCGAACTCGGCTACGACGTCGCGAGCCGTCATCTACAAGCAACCCTCGATCTGCTTCGAGCCTGCGGGTGCAAAGACGGGTGCCCTTCCTGCATCGTCTCACCCAAGTGCGGCAACGGCAATGAACCACTCGACAAGGCCGGCGCGATCGCTCTGCTCACATTGGCCCCCTAGGGCCTGTGGCTTCTATCAAATCTGCGAAGAGTGCTGTTCGGTAGGCTCAGGTAATGCGTGCGTTGGTACAGCGAGTTTCCGAGGCCCGAGTTCGGGTCGATGGTGAGGTCATCGGCGAAATTGAACAGGGCGTGCTGGCGTTGATTGGGATCGCCCACGACGACACCCCAGCGCAAGCCATAAAGTTGGCCGAGAAGATTGCTCATCTGCGAATCTTCACCGATGATGACGACAAGATGAACTTGAGCGTGCTTGACATTGGCGGCTCTGTCCTGGCCGTCAGTCAGTTCACCCTTTATGGCGACACCCGCAAGGGCCGACGCCCTGCCTACATCAACGCCGCCCGTCCCGAGATTGCCGAGCCACTCTGTGATGCGGTAGTCGATGCTTTGCGTGGGCTCGACCTGCCCGTTGAGACCGGCCGCTTTCGGGCCGACATGAAGGTCGAGCTCATCAACGACGGCCCAGTCACCCTCTCGATCGAAATCTGATCTATCGGTAAGAGCCAGACCGCACCTCGCACAGGCCCCGCTGCATAGATGTCAGGCAGTTGACGCAACCGAGTCACGCCGAGCAAAGCCCCAGGCGACAACAAAACCAACAACGGCGACGACGAACATGGGATACCAGGTGAAGCGGGTAGCCCAGGTGTTGCCTTCGCGGAGCTCGACCTCACCTTGCAGCACGCGAGCCTCGGAGATACCGGTGCGGTCAACGATCGTGCCGTCGGGTTTGATGATTGCGCTGAAGCCAGTCGGCGCAGCCTGCAGCACCCAACGACCAGACTCGATTGCCCGTAGTTGCGACGACGCGATCTGCTGGGTCTGCACAATTGTCAACCAGAACGAAGAGCCGTTTGTCGGATTCAACTGAATCAGACCGCCATTGCTCATACCGTCATAAGTTCGGTCATCGTGGAAGACTTCCCACGAGATACTGATTGCAGCAGTGCCGACACCGGTTTCGATAATGGCTGGACCCGTTCCTGGCTTGGCATCATTGGTGGGCAAAAAGTCGGGAGCAACACGCTCGATCAGTCCGCGAAAGGGTACAAATTCGCCGAACGGGACCCGCCGCAGCTTGTCATAACGACCTGAGTTCGTGCCGTCGGGGTTGATCGTCATCGACGCGTTCAGGAAGAAACCTTCGTCCCCAAAAGTCTCGATGATGCCAGCGATGATCGGCGCATCGAGATCCTGCGCCATTTCGACCAGTTCGTCGTACACAGGCGTATCGACGAGAGGGCCCCTTGTGTGCACAACGTTCTCGGGCCATAGCACAAAGTCGACCGGGCCTTGTACGCCTTGGCTTGCTTCGAGGTGGCGCACGAACACTTCCCGCGAGCTCGTGTTTGCAGCCCGGGTGTTCTGCGGCCCGCCACCCTGCACGATGGCGATATCGATGGTGTCGATCGCTTGTCCGTGGGGTGCCACAATCGTGAGGAACACAGCTGCGACCAGCACGCCAACAGCAATAGCAGTGTCTCGCATGTTGCGCTCCGCGAGGGCACTGAGTGCAACGCCGCCGACGCCGACCAACGCAACTATCGTCAATGAGCCAAAGACTCGTGCCGTCTGGGCCAAAGGCGCGTCGGACTGACTGATGGCCAAGCTGGCTAGCGGCACACCACCAAAGGGCCAGTTCCAGCGAACAAGCGCGGCAAGAACCAAGGCTGCCGGAAGGGCCACACGGCGCCCTTGTGTGGGTGGCACCAGCATGGCTACAGCTCCATAGAGCATGGAAAATACAACGCCTTGGATTAGGTACCCGGGGATCGTCATATCCCACATCCAGAAGGTGGCTGGGAACAGCCACCAAATACCAACCACGGTCGCCCGTTTAAAGCGTTCCTTTCGTGGCTGGTTTGCCAGAAGCATGTCGAGGATGGCGATGCCTACAAACGCAAACGGCCACCATCCCCATGGCGGCATCGAAAAGGCGATCAGACCACCGGCAAGGGGCGCCATAAGTCCAGCCGTTCTGTCCGAGTGAATCATGTCTGACGCCCCCGGCAGCCTTGAATCAAATTGGGCGCTCGCCGAACTCTGGTTTTTCAGTACGGGTGCGCTTGATCTCCCAGAAGCCAGGTATCTGAGCGACCGCTACGAAAGCATCCCACAGTTTTAGTGACTGCTCAGTAGTCGGCACACGAGTGATGACTGGTCCAAACAATGCGACACGGTCGCCGTTGTCATCATCGAGTGCGATGATCGGCGTACCGACATCGTCACCCGTCAAATCAAGGCCCTTCTTCATCGCTGCACGAATGACATCGTCGTAGGACTCATCGTCGAAGGCATCGGCATATGACGCGTCGAAACCTGACGTTGCCAAGGCATCGGCAACGTCGAAGCGGTCCTGGCGCTCCTTGTCGTGGTGAATGCGTGTCGCAAACTCCCAATACGCATCCTTAACCCGAGCTTCGCCTTCACCCTTGCGGATTGCTTCGATCACACGCAACAAATTGTGTGTGAACGAAACCGGTGCGTAGTAGTCACTGTCTTCAGCCGGCTGATTCTTCTCGAGCAAGCTGATCGGCTGCCACGTGATATTTAGGTCGCGGTGCGGTTGCACTTCGTCGACTACCCAACGGGCAGTCACCCAACACCACGGTCAAATAGGGTCTACCCAAAATTCAATATCCATCAACGCAGGTTATAGGGCGTTGCAGTATGCGGGCCAGCGAAACCGGTTAACTCTTGACCTCGCCAGCAGTGTCAGCGAGCGGCCGCACTTGAGATCGACACCCATGGTCGCGGTTATTCCAACACGCGAACAGAGTGGAAGCGTTCGGAGCGATTACTTCGGGTAGGGCTAGTGTCCGCGTCAGATGGCGCAGGCGCCGCCGGTGCCATCATCGAGCTCGACTACAAGCCGCTTGCGCAGTCCGCCCTTGACATCGACTCGCATGGCAGCCGCCAAGCCAATCAGCTTCGGGGCCATCAAAATCTTGAAGTCACCATGTCGCATGTTGCGATACGGAGCCAGGTTCTTGCCCTTTGTATTGGTGTCGACCGACACCTCGGCAACCTTGCCTCAACCGACCGCCGAGATGAAGTCAATAGTCATGACCCCGCCACGTTTAGCGAGTAGTTGCTCTGCATCAGATGTGATATCGATGTTCATGGTGGATCTCCGGGTCCGAAGGACGTCCGAGGTAGGAACCCCACCAACGGTACCCTTCTTCTCGAACCAGTCGAGCAATTTCCACTGAGACACCACATCGCTATCAACTACGGCAGGTCAACCACGACCTGTCTGATGCCAACCGGCTGTGATCAACGGGTCCGTGTCGAGTCGAAATTCCCGCAGTGATAAGCATGCGGGCTCGCTAGTTTTCTTCGTCACAAACCGTGCAAATCATGAGCGGCGGAATGACGAAGGCCATTGCCAAACCGAAACCCCGCATAGCCAGGTGGGCAGTACGTCAACAAAAAGCATGACGCGATCCAGTGGCGAATACACACGACACCTCACCGGTGTGATGTGATCGGGCGCATGGTTGAACTCACCTCGTCGCTCACCACGCTTATTACAGCCCTTGACAACAAGGATGTGTCGGCCCGCGAGCTGCTGACGATGCACCTTGATCGCATCAATCGTCTGGACGGCGATGTCAACGCCGTGGTTACCCTGGCGCCCGATCGCGCCGAAGCCGAAGCCACCGAGATCGACAACGCCCGTGCTGGTGGCGCAGACCTCGGCCGACTCGCAGGCGTGCCAATCACCATCAAGGATGCGCTCGCTACCGAGGGCATCCGGTCGACGGGCGGCGCCGTCGAACTACGCGACTTCGTGCCCGACACCGATGCTGTGGCTGTTGCCAAGGTCCGCAACGAGGGTGCGGTCGTGTTTGGCAAAACAAATGTGCCCCGTTGGTCCGGCGATTACCAGTGCTACAACGAAATGTTCGGTACGACGAACAATCCTTGGGATGTCGAACGCACTCCAGGAGGATCCTCCGGCGGCCCCGCTGCTGCTGTGGCGATGGGATTCACCGGGTTCGAGATCGGCACCGACATCGGCGGATCCATCCGGCTTCCCGCATCGCACTGTGGCGTGTACGGGCACAAGCCGAGCTTCGGGGTGATCCCCACCCACGGCTATTTGGACAGTGTCGCCTATCACCGCAACGTGTCGGATGTAAATGTGTTTGGTCCAATCGCACGCTCGATCGATGATCTTGACCTGCTTGTCGACCTACTCGCTGGGCCAAACCCCGACGATGCACCTGGTTGGCGCCTGGAACTTCCGCCACCGCGTGCTGCTGAGCTCGCCGATTTCCGAGTTGCGGCGTGGCTCGACGATTCGTTCTGCCCAGTCGATGACTCTGTCAGTGCTGTTCTTCAGAATGTCGTTGCTGCTCTTGAAGACGCCGGCGCTCAGATCAGCCACACAGCACGTCCTGACCTGGAACCAATGGCCGCCGCTGTCAATGGTTCGAACCTGATCGGCTCAGCTACCGACATCTCCGAAATGCAAGAGGGAATGTCGCATCTCGTGTGGGATGTGATGCATCGTCAGCGTGGCGAGCTCCGGCAGCGGTGGTCCGAGTTCTTCGGTGACATCGATGTGCTTCTGTGCCCCGTCTCCCCTGTTCCAGCCTTCCAGCACGTTCATTCTTCCCAGGGTTCCAACTGGGCACATGGGGTGTTGAGAGACTTCGACGACATGCCGTATCGCCACATGCTCCGATGGAACACGCTCATTGGTAGCGCCTATCTGCCGGTCACCGTGCCGCCTGTCGGGCGCACTGCTGCCGGTCTGCCCGTAGGCATCCAAGTCGTTGCACCCTTCCTGCATGACCGCACTGCGCTGGCGTTTGCTCGCCGTATCACCGAGGTCATTGGTGGTTATGAAGCCCCACCCCTCGCGGTCTAGTCCGGAATCGACTTTCAACCCACGTAGCCAATGAGTTCAGCCATATCGACGTAACGAGTGCCTTCGGCTATCTCGGCCTCGGGGCCAACAAGACATTTGGTCTCCAGGTCCGAGATCGAAGAGCTAGCAATTCCTCGGTGTGCCTATGCCCCATGATGGGCGATCGAGCTGGCGCTCATCACTTCGTTGGTGATGAACGACAAGTTTTGCCACCTGGGTAGAATCTGTGGCTAGTACTTGGAAAATGGGGAGGCGGACGGCAGTTGTCCGCCAACCCCAGTCAAACCAAACCGTTCAGATCAGACAGTGCGGCCCAGGAAGGCCGCAAGTT
>Ga0114994_10002531_pt1 | contig 13374 bp, 10 predicted proteins | sample ArcticOcean_MG_C_9_FD_87043 | JGI IMG/M metagenome (GOLD analysis project Ga0114994, IMG submission 87043) | Marine microbial communities from western Arctic Ocean - ArcticOcean_MG_CB2_152 | ecosystem: Environmental > Aquatic > Marine > Oceanic | place: Arctic Ocean: Canada Basin | collected... | reverse complement strand
TCCAACGATGGTTCACGTTGCTGGTGCCGGGTTTGTAAGCCTTCGTGGTCAACTTGAATAACATTGTTAGGGCCAACCTGGCTATCGAGCTGAATACGGTAGCCAATACGATCACCAAACGTTTCACCCAACGTTTGCGCCATCCGCCTTGCTGCTGCACGGGTTGCTAACCGGCGGGGCTCAAGCATGATAATCTTGCCGCCCTTACGCCATGCAGCATCTAACAGCGCTATTGGCACCCGCGTCGTTTTACCCGCCCCCGGAGACGCTTGCAAAACAGCATTTGGTGCCTGATTTAGGCTCGCCAATAACTGCGGCAAAACATCATCAATGGGAAGCTGGGTCATAGTCGAGCATGGTGAAGATAGATGAGTTGTTTATCAAGTATCAATACGGATGCGACCCGCAACAAATGCCCCCATCATGGGGGATTGAACATAACAGTTGAGATTTCGTTTTTCTTCATTTAAGTTCACTTTATAATGAATTCGAAAATTACAGATTCAAATAAAAGAACGAACAACGATGTATATGACATCGCTGTCATTGGTGGCGGGATCAATGGTTGCGGCATTGCCCGTGACGCTGCCGGCCGCGGGTTGTCCGTTGCCTTATTTGAAAAAAACGACCTTGCCAGCGGCACTTCATCGTCATCGACAAAGCTGATCCATGGGGGCTTACGTTATTTAGAGCACAACGAATTTCGTTTGGTTCGTGAATCACTAAAAGAACGCGAAGTTCTTTTAAACATGGCACCGCATATCAGTTGGCCCCTGCGATTTGTTTTTCCACACCTAGAAGGGCTGCGTCCTGCATGGTTAATCCGGTTTGGATTGTTTTTGTACGATCAACTAGGCGGGCGCAAAATATTACCGGGTTGCGCCTCTATTAATCTGACGACCGATCCAGCTGGTATTCCCCTAAAAGATGAAATGACACGCGGCTTCGAATATTCGGATTGTTGGGTGGATGATGCGCGTTTGGTAGTATTGACCGCCATGGATGCGGCTCAGCATGGTGCCCAAATAAATGTACGCACCGAAGTTTTATCAGCACATCGCCAAAGAACGCATTGGGAAATCGCAACACAGGATCATTTAAGTAGCAAGAAAAAAACGATCAAAGCTAGGGTATTGATTAATGCTTCAGGTCCTTGGGTTGAAGATGTTTTAAGCGACCGGATTAAAGCGACGTCTAAATCTAAAGTTCGATTGGTTAAGGGTAGTCATATTGTTGTTAAAAAATTGTTTAATCATAACCGCGCTTATATTTTCCAAAATGCAGATGGAAGAATAACATTCACTATACCTTACCAAAATGAGTTCACCTTAATAGGCACCACAGATGTCGATTATAGGGGCGACCCGAACGACGTTATCGCCACGCACGATGAAATATCTTATTTATGCACAGCAGCTTCATCATATTTCAAAAAAGTGGTTCGCGTCGAAGACGTGGTTTGGACCTATTCAGGTGTGCGCCCTTTGTTTGATAGTGGCGAAGCCTCTGCCCAAAAAGCAACACGTGATTATGTTCTAGAACTGGATGCGCCCAATAATGAGCCCGCATTACTGAATGTGTTTGGTGGTAAAATCACGACTTTCCGTTGCTTGGCTGAAGACGCCATGAAAAAGCTGAGTGAAATTTTACAACCAGCTAACGGCCCTTGGACGCGCAATAGTAAATTGCCCGGCGGCGACTTCCCCATTGATAAATTTGATGCCTTAAAAACCGAATTTTGTGAAAAGTACCCAAACCTTGATACACAACTCATAACCCGCCTGATCCGCTCTTATGGGACTTTAGCTGAAAAAATACTGGCTGGAGCACAAAACATGCACGAACTAGGTACTCACTTTGGGGCCGGTCTGCACCAAGCAGAAGTTGAGTATTTACGTAAATATGAGTGGGCAAGAACAACTGACGATATACTTTGGCGCCGAACAAAGCTTGGATTGAAGTTTATTCCACAAGAGGTTGAAAAGCTTGATCAGTGGCTTCAAAATGAAAGCTCAGAATTACCCATAAGCTGATTATTCGCGCGTTAGAGGAAAAACATGTCAAAATATGTTCTGGCCATAGACCAAGGAACAACGTCTTCTCGTGCAATTTTATTTGATCAGAATTATCAAAACTGTGCTCAAGCTCAACAAGAATTTACCCAGCACTTCCCGCAATCAGGTTGGGTCGAGCATGACGCGGAAGAGATATGGCGAAGCGTTGTAACTACATGCAGAGAAGCCTTATTAAAGGCCAATGCCAATGCATCTGATATAGTAGCGATCGGAATCACCAACCAACGCGAAACAACTGTTATTTGGGACCGCAAATCTGGTAAACCAATTTATAATGCAATTGTATGGCAAGACCGGCGGACGGCGGATTATTGTGATGATTTAAAATCCAGTGGAGCTGAACCAGATACCACTGCAAAAACAGGATTATTGCTGGACCCTTATTTTTCGGGGACCAAAATCGCATGGATTTTGGACCACGTTGAAGGCGCACGAACTAAAGCAGAAGCTGGTGATTTAGCTTTCGGAACCATTGATAGTTTTTTACTTTGGCAATTGACCGATGGACAAGTCCACGCAACAGATGCAACAAATGCATCAAGAACAATGCTCTATAACATCAACAACGGGGCATGGGATAGCGACCTGTTGAGCGCCCTAAACATCCCCCAATCCCTCTTACCTGATGTATATGATTGCGCAGCTGAGTTTGGAGTTACCGAACTTTCCCTTTTTGGTGGGGCTATTCCGATTTTAGGTATTGCGGGCGATCAACACGCGGCGACCATTGGCCAAGCATGTTTCGATGCGGGTATGATGAAATCAACCTATGGTACTGGATGCTTTGCAATGCTGAATACCGGCTCAGAACTGGTCAGATCAAAAAACCGGATGTTGACGACCATTGCGTATCAATTTGATGGCAAACCGACTTATGCATTAGAAGGATCGATTTTTAACGCTGGAACTGCCGTTCAATGGTTGCGCGACGGGTTGGGCGTTATTGACAATGCTTCACAAACAGGATCGATGGCTGATGCCGCAAACGTCACTCAAGATATTTATATGGTCCCCGCATTTACCGGCCTCGGCGCGCCTTATTGGGACGCTCAAGCCCGCGGTGCCATATTTGGTCTAACCCGGGGAACGGGACCAAACGAGCTAGCACGCGCCGCCTTAGAAGCCGTTTGTTATCAAACGCGTGATCTATTGGAAGCCATGCAAGCCGATTGGGCTGGAGCATCTGGACGCCAAACGGTGCTTCGGGTTGATGGCGGCATGGTTGCAAGCGACTGGACCATGCAGTTTTTAAGCGACATGTTAGCGGCTCCCGTTGATCGCCCTATGGTCTTAGAAACAACTGCATTAGGGGCTGCGTACCTCGGAGGAATGAAAGCTGGATTTTACCCTGAACCCACATCATTCTCTAACGCCTGGGAATTAGAGCGTAGGTTTGAGGCCAAAATGGATGAGCCTGAACGCCAAAGCAAATACGAAGGCTGGCAAGACGCTGTAAAGCGCACACTCAGCCACAAATAAAAAATAAAGGTAAATACATTGAAAAATATTTTGTGTTATGGCGATTCTAATACGTGGGGTGCACAGCCAGTATTGAAATTAGGTAGCCCTAATCGTTACCCCCTCGAGGTGCGCTGGACAACGGTAATGCAAAATCAGCTTGGCAATGATTACCACGTGATTGCAGAAGGCTTAAATGGCCGAACATCGGCTTTTGATGATGAAATTGAAGGTGAACATAAAAACGGAAAAAGATATCTATTCCCCTGCTTGGAATCGCATATGCCACTAGACTTGGTTATCATAATGCTAGGGACGAATGACCTGAAATCCCGTTTCAGCCTAACGGCTTGGGATATTTCCTGTGGAGCGGCATCACTCGTGGGCATGATTAACAATCCAAGCAAACCCTTTTATGGGGGAACACCCAAAACGCTTTTGGTTGCACCCCCTCCTTTAGGCGAACTTAATTTATTGGCAGATCATTATGTGGGCGGCACAGAAAAATCGTTACAATTTGCCGATTGCTTTGAAAGAGCGGCAAGTAATAGCGGAAGTTCATTTTTAGACGCCGGCAAAATCGTAATCTCAAGTGATGGCGATGGGGTCCATTATGATGAGGACCAACTGCATCCACTCGGTGTCGCAATGACGGAAAAGGTTCGTGAAATTTTAGGTTAAAAATGTATGGCTTTGGTTTGAAATGTGATAGATTTAATAAACAAAACATTGGAAGATTAAAAATGCCAAATGAAATGAGCCCTAAATCGTTACCTGAGATGACCGTTCAAACTCCGGCTGATCCAACAACCCACGCACAAGAGCGAGCTCGGTTTTTCAATTCAGGAAACGCGTTTAACATTGTTTTAGATCCTGTTCCAGATCACGTTTTTGCCACCAAAATTGATGATGCTATGGCACCTGATGCAAAAACTGGGTTTATCACGTGTGATTTATCAAGCAAGTTTAATAATCCAACACCAGCAACAACGCCGTTTTTATTAGCCCGTTATGCCCGCATCAATGAGGGTGATACTATACGAGCTGAGTTTAATACAGCCGGATCAATTTGGTACGTGATCAGTGGGTCAGGGACAACTACATTTGGTGATCAAATTATTGCCTGGAATGCAGGTGACTTATTCGTCCTCCCGGGCTGCGCCAATGTTGATGTTAAAGCGGTGGATGGCAATGCCGTCATTTGGGTTGTGACCAACGAACCACAAATGGAGTTCGAAAACGCTCAACCTGCTGAAATCAATGAAACAACTATCGATATTGTTCATTATCCAGCAGCAGAAATTGATCGACAGATTGATCTGCTTTATGGCGTAAGCAAAGGCGAAAATACAGCCGGAATTGCTCTTATATTTTCATCTGAAAAACAAGTTGATCGCCGAAACATCACCCCAACAATGACTTTGGCGATGAATACTTTGCCCCCCGGTGATTCCCAGCGCGCGCATCGCCATAATTCAGTTGCCGTAGCGTTGGTTGTTCAAGGCGAAAATTGTTATTCGGTTGTTGAAGGTGAGCGAAAAGATTGGGCCCCGTGGGCGACTACTGTAACACCCCCAACGTCCTATCATTCACATCACAATAAAGGGGACAAACGGGCGAAATTCCTGATAGTCCAAGATGGTGGATTATATAACCAAGGGCGGACAATGGGTTTTTCATTCGATTAACCCATTAATAAACGTGTATGAATTAAAAAGGGCTGCATTTGCATAATGCAGCCCTTTTTAATATTTCTTATTTATCTTCAGCTGAAATGATACTTGATGTCATTGACCGTGGGTCCCTGAGGGTCCAGCGCCCACATTCAACTTGGTGGATGAAGGTCTCACAAGTCTGATTGAACAATGCGGGTTCCTCAAGGTTACATGTATGGCCCGTTCTAGGTATTAAACTTAAAGCAGATGAGGTGATTGCTTGCTTTAAGAACAAACTTACACCCAAGCACGGATCATCTCCGTCTCCGTTAAGAACAAGCGTTGGCACCGTCATTTCTTGCAGGCTTTCTTTTAAAGCATACAAAGACGGGCGCCGGCCTTGAACACCACGCATTGTATTGGCGGAACCAAGGCTGGAGTGTTCACACAATTGCGTCTCAAATTCCTTCCATCCGCGTGGGTCCTTATTTTGAAATTGGACGCGCGTTGGCCCTACTGCATAACTGGCCCCAAATACTGCCATGGTTTCTGTTTCAATGCGGTTGGCGGCTACTGCTGTTTCACGTTTAAACTGATCACTTGATCCTTCATCAGCGCCATAACCACAACCTGCAATAACTTGAGACAGAACACGGTCTGGGTAGTGCATTCCAAAATGCAGCGCTGAAAATCCACCCATGGAAAGCCCGATAACATGTGCTTCTTGAATATCTAAGCTATCAAGAACGGCCTTAATATCTTCGCGTGCAATATCTTGGCTATACATTTCAGGATCAGCGGGAACGTCAGATGGGGTAAAACCACGCGCGCTAAAAGTAATGCATCGGTAGTTATGCGAAAAATGTCGGACCTGAGGCTCCCAACTGCGATAATCACCTGCAAATTCGTGGACGAATAATATCGGCGTGCCTTCACCCGCTTCTTCATAATACAGTTTCACGCCGTCATTTGTTGTACAATATGGCATCTCTAATCCTTTGATTTAGTTTGCTGTTACCATTCAATATGCAGCTATCCAAAATTGACGCAAACTATTTATTTAAGCGGGCGTTCGAACAACAAGCCATTTTAGCTAGTTCTTGATGTAGGCAAACGCTTGTTGTTCAAATATATTTTGATATAAATATTTGCTGTTACATAAAATGACGAACGAATGCAATGGAGCGAAAACATGCCTGCGAGTGAAGTGAAGATTGAACACGTATATGATGTTCATGTATTTTGTTGCATTAACGAACGCGCCCAAGACCACCCCCGCAGCTCTTGTGCAGCCCGTGGGTCCATTGATTTACAAAAACATATGAAAGACCGTGCTAAAGAGCTGAAGATTAAGAACATTCGCATAAATAAAGCCGGGTGCTTAGAACGCTGTGAACTGGGGCCTGTATTGGTTATTTACCCAGAAGCGACATGGTACCGTTATGATACCACGGATGATATTGACGACATTTTGAGCCAACACATCATCGGCCGACAACGCGTTGAAAGATTGATTCTAAAGAACGATCAAAAAGTCCCAGCACCAACTATAAAATCACGCATTAAATTACGGGTTGGGGGAATAAAAAAACTTACTCGTAATGTAAAAAAATTCGAATTTTTTCCTGAAATCGAAGGTCTTTTGCCGACATTTACGGCAGGTAGTCACATCAATATCATCACCCCCAATGGTCATCGACGCTCATATTCTTTGGCTAATTCACCTAAACAACGCCAGTATTATGAAATAGCTGTCTTACGGGAAAGCGATGGAGGAGGTGGTTCTGCTTGGATGCACGACACCTTGGCTCTGGGTGATAGTGTTGAAGCATCATTGCCTACAAATAATTTCCCCCTCGACAAAAGCGCAGAACACCACCTGCTTATTGCGGGCGGCATCGGTATAGTGCCGCTGTTATCGATGGGCCGAGCCTTGCACGAAAAAGGGGCCTCAGCAACCTTGCACTATTGCGCACGAGGACCGGAATCCACTCCATATGCAAAAGAAGCAAAAGAGGTTTTTGCTGACCAGGTTCATTTCCACCATGATGGAGGAAACCCCGAAAACGGCATCGATCTTCAGCAAATCCTTGCCACCCCAACCGAGAATACCTGCATTTATGTATGTGGCCCAAGCGGCTTGATAACGGCCGTTCAAAACGCGGCGAGCCATTGGCCAGAAGGTATGGTTCGGTTCGAAAAATTTGTTTCCGATCGACAAGAACCCTTACATCAAAACAATGACACAGCTTTCGATATAGTCCTTTCCCGCCAAAGAAAAACGTTAAGTGTGCCTCCCGGAAAAAGTATTTTAGATGTTGTTAATGATGCAGGTATTAATGTGTCCTCATCGTGCGAAGACGGTGTTTGCGGCAGCTGCCAAGTGCGCCTCCTTGGTGGAAAAGCAGAGCACCGCGATAGCTTTTTAAAAGAAAAAGATCACCAAAATGCCATAATGATCTGTACGTCTCGCGCCGAAAAGGGCGAAACGCTAATCTTAGATATCTAAAGTATAAATTTTTATTTAATTTAATTTAAGCCACTAATAAAATTCTTAAAATCAAGATCGGTGGTAATTACGTCATCCATGACGAAAAACACCAATTCTGTTTTCAGACTTTCACGTGCCATTTCATTGACAGAAACAAGCCCTGCAAATTCCAGCATGTGGTCCATTTTCGCGTAAAGCTCTCTGTGATGCTTTTGGTGCTTCGCAACATATGGATAGCCAACCTTATTTAAAAGCTGCTCTTCTCGTGCAAAATGGGCTTTGGTGAACTTAATAAACTCAAGGACCTTGACTTTACAATCAATTGTCTCCCCACTGTCCAGCATCTCAGTAATTTCGTTTACCATTTCAACGAGCACTTGATGATCTTGATCCAAGGTCTGGCTTTCCAGCATAAAAGTTTCAGAAAGTTGTACCATTTAATTTTCTCCTTGAGAGGGCGTAATGCGTATCACCTGCGAAAACAACTTGTTTATACACGAAAAATGCGGAACCAAGCGACCTTTAATTATTAAAGCATATCTATTAAATTCATTTTTCATAACCAGCATCATTCTGCCGCAGCTGCACTAACTTGTGCTTCATTTAATTCTGGCTTATCCATCTTTGTTAATTTCAATTCTTCTTCGAAGGGAAACACAAAGGCGTATTCAGGATCGATCCGGACCGTGAGATTCTTTTTTAATTCCACCTCAAAAGTATGATGAACGCGAACATACAGCTCATCCCCCTCGCCCTTATTTAATCGAACACGAACAATATTATCATGGCCAAGCAAATGGCTTGAAGTTACTTCAACTAATGAGCCCCGACCATTTCCATTGGCTTCAATAATGACACCTTCGGGGCGAACTAAAACTTGGGCTTGTTCCCCATCATCTAAATCAGTGGCAACCGACCCTAGCGGAGTTTCAACTCTGCCATCAGCAACGACGCCCTTAAACATGTTCATCATACCAAACAATTTAGCGACAAGTTCGTGCCTTGGGTGGTAATAAATTTCATGAGGGCGTCCAGCCTGCAATATTCGACCATTACTCCCCATAACCTTAATTCGATCCGCCATAAACATTGCTTCTTCGGGATCATGGGTGACCATTAAAGTAGCAACACCGCTTTGCTTAAGTACGTTCAACGTTTCTTCACGAATCTTCTGCCGCATATTGGTATCGAGCCCTGAAAATGGCTCATCAAGTAGTAGCAACTTTGGTTCAGGGGCCAAGGCGCGCGCTAACGCAACGCGCTGCTGTTGCCCACCAGAAAGCATGTGCGGATATTTATCCTTATGAGACGTCATGCTGACCTGATCCAGCATTTGCATTGCCCGTGCGTGGGCTTTGACGGACGTCATTCCAAACAGGCCAAAGGTTACGTTTTCAATGATATTCAGATGCGGAAACAAAGCATAATCTTGAAACATCAAGCCAATGTGCCGATGCTCCGGATTCAAATGTATCTTTGAATCTCCGACTGTTACACCGTTGATAACGACCGTGCCGTCTTGAACCTTCTCAAGCCCGCCCGCAAGACGTAAAAGCGTTGATTTTCCACACCCAGAAGGCCCCAACATACAAACCAGTTCACCCGCAGGGATCATCAAGCCAACATTATCCAAGACTTTATGGGAGCCATATGAATGACTGAGACCGAAAATATGTAGTCCACCCATTAGACTTGTTCCCCTAATCTACTGCCAGGCCGTGACTTTGTAATCGCCAAACTCAGAACAATCACCGGTAAAATGCCAAACCCAACGATGGATAAAGCAGCCAGTGATGCCTCGCCCAGTTGTTCATCGGATGCGTATTGATGAACAAATGTTGCCAGAGTGTTAAAGTTAAAAGGGCGTAATATAACCGTCAATGGCAGCTCTTTCATACAATCAACAAAAACCAACATTGATGCGGTTAAGATACTACCCCGAATAAGCGGAAGATGCACCTTTCGAAGTGTGCTGAATGCGCCGTGCCCAAGGCTTCGAGACGCCCCGTCCATATGGGGCGTGACCTTTTCCAAGCTGGCTTCAACGCTACCAAACGACAAGGCCAGAAAGCGCACTAAGTATCCAAACGTCACAGCAGCAATCGTACCACTAAACAAAAGCCCGGTCGAAATACCAAACGAGTCAAGCATAAACCCGTCTATGCCATTATCAATAGCACCAAGCGTCACCATAACACCAACAGCCAAAACAGAACCAGGAACCGCATACCCCAAGCTAGCCAAACGGGCCATAATTTTCAACAACCGTTCATTACGAAGCCGAACCCCGTACGCCATGAACACCCCAATTGCAACGGCAAGCACCGCAGCGACAGACGATAAAATAAAGCTATTTAAAGCATTCCCGAGAAATTCAGCATTCATCGCGGTTTCATAATGAATAAACGAATATCCAACCAAAATACCTGCAGGAAAAAGAAATCCAAAAATTATGGGTAAGGCGCAAGCCACGAAGGCGACAGCTTTCATTTTTCCTTCAAGCAAGTATTTCGGCAAGGCTTTGTATGTTGTTGTTGTATGATAATAGCGTTTTTTACGCCGTGCGTAGCGTTCTGCAAAAACCAAGACCATTACAAAAATAAGCAACACTGTTGCCAGCTGAGCAGCCCCGGCTATATTATTCATGTTTAACCAAACATCATAAATACCAAGCGTAAACGTGCTGACTGCAAAAAAATCTACTGTGCCAAAGTCATTAAGTGTTTCCATCAAAACCAATGAAACCCCAATGATGATCGCTGGGCGGGCCAAAGGAAATGAAACCAAGAAAAAGCTTTGGTAGGGGCCACGCCCAAGTGCCCGGCTGGCGTCAACCACACAGATCGACTGCTCCATGAAAGCAGCCCGCGACAACAGGTAGACATAGGGATAAAGAACTAAAGTCATCATCGATATCGCGCCGCCTAAAGAACGGATTTCAGGAAACCAGTAGTCCCGCTTTGTTGTCCAGCCAAACAAATCGCGCAATAAACCTTGTACGGGACCCGCATATTCCAAAACATCCGTATATAAATAAGCAATGACATATGCAGGCATTGCCATTGGCAATATTAAAGCCCACTCGAAAATACGCTTACCCGGAAACCGGAACATACTGACCAACCAAGCCGTGCCGACACCGATAATCAACGTTCCAAAGCCAACACCAACCATCAGCATCAAAGTCGTGCTGACATACAGGGGCAGAACAGTTTCGGTTAGATGTGACCAAATATCGTCCGTTGGCGTAAAGCTCAAAAAAATGACCGCAGCAATTGGCATAAGTGCTAACATGGAAATGAAGACGGTACCAATGGTCCAGCCGTTCAACCACGACAATGAAACTTTCATTGCACCGATTACTCTATTACCTGTTGCTTGCGCTGCGGTCATTAATGAAGCTTCACTTCTTTATGTATCCTATTTTTTAAACAGTAACAAAAGCAACCTTAGTTGTCGTAACGCACCCGGTCCATGATCTTTGTCGCCAAGGTTCTTTGCTTCGCAACGTTCGATAAGTGTAGGTCATCCGCCTTAAACGTTCCCCAATTGCGAACAACAGGGTGCAACGCGACACCCGCTTTCACTGGATATTCAAAGTTATCTTCAGCGTAGATTTTTTGAGCTTTGTTGCTGGTTAGAAATTCAATAAATTTGATTGCATTGGCTTTGTTTTTTGCGCTTTTCGTTACTGCTGCGCCACTAATATTGGTATGGGTGCCCCGGTCTTTTTGATTAGGGAAGATAACATTAACAGAAGCTGCCCAGTCTTTCTGTTCTGGTTTTTTGGTATTGGTTTCCATGAGACCCATATAGTAGGTATTACCCAAAGAAACATCACATTCACCATTGAACACTGCTTTGACTTGTGCCCGGTCATTGCCTTGAGGTTTGCGGGCTAAATTAGCCTTTAGGCCTTTGGCCCATGCTTCTGCAGCAGCTTCGCCTTTAGCTTCGATAATAGAAGCCAACAAAGATACGTTATAGACGTTCTTGCCTGAACGCGTGCAAACTCGACCCTTCATGTGGGGTGCGGCGAGGTCTTCATATGAAGTAACTTCGCCAGTCTTAACCCGTGTTTTATGTGCAAAAATGATACGCGCTCGTGTTGTTAAGCCGTACCATTTACCTTCGGGGTGGCGGTATTGGTCCGGTATATTGGCCTCTAAGATCGATGATTTTGTTGCCTGAAGAACGTCTGCATTTAAATGATTATTCAAATTTCCAATGTCAGTGGTCAGAATCAAATCTGCGGGGCTATTCGCGCCTTCGGCCTTTAACCGCTCTAGCATTCCCTTTTTAAGATACACCATGTTTACTTTAATACCTGACTTGGCAGTAAACTCCTTAATCAAAGGAGCCATCAAAAAAGGCTGGCGCGCTGAATATAGATTAACTTCATCCGCAGATGATGCGGCTCCAGTCTGTAACGTTACGGCCATCACTGCACCACAAAGAACTTGTGTCGTCATTTTAAGCGATAATTTAACGGATTTCATTTAGATTTTCCTAATCATAGATTCTAAGTACATTAATAAATAACACTATCGGTTATTGCAAACGAAAATGATAATCATTCGCAATAACTAATTACACTTATTCATTTTGACAGTCAAACAATAAATAACAATCTAGCTAAGGCTTTGCATATTCCTACAATTGTTTACCTTTTGATAAAGAAGAAAGAGATTTTAATGTATTGGGTCAGCTCCCCGCAATTGTTCTAATATTGTTGCCAAGCAATGCGTACGCCTACATGGATCCTGGAACGGTAAGCATCGTGATGCAATTTGTGTTCGCAGGGTTGGTAAGCGGGCTTTATGTGGTCAAAAATTTTTGGGTATATCAAAAGGTTTTTTCAACTAGGTATCAATACAAACCCAGAATGATAATGCTTAGGAAAAGCCTGACCCGTCTCCACCTTACTTTCGATAAACACTGCCTCATTCGATGATCCAGAGGGGCTTATATTTCATCATGAGAACACGGTCTATCGGGAGATTAATATTTTGGATAAGGAAGATTACGAACATTTAATGTCTTTAGGACTTTACTAAGGCCTGATCACAAACCACCTAATCTTAACGCACTAAGAAGTTAAGCCTGAATTAGCACCGAGTCCCGGAGCTTGGAAAATCATCAAACCAGAAGCTAGAAGCGGTATGCCTACGCAACAATTGATCAAAAATAAAAATCACAGGTGTTCAGTAAACATTCTTTTAAGGCTTTAATCGATAGTATTAAAAATTGTATCAAGAAATCAAAATGACAACCTTCTGGGACGGAATAATTTGATTATTACGAAGCAAACAACAATTACGGCAGTTCTAGATTGTTACAAACAGAAGCCCTAATAGAACAAATGATCTCAGCAATATGACCGCCTTCCGTTTGGGATTTAGGTGAAAATATCAAGCAATATAGAAAAATATCCGCAAAACATGCAGACTGCGTAATCGCTTGGAATACGAACTCTTCATGTGTTGAGGCGAATTATCAATTGTGCTGCGAACAAGAACACAACAATATTCTTTCGTTATAAACAAAACTGAACAACCCAAGACACGGTATCGACTGGAACCATAACGAACGACCATCTTTCATAAGCCGTGGGCCCGATGATTTAACGTTATCTCTTGCTTTCATACACCATCTTGCGATCACTAATAATGTAACACTTTTGAAGTTTACCGAC
>Ga0114994_10002530_pt1 | contig 13374 bp, 11 predicted proteins | sample ArcticOcean_MG_C_9_FD_87043 | JGI IMG/M metagenome (GOLD analysis project Ga0114994, IMG submission 87043) | Marine microbial communities from western Arctic Ocean - ArcticOcean_MG_CB2_152 | ecosystem: Environmental > Aquatic > Marine > Oceanic | place: Arctic Ocean: Canada Basin | collected... | reverse complement strand
TGCAATATTCCCCAACCCAACTGTGATAAATCGTGACATTTTCCGTGTGCAAAAGTTGTGCGACGCGGCGATGTAACAAATAAAGCTCTAGCAACGTAGTTGACCCAAGACCGTTGACCAGAACCGCGACTTGGTCCCCTGCTTTCAGTGTTAATTCTGCCAAAATGGGTTGCATTAGGCGATCAGTTACAGCATCAGCGCTTTCGGCGGGGAGCCTTACAATACCAGGCTCGCCGTGGATGCCCATGCCAATTTCCATGTCACCATCGGGGATGTCAAAATTGGCCTTTCCCGTTTGCGGCATCGAACAGGCAGAAAGCGCGACGCCCATCGTACGGGTCGCATCGTTGGCACGTCGCGCCGCCACTTCAACATTCTCCAGAGTTAAATTTAAATCCGCCGCAGCCCCAGCCACTTTGAACACAAAGAAATTGCCAGCGATTCCGCGTCGTTCGTTGCTCTTGTCAGCGGGGGCCGACGCCACGTCGTCCGTGGTGACGAAAGAGCGGGCAACAACGCCTTGTTTTGCCATGCTTTCTTCGGCCATCCCGAAGTTCATAACGTCACCGGTATAATTCCCGTAAAGGAACAACACCCCCGCACCGCCATCGGCGGCGAATCCGGCGTCCATAATTTGCGTGGGGGAAGGAGACGCAAATATATTCCCTAACGGAGCCGCATCCGCCAGACCTTTGCCGACATACCCTGCAAAGGCAGGCTCGTGCCCCGATCCACCGCCGACGACAATACCAACCTTGCCGTCGCGTGGCCCGTTTATTGCTACGATGGCGCGGCTAGTCTTGCCTTGGACGGTCAAATGATTGGGGTGGGCCGAAATAATCCCTTCGATTAATTCCGCAATTAGATCGTTGGGATCATTGATCAGCTTTTTTGGCATGTCTTCAAGGTTCCATTGTTGAGATCGGTGTTGTTTTTGCACCATGGTTCAATAGTGCCTGCTTGGGAATGCAATTGGCAAGCTGCATGCGTCGTCGGTTGGCAGGGCACTTAGGTTAAATGATGCACAGCTTGCCGCCCGTAAACTGGCGTTGAGATTCCTTCCAACCGGGCTTTGAGCTGGAGCGACAGAAATTGGGAATAATGCCGTGACTGGTGCAAATTGCCGCCGTGGAACCACAGCGCTTCTTGCTGCGTGGGTTTCCACATGTTGCGCAATTCGCCCTCCCAAGGACCAGGGTCTTTGGGCGTATCAGAGCCCAACCCCCAGCATTTGCCAACTTTGTCGGCGACGTCCTGGCTGATCAATTGAGCCGCCCATCCGTTCATCGAGGTATATCCAGTGGCAAATATGATCACATCCGCTTTCAGTTCGGTTCCATTCTCAAGTTTCAAACCGTTTGGTTGGACCTCAACAACCTGTCCATGCGCCAGTTTAATTTTGCCATCGGCCACGAGTTCGCTTGCACCTACGTCAATGTAATACCCAGATCCACGGCGCAAATACTTTACAAACAATCCGCTGTTATCTGTTCCCCAATCCAGCAGAAAGCCAGCCTTTTCCAGCCGATCATAAAAATTTGCGTCCTTTTGTTTCATCGCCTCATAGACAGGCACCTGCAATGCTGGCAAAACCTTGTAGGGCAACGAGGCAAATATTAGATCTGCAATATCGGTGGTCACGCCATTGGCGACGGCCTGTTCCGAATAAAGATCGCCTAGGCCGATTTCCATCAGTGTTTTGGATTTCACGATATGTGTGCTGGAGCGCTGGACCATGGTAACAGCTGAACCGGCCTCCCACAGGGCCGCGGAAATATCGTGGGCGGAATTGTTAGAGCCAACTACAACGACCGATTTGCCGCAATAGGCATCGGGGCCGGTATGTTTCGACGAATGATGTATATCACCTTGGAAACTGTCCAGTCCCGGCACGTCGGGCAAGTTTGCCACCGCCGACATGCCCGTGGCCAGCACCAACTGCTGCGGTTTAAGCATTACCGTTTCGCTATTACGGTCGACCGTTACAGTCCATTCCTTGGTTGCCGCGTCGTAGCTTGCGCTTTGACAGGTTGTGCGCGCCCAATAATTCAGCTCCATGATTTTGGTATAGCTTTCCAGCCAATCGCCAATTTTGTCCTTAGGGCTGAACACAGGCCAATCGTCTGGGAATGGCAAATAAGGCAAGTGATCGTACCAGACCGGATCATGCAGGCAGAGCGATTTGTACCGCTTGCGCCAACTGTCGCCCGGGCGGTCGTTTTTCTCGACAATGATAGTCGGGACGCCCAGTCTGCGCAGCCGTGCGCCAAGGCCGATGCCGCCCTGGCCACCGCCGATAATGACCACGTAAGGCTGTGTTTTATAGCCCAGCTCGCGCGCTTCGCATTCGCGACGTTCGCTCCAGGTCTTGCGGTCCTTGATCGCACCGTGGGACACGCCCATATCACGGTTGGTGCCTTTTTTTTCTTCAAAACCCTTCAGCTCCTGCGCGGTTGTTAACAAGGTCCAACAGCCGTGCTCATTCAGTCTGACATGGCCCTTGCCATGTACGGCGTTGGTTTCAAATGTCAGCCAGGCCTCGGTAATGCCATCAGCTGTGATTGGCTCTCCTTTGATCTGCCAATTGGTTGGACGCACATTTTCTATCGTTGTGTCGGCCATGTCCGCGATTGCCTCGCGCCCTTCCATTGTTTTGATATTCCACGTGAAAGCGACCAGATCGCGCCAGTAGCAATCTTTGGCAAACAGAGATTTGAGCGCATGGGTATCCGCCTTTTCAAGCGCGTCACTGAATTTGGCGAGCCAACTGGAAACGTGGGCGTGCGACGATGCAATGTCCATGGAAGTTCTCCTTGATATCAATGCCTGCTTTGCAGCCGAGGCATTCGTTTAATAGGCCCAATGATAATTCATTGGGCTTTGGCAAGATACTCGAATAACAGCGCGACGGCTTCGCCCCCGGGGTCATTGTGACCTGCCAGATTTTAAGCAGACACATACGTTGCCCGTCCAGCCCCTGGCTTTGGTTATGTGTTCGCTCGCATCCGCGCCACTCTGCCTGTGCGGCGGCGGTAAGCCCATGGCGCAATGCGTTAAGCGCAGGTGTCAAGGCATCGATCATTGTCCGATCCCCGGGAGGGGCACCGCCGACGGCTTGGATACGCTTTAATGCAGACATTAAAGCGTTGTTCAGCGTGCTGCCATTGGCCGCGGCCTCGCCTGCCGAGGAAAAGAATATCGCAAGGATAACACCGGATGACCCGCCCATCGACTGGCTGAGTGTGCTGCCAATGGCGCGGAAAAGTTCTGCCGTGTCAGCCAGAGGTGGTTCATCTATTGCATTAGCAAGTGATTGGGCGGCTGCCGCAACCCTCGATCCTGTGTCGCCATCGCCGGATTTTGTGTCAAGCGCATTCAACTCTGCCTGAGCCGCGATTAGGGCTGTGCAAGCGGCTGAAAGCATTGTGTGAGTGGCTGAATGATCCAATGCCTGGTATTTTGGGATTTCCAAACTGATTGGCACCGGTGTCGTCTTAACCTCGCCAATGACAGAACACATCGGCCATGCACTGGGCGCGACTGGGGCCAGTATTGCGTCTAATTGTGCCTGATCCACGGGCAGTAAAGACATTGAAAAACCGTGTGTATCGAGCGCGCTCATCAATTGTGCTGGACCAATGATATGGCTGACCTGTGCGCTAATCTTAGATCGGCAAAGTTCATTTGCACGGACAGACATTTCAAGCGGTGTCGATCCCTCAAGATTGTTAAGCAACGCCACATAGAACCTAGTTTTCAGCTTGGGGGCCAAACGATCGACAACCATTTCCATCGCACTTCGAGCATTTTCGAAATCCACTTGTTCGACGCCGGGCTCGCCATGAATGCCAAGCCCCAATTCGGCCTTTTTGGTACCAATTTGATCCTCTTTGGGTGCACATGGAATGGGGCATGTATCAAGCGACATACCGATCGAGGCGACATCGGCAATGACACGGACAGATGCCTCAGTAACCGCGTTAAGATCAGCCCCTTTCTCAGCCAAAGCACTGGCGATTTTATGAACAAACAAAGTGCCTGCCAGCCCGCGCGCCTGGGAATGTGTGGCAAAGCAATAGCATCGTCGACCACTACCATGTTGACTTTCAAACCCAATGCCCGAGCGCGTTCTGCGGCCAATCCAAAGTTCAATCGATCGCCAATGTAATTCTTGACGATCAGCAAACAACCAGCGTCACCAGTCACGGCAAGTATCGCGGCGAGAACCGCGTCGGTGGATGGCGATGCAAATACATCGCCGCACACGGCCGTAGACAGCATGCCCTTTGCAACAAAGCCCGGATGTGCAGGCTCGTGTCCGGATCCTGCGCCTGACAACAACGCGACTTTAGATTTATCCCAGTCCGTTCGGATCACCACTTTGATATGTGGATATCCGTCCAGCCGGGAGCGTGATGATCCACAGGTGCTAAGAAACCCGTCTAACGCGTCGTGAATTAAAGTTTCTTTAGTATTAATAAACGGCTTCATGTCAATTCCTTGATGCGTTTCGCCGTTCCAAGTCCATTTGGGTCTGCTGCTGGCTTAACTTGGTGCCACTACGCCTTTTTTCAGAATAATATTCCCATAGAGCCGCCTCTCGGCAGTTTGCACGATACAATAAGCGCGTTTTGCCTGTTCGTAGAATTCAAATCGCTCAACGGCTTGTATTATTGCAGGGTTGTCGGCCCTCTTGTCTATAATACGCTGAAATTCCACTCTTGTGTCAGGAATTTCATCCGGATCATCGACAACTTGCATCGTGCGGGCCGGGGCGTCGTCATAGCTATCGAGTGGTAAAACCGATAAAATCGCCGTTAGCGCTTCGGACGCCGTGACCCCAGCCAGCCGTTCGACCCGGTCTGCGCAGGCCTCTGCAGGAAAATTTACATCGACAATTATTAACTCGTCTCCGTGTCCCATTGCACTGAGATGACGTAATAAATCTGGCGTTAATACGACAGGAATCCCAATGAGCATAGCTTTCCAACTTCCATTTTGACCGTCTTTAACGAATACCTCTACATTAATGATTGACCTACGTCATCAAAAATGATTGACGTACGTCAAGATATGCCTCAATCTTTTTCTTAAAGGAGGAGTAAATGAGTCGGGTCACTGCACAAGATGTCGCTGAAGAGGCTGGCGTTAGCTTGGCAACCGTCGATCGCGTTTTGAATAAACGTAAAGGCGTGCGCAGCGAGACCATCAAAAAGGTCGCCACGGCCATGAATAGGCTAAACTTTGTCCGTGACCAGACAGCCGCAAATCTGGCGCGCAGTCGATCCTATCGGTTTACGTTCATCGTGTCGGCGGGCGAGACCTCATTTTTCTCGGACATCCAATCCGAAATCGAGGCCGCCAAATTTGAGGCCGCCAAAGAACGTATTGATATTCAGATGCTCACGGTTCCACCGCTGGACCCGCAGGCGATTGTCGAAGTGATTGAACGCTTGGGCGACGACATCGGTGATGGGCTGGCCTTGGTGGCTGTTGAGAGCCAAGCCGTGAGGGATTCAGTAAATGCATTGCGTGCTCGGGGGGTGCGGGTCGTGACGTTCATATCAGACATTCCCAATTCTCAGCGCCAGCGTTTTGTCGGGATCGATAATGTTGCCGCAGGCCGGGTGGCGGGTAGTCTGTTGAAACGTTTCATCTCGGCGCCCTCAGGTGACGTGGCAGTGGTTGCAGGCTCCAGCACATTGCGAGATCATGTTGAACGCCGTATGGGGTTTGAACAGGTCATGCGAACCGAATGCCGACACCTTAACGTTTTACCCTGGATTGAGGGCGAAGAGATGGCGGGGGTTGTTGAAGAAAAGCTGTCAAAGCTCATAGCCGGTAATCCCAATATTGTTGGGTTGTACAGTCTTGGTGGCGGTACACGTGGTGTGATTGGTGCAATTGACTCGGCAGAACAAAAAATAAGTATGGTGACGACCGAACTGTCTCAACATACGCGCGCTGCGTTGATTTCCGGCACAGTTGACGCGGTGTTGGTACAGGATCCCAGCCACGAAGTGCGCAGCGCAATCCGTGTGCTGCGGGCATTGGTGGATGAGGCGCCCATCAACGAAAAACAAGAACGTATTCGCATCGAGATCTTCATGCGCGACAACCTACCTTAGGGCTTATTTTTGATGATTCAAGGGAGTTTGAAATGAAAACGATCAAGGGACCAGCGTTGTTTTTGGCGCAGTTTGCAGGCGACGATGCACCGTTCAACAGCTGGGATAGTATCACCAAATGGGCAGCTGACTGTGGCTATATCGGTGTGCAGGTCCCCAGTTGGGACGGCCGATTGATCGATTTGGCAAAGGCAGCGGCGTCCAAGACCTATTGCGACGAGTTCAAAGGCATAGCTGCTGCCAATGGCGTTGAAGTTACCGAGCTTTCGACCCACTTACAGGGCCAGCTGGTCGCCGTACATCCGGCCTATGACGAGGCCTTTGACGGCTTTGCAGCCCTCGAAGTGCGGGGCAACCCCAAGGCGCGGCAGGAATGGGCGGTCGATCAGGTCAAAATGGCACTTACCGCATCAAAGAATATGGGGATCGGGGCACACGCAACATTTTCTGGCGCGTTGGCTTGGCCTTATGTTTATCCTTGGCCACAACGGCCCGCCGGTTTGGTCGAAACCGCCTTTGACGAATTGGCGCGCCGTTGGCTTCCAATTCTAAATTACGCAGAAGATTGCGGCGTCGATGTATGTTATGAAATTCATCCCGGAGAAGACCTGCATGACGGCATTACATATGAGATGTTTTTGGAACGCACGGGCAATCATAACCGTGCTTGTATGCTGTATGATCCCAGCCATTATCTACTGCAATGCCTTGATTACCTTGATAACATCGACATCTACAAAGATCGTATCCGGATGTTCCATGTCAAGGATGCCGAGTTCAATCCGACAGGAAGACAAGGCGTTTATTCAGGCTTTCAACCTTGGATCAATCGGGCCAGCCGTTTTCGGTCTTTGGGCGATGGCCAAGTTGATTTTGGGGCGATATTCTCAAAACTATCAGCGATAGATTTTGACGGCTGGGCAGTGGTCGAATGGGAATGTTGTCTGAAACATCCAGAAGATGGCGCCCGCGAAGGCGCGCAGTTTGTGAAAGATAGTATCATCCGAGTGACCGAACAAGCCTTTGACGATTTCGCCGATGGTGGCACGAACGAAGCTGCCAACAAGCGTATGCTTGGGATCTAGGGGAACACGAAATGAGTGGAAAATCTGGTAAGGGTAGGGCGTCAGACAGCAACCACGCTACAGTTGCGTCTGATGAAATTCGTCCCCTTCGGTTGGGCATGGTTGGCGGCGGACGTGATGCTTTTATCGGCGCAGTACACCGCATTGCTGCGCGTATGGACAATAAATTCCAATTGGTTGCGGGTGCGTTGTCCTCGACCCCAGAAAAAGCCTTGGCTTCGGCCGCTGATCTGGGCCTTGCAGAGGCGCGCGCCTATTCAGACTTTCGTCAAATGGCGGAGCGCGAGGCGCGGTTGAAGGATGGGATCGAAGTGGTGGCAATTGTCACGCCAAACCACATGCACGCGCCCATCGCCGAGGAGTTCCTGCGCCGCAACATTCACGTGATCTGTGACAAGCCGCTAACCGCCACTTTGCTCGAGGCAAAATCACTCGCAAAGGCGGCAGAACGCTCAGATGCGCTGTTTGTGCTGACCCATAATTACACCGGTTATCCGATGGTGCGCGAGGCGCGCGAATTGATCAGCAAGGGTGATTTGGGTGATATCCGTGTGGTCCAAGTCGAATACGCGCAGGACTGGCTGAGCGAACCGTTGGAAAATACTGGTCTGAAACAGGCGGAGTGGCGCACTGATCCGGCGCGTTCAGGGGTTGGCGGGGCGACAGGTGATATCGGCACGCATGCCTATAACCTTGTGAGTTTTATCTCTGGTTTGAAGCTGAAAAGCCTATGCGCCGATCTAGACAGTTTTGTCGATGGCCGAAAGGTCGATGACAATGGCCATGTTCTGTTGCGGTTCGAAGGGGGCGCCAAGGGGATGCTGTGGTGCAGCCAGGTAGCACCGGGAAACGAAAATGCCTTGTCGATAAGGATTTATGGCTCAAAAGGCGGGATTGAATGGCATCAAGAGGCCCCCAACTATCTGTGGCATACTCCGCTTGGGGAACCCAAACGCCTGATCACTCGAAACGGGGCAGGGGCCGGAAATGCGGCGGCTCGCATGTCTCGTATTCCTCCTGGTCATCCAGAGGGATATCTTGAGGGGTTCGCCAATATCTATGGCGAGGCTGCAGCAGCGATCCGTGCAAAAATCGCCGGACGCGATCCAGATCCTGATGTTCTTTATCCAACGATCCAAGACGGGGTTGCGGGGGTCGTATTTGTCGATGCTTGCGTTAGGTCATCGAAATGCCAGGGAGCTTGGGTGAATGTCTGAGCTAAAAGTCCAGAATCTACGGCGCACTTTCGGATCGGTCGTCGCGCTGGAAGACATGAGCTTTGATGTGCACGAAGGCGAGTTCTTTTGCCTGCTGGGTCCGTCATCCTCTGGCAAGACGACGACCTTGCGCTCGATCGCGGGTTTGGAGCAATTGGACAAGGGCAAGGTGCATTTCGCCGGGCAAAACGTCACCAACGCACCAGTGCAAGGCCGCGGAATGTCGATGATTTTCCAGACCTTTGCGCTGTATCCGCATCTAAGCGTTGAGGCCAATTTTGCCCATCCGCTGCGCCGGTCAGGTGTCAGCAGTTCAGAGGTGAAAAAGCGTGTTGGCGAAGTGGCAGAACTACTGCGGGTGACACATACGTTGAAACGCAAACCATCGACTTTGTCTGGAGGCGAACAGCAGCGCGTTGCAATTGGCCGTGCCATTGTTCAGCGGCCCAAACTGTTGTTGCTTGACGAACCACTTACCAACCTGGACGCCAAGCTGCGCCACGATATGCGCGCCGAGTTCAAACGCTTGCACCGAGAGCTTGGAATGACCATGGTTTTGGCTACGCCCGATCAGCTAGAAGCTCTGACGATGGGCGAGCGGGTAGGGGTGATGCAGGACGGTAAAGTTGTGGCCGTCGGCGCACCCAGAGATCTTTATCAAACGCCATGCGACACTTATGTGGCACAGATGGTAGGTTCTCCCCCGATCAATTTTCTGTACACAACTGGTAGCGCTGAAAATGTGATTGATTTGCCGTTTCTAGATCAATCGATCGCAGCACCAGGGGTGTCGTCGGGCGGACCTGTGACGCTGGGCCTGCGCCCCCATGACATCGGGTTGGCAGAAGGGCCTGCACGCGGGTCTGGACGGCGGGCGAAATTCCCAGTGAAAATCCACCTGACAGAGCCCTTGGGCGATGTAACGGTAATCGACGTCGCTGCACAAAACACCATGATGAAAATGGTTCTGCGCGAAGAGATTGCCGCAAAATATTCAGTAGGAGATGAAATCGAAATCGCCTTTGACCCAGAGGATTTGCATATTTTTGACCAGTCGACAGGCAAACGACTTAATGCGTGATCTGCGCAATAAACGATAGGTGAGCAGTCATAAAAATAAACGATGTTTAAATAGTAAATTTTGGAGGAAGAGAATGAAACTACGTAAAGTTATCAAAGGTATAATTGCCGTATCGGTGCTTGCAACTGGAATGAGCGTCGCGCCTGTTCTGGCCGCAGATATCACCATTACCATGGCCGCACCTGATTGGCCGCCAACCCGGTTCATGAAAGAGCATTTTGACAAGAGCTACACATCGCCTGCCGGGCACACCACGACGTTGGACATGGATTTCATCCCATGGCCAAGTTTTTACGAGCGGGTTGCCGCCTCGCTGACTTCGGGCGAGCAAAAATACCAAATGATCGTGACCGACAGTCAGTGGTTGGGCGCGTTTGTCGAGGGCGGTTATTATATGAACCTGACCGACAAGATCGCCGCCGATCCAGAGCTTACGGCGATCCTGCAAGACCTTCACCCGGCTTTGGTGTCGGCCTATTCGACCTATCCGCACAAAACCCGTGCGCAGCTTGAAGAAATCGGTGAAGTGCCCGCACCCGGCGTGGCATATTATGGCTTTCCACAATTTCCAGATACATACGTAACCTTTTATCGTCAGGACATCTTTTGTCATGAGGGCGAGATGGCCGCGTTCCAGAATAAATATGGCACCAATCTGCCGTGTTCTTACGAGGATTGGCAGGACACTGATTGGACGAAGTGGGGGCAGGTTGGTGAATTCTTCCGACGCGCCAAGGGTGACCTGCTGGCCGGTGTCGCGCTTGACGATGACTTCTATGGCATCGCTTATCAGGCCGGTAAAGGATACGACTTTTCAACCATGCAGACCAACGCGTTTATTTGGCAGCAAGGTGGTGATATTTGGGATGAATCCAAAATGCCAACTGCGCAGGCCGAGGGTGTCGTAAACTCTGACGTCGCGGTCAAAGCGTTTGATGAATACCTCAGCTATCTGCAATACATGCCACCAGTTAGCCAGACGGGTCAGATGGATATCTTTGTGATCCAGGACCTGTTTATGCAGGGTAAGGTCGGTGCGATCATTGATTGGGTCGGTTTAGGAGAGCCCGTGCTAGACCCAAGCGCGTCCAAAGTGCATGACAAGTCGGCCTTTGGTCCGGCGCCGGGGTCGCGCAAGAACGATGGTTCAATTGACCGCACCGGCAATATCGGTGGCCAGCCTTTTGTTCTGACAACCTGGAACGAGGACGAGGTGGTCGACGAAGCCCTGAATGTTGTCAAATGGTGGCTGAACTCTGAAACTCAACTAGAGGCCGTTTCCAATGGTGGTCAGTCGGGTCTGATGAGTGTCATGGCCGATCCGTCTTATAACGGATTGCGCCCATGGAACCGCGCCCATGTCGAGATGATCGACTGGCAGAAAGACGTCTGGCACATCCCAGAGTTCTTTGAACTGCTGACCCAGCAGCAAGAAGAATTCGACAAAGCCATCACTGGCCAGATCAGCGCAAAAGAAGCGTTGGATGCCGTGGCTGAATTCCAACAGGAGCTGCTGGAAGAAGGCGACTATATCGAGTGAGTTGAGCACTATCAAAATGGGGTCCAGCTTCAGCTGGGCCCGGTTCTTTCCGACTCTTCCCGATGTTTATGACCAACAGGACGGCACTTAATGGCGAATACAGCAAAAACGCGCAGTGGCTTTGGCGCTTGGCTACTTGACCCCAAACGCCGGGGTGCATTGTTGGTTGCCCCTGCGATTACAATCCTGTTTGTGATGAACATCTTCCCACTGATGTGGTCCTTTGGCCTGAGTTTTTTCAACTACAAAGCCAGCAGCCTGAAAGTCCCCACATTCAAAGGCTTCGATAATTATGGAAAGGTTCTGACAGACGAAAGAGTTTGGGAAAGATTCCAAACTACAGCGATTATTGTGAGTTCTTCTGTCATCATGCAACTGATCATCGGATTTCTCATGGCGATGATGTTTGCCAAAGTTTTCCCATTGCGTCGGATTGTGCTCATGCTGGTTCTGACGCCGATGATGCTGTCGTTTGTGTCAGTTGGCGTGTTCTTCAAACTGTTCTACGAGCCGACATTTGGCATTGTCAGTTTTGTTTTGAACTTCTTTACGGAAGAGCGTTTTGTCCTGCTTGGATCGCCAGAAGGCGCTATACTTGGCATTGTGATTGCCGATGCCTGGATGTGGTCGCCGTTTGTGATGTTGTTGGTTCTGGCGGGGTTGGTAAGTGTACCCAAATATCTATACGAGGCCGCCGAGATTGATCGTGCCAGCAAATGGCGCACATTTTGGACGATCACCTTTCCTTATATCAAGTCTTTGCTTCTTCTCGCTGTGCTGTTTCGTACAATTGAAACGTTCAAGCTGTTTGATGTGGTTTATATCATCACCGATGGCGGCCCCGGAAGTACAACAGAAACCATCGCAGTGTACCTTTATCGCACCGCTTTTCAGTTTTTCAAAACGAGCCAATCCTCGGCCTTGGCCTATATCGTGCTGTTCATCGTGATCGTGCTGACCAACCTGTATCTATACGCCGTGAACAGGCGCGAAGAGGAGGTCGAGTAATGGTGCGTAAACACCGAGAAATTGGCAAGGCTGGTTGGGGCTATACCGCCACCACCAGCATAATTGGGTTTATTTATTTCTTTCCGGTGTTATGAATTATTCTGACCGCGTTCAAAACCCGCACCGACGCGCTGGCCACTCCACCAAAGCTGTTTTTCACGCCGACTCTGGATAATTTCACTTCAGTTTTCTACCGCACGAGTATCACCACGGGCAGCAGCCAAGCCACCGATATGGGGCTGTATTTCTTTAACTCGATCTTCATCGCGGGCACCTCTGTGGGCTTGGCGCTGATCGTCGGTACGTTGGCGGCCTATGCGTTCAGCCGATTTCCGCTGCGTGGCAATGACACCTATCTGTTCATTATTTTGACCACACGGATGATGCCGCCCATCGTGGTGATCATTCCGATCTTTTTGATGTTCCGTCTTTCCGGTTTGGCCGGGACTTATTGGGGCATCATCCTGCTGTACACTGCGTTCAACATTCCGTTTTCAATCTGGCTTATAAAATCATTCTTTGACGAGCTGAATCCCGAAATCGAAGACGCTGCGCGCATGGACGGGTCAACCGAAGGTCGCGTGTTCTTTGGCTTTTGCATCCCGCAAATATTGGCAGGCCTCTCGGCGACGTTTGTCTTTGGTCTGATCTTGACTTGGAACGAATTCTTATTCGCCTTGCTGTTAACCGGGGTCGAAACCCGCACTGTCCCGGTTGCAATGGCGCGTACTTTAGGGGGCGAAGTTGGCGTCGATTATGGCCTGTTGGCAGCCATCGTCACGCTATTCTTGATTCCGATATTCTTTGTCACCTTCCTGTTACAGAACCAGCTTTTGCGCGGCGTGACCTTTGGAACGGTTAAGAAATGACCATTGAACTCAAAAAACTTACCAAACGTTTTGGCGCGCTTACAGCAGTGGATTCGGTTGATTTGACCGTCGGTGATGGCGAGGTGCTGTGCCTGCTGGGGCCATCAGGTTGCGGTAAGACCACAACCTTGCGGATGGTTGCTGGATTGGAATTGGCCAGTGAGGGCGAGGTGTATTTGGGCGGTAAGAATGTCAGTGATCGCGCCGCGCGCGATCGTAATGTGGCGATGTCTTTCCAGTTTTACGCCCTATACCCCAGCTTGACAGTGGCCGAGAACCTGGCGTTTCCATTGTATGGCGAGGGGCTGTCGAAGACCGAAATCGAGGTGCGTGTCGCGCGGATATCCGACACGCTGCAATTGGGCGGGATCTTAAACCGGACACCGGGTCAGTTGGCCGAGGGCGAAAAACAGCGCGTTGCTGTTGGTCGCTCGATTATTCGGGAC
>Ga0114994_10002525_pt1 | contig 13390 bp, 14 predicted proteins | sample ArcticOcean_MG_C_9_FD_87043 | JGI IMG/M metagenome (GOLD analysis project Ga0114994, IMG submission 87043) | Marine microbial communities from western Arctic Ocean - ArcticOcean_MG_CB2_152 | ecosystem: Environmental > Aquatic > Marine > Oceanic | place: Arctic Ocean: Canada Basin | collected... | reverse complement strand
TCTGTCAGTGCGGCAATAGTTACCGGCACATCCTGAAGCGTTTCTGCTTGTTGTCGAGCTGTTACAATAACTTCTTCAATAACATTATCGTTTTCAGCATACGGCGCGGGCGCAAGCGTTATAGTTGCTGCGATGGTAAGCGGCACCGCAAATCTTTTGAGCAATTGAGTCATACAAATCCCCGAATTATTGTCATTCCAGCCAAAGTGATATCGAGCTGGACGGACAGCGTAAAACATGATTAGTGAAGGGTCAACGTATGTTACGGGATGTTTATTCCTCGTTTTTTCTCCTCAGGTCCTTTTAATGCTATTGAATTGACCTTAAGGCTCTGCGTTTAGTTGCTTTTGGACAGCAGGGGCTATAGATATTTGCTGGTTTGAGAGCTTTTTACACGCGAACCTTTTCTGGAGGCCTGCTTGCAAGGATGTTGCCCCCAGAAGGACCGCCATCTGGCCCAAGATCAATGACCCAGTCTGCTGTTTTAATGACGTCGAGGTTGTGCTCCATAGCCAAAACTGAGTTGCCAGCATCAACAAGCCGATTGAGTGCCGAAAGGAAAGTTTTTCACGTCATTAAAATGTAGCCCAGTCTTAGGCTCATCAAGGAAGTAAAAGGATTGTACCCTCGACCCCAGTGGCGAATCCGCAACAGTTGAAGACCTGGCGCTGGAAGTTTTTAAAACATCGGCGGTGATTAGGTTCCAGTAGGAATAGCCAAGTAGCTCTTAGGGCTCTATCATTGCCTTTCGTTGAAGTTGTAAAAGTCATATGTCTAAAACCGTTACCGGTTGCCTGATTATTATAGGCAACGAAATACTCTCTGGTCGAACTCAGGATACCAACCTGCAGCACTTGGCTACCATGTTGAACGAAGTCGGCGTGCGGCTGGCACATGCGCGGGTTATTCCGGATGTGGAGGAAACGATCGTTAGTACGGTGAATGAGTGTCGTCAGACCTACGACCACGTATTTACAACGGGGGGTATTGGGCCGACGCACGATGATATTACGGCGGATTGTATAGCCAAGGCATTCGGAGTTGATCTCTATATGCACCCTGAGATTGTCGAGATCCTTGAACGACGTGAAGCTCCACCTGAGGTAATGAAGTCCCGCCTGCGTATGGCGCGTGTTCCTGAGGGTTCAGTACTTATCGAAAATCCAACGTCAGGTCCTCACGGTTTCCAAATCGAGAATGTGTATGTCATGGCAGGCGTCCCAATGGTGATGCAGGCGATGGCCAGTACGTTGACTAAAGAGCGATTGAACGGCGGTGATCCGGTTCGAGCGCGATCAATAGGCGCCTACCTGAGCGAAGGCCAGGTGGCTGTGCGACTGGGCGAGATCCAGGATCTCCACCCGAGAGTCGACTTGGGCAGTTATCCTTTTTATCGACAGGAAGGATACGGTACCAACTTGGTCATGCGCGGGACCGATGAGGAAGAACTAGATGTCATGCTAGAGGAAGTCAAAGCCATGATCATCGGTTTTGGTGCCGAGCCGTTCGATGACTAAGCCCTAAACCGTAAAACCTTCGCGCTTAGTGCGGCCAAATGATCATTGCTTATTAACGTTCGCTGGCGCGTGTGCCGTGCTTTATCCCATAACCCATCAGAGCGCGGTGAAACGTTTTTAATTTAGCGAACCTGCCTAGGGTCGAAGCACGTCTTCCATCTCAGGATTCAGATCGTTGTGTGTCTAACGTGGGTTGTAACGGTTGATAACCTTAAGGGAGCTGCCTGGATTTGCGTTTTCAATCTAATAACTGCTCTGTTAACGTCCTCGGCTGTAAAACATTTGCGCTCATAAAAATGAGCGTTTGCCGCGAAAACCTCGATTTATACTGGAGCCTGAGCTGGGAAGAGAGGGCGAGGCGGGTTGCTGTGAGAGGCGCATCTGCGGTCGTGGGTAGACCGACACAGATCCATGGAGGCTATGCCGTAACAAAAGACTTCCCATTTGAAATTTGGTATCGAGAGATGAAAGTACGTCGGACCGGTGAAGGACTGTTAGAAATGCAAGGCCGTGTCATCGCTCGGGATATTCTTAGAAGTTCACGAAGGTAGCCTTTGTTGTGATTGAAAATCTTGTTATCTCTCCCCTACTTGCCCTTGCCGGGATCGGTTTTCTCGCGGCAGTGGCTCAATGGACGGCCTGGCGAGTTAGGTTACCCGCTATTTTATTCTTGTTGATCTTTGGGATTATGGTCGGCCCCGTGGCGGGGTTACTGGATCCGGATGCCTTGTTCGGTGACCTTCTGTTTCCGGTTATTTCTTTGTCAGTTGCCGTTATCCTTTTTGAAGGCGCGCTTACGTTAAAGTTTTCAGAGTTAAAGGAAATCGGCTCGACTGTTAGAAACCTGGTGACTGTTGGTGCGCTGATAACGTGGGTGATTACCAGCGTGATTGCACATCTGTCGATCGGCTTCGACTATGACATGGCATTCCTTTTTGGCGCTATGGTTGTTGTGACCGGGCCGACGGTTATTGTTCCAATGCTGCGTACTGTGAGGCCCGTAAAACGGGTGGCCGATATTTTGCGGTGGGAAGGAATTATCATAGACCCCATCGGGGCTTTGTTGGCGGTGCTTGCATTCGACTTTTATATGGCATCCCAGAGTTCTGACGTCTTTGTGGATATCCTAGCGCTGTTTCTCAAGGTTGTTGGTATTGGCGCGGGTTTGGGCATCATTTTCGGGTTCGGCCTTTCCCACATCCTGCGAAAGCATTGGTTGCCTGAATATTTGCGCAGTCCTTTTACGTTGTTGATGGTGTTCGTTGCCTTTGCGCTGTCTGAAACAATGTTGCATGAGTCCGGTCTACTTGCCGTCACGATATTTGGCATGATCGTTGCGAACCAACGTGGTGTTGACGTTGATGACATATTGGATTTTAAAGAGAGTCTTTCACTGCTTCTTATCAGTGGTTTGTTTATTGTTCTAGCTGCGCGAATAGACCTTGCGGGCTTTGTCGCTGTAGGTTGGACCTCTGCGCTCGTGGTAGCCGGTATTATTTTTATTGCTAGACCTATTTCGGTGTTTGTTTCAGCAATTGGCAGTGATTTAAGTCTCAGCGAGAAAACGCTTATTGCCTGGATAGGCCCTAGGGGAATCGTATGTGCCGCGGTTGCTGCTATTTTTGCTCTCAAATTGGAGCAGGAAGGAGCCCCCGGCGCGAATCTGCTAGTCCCGCTAGCTTTCCTTGTGATCATTAGTACCGTTGTCCTCCAAAGCCTCACGGCAAAACCGCTCGCAGGTTTTCTCGGTGTTCGTGATCCGGCTCCCTCGGGATACCTGATTATTGGTGGCGGAAGGGTTGGCAGAATGATTGCTCAAACGCTGGCTGCAAATGATGTGCGGGTAGTAATCGCTGATAGCAATTGGGATCACATCAGCCAGGCTCGTATGGACGGCATCGAAACTTATTTTGGAAACCCCATCTCCGACCATGCAGATCGATACCTTGACTTGTCGGGTATTGGAAACTTGATCAGTTTGTCCGGTCGCGCAAACTTTGATGCACTGACCTCTATGCATTATCGGCGAGAGTTTGGGCCTGAGCATCTCTATGAACTACCGACTTCTTCGGGCGAAGACCAAGATGGGAAGCACCGAATCGGCAAGCGATTGCGGGGGAAGCACTTGTTTGGAGATGATGTGACGCACAATCAAGTTTTAGGTTACCTTCTTGACGGTTGGGTAACCAAGGAAACGGGCTTAACGGAGGAGTTTGGGATGGGACAGTACCTGGAAAAATATTCCGATAAGGCCGTGATCCTATTTGCGATAGATACCTCTGACCGGTTACGTCTGGTAACAGACGCGGACGATTGGCGGCCCGACGCAGGTTGGAAAGTCATCAGCTTGGTTGATGCAAAAGAGGTTAGATGAGTTCCGCTGCGACAACAAATAAAATTCACAGAAGACCCACCGGGATGCGCTCCGTTATAGCTATTTTCCTTGCTCTGCATATCCCCTTATTTATTTATCCGATTCTTCGGCTTTGCGATTGGCTCGAACTAAGCCCGCAGGTAACCACCTTGCTGCTTATACCGGTTGCGTTAAGCCAAGTAATCAGCCGCTGGCTGCTACGAGACGTCAAGCAACCCCTTGCCAGGGGCTTGCGGTATGCCGCGGACTTTTTACTTGGCCTTAGCCCAATTCTATTGATGCTTCTGCTGCTTTTCGAATTTTTAGTACTGTTAAGCTTAGTTGATGTTTGGTCGGCTGCAGTGACAGTGCTTGGGATATCTATATTTATTTCTATTTTAGCCGTTCTGTTTGCGCTTATCCCCGTGGTTAAGAAAGTTACCTTTGAGTCCAGCCTTTTAACTGGCCCTTTGCGGTTTGTGCAGATTACTGACGTACATATTGGCTCTCGCAGTAAAGCGTTTCTCGATCAAGTGATCCGAAAAGTGGAGGCATTACAACCAGAGTTTCTTTGCATTACGGGTGATTTTATAGATGCGAGCGGCGTGGCTGAGGAGCAATTAGCTGTGCTTCGTACCCTGGATTGCCCGATTTATTTCACAATCGGTAACCATGAGCGATACGAGGACCTAGATGAGATCCTGGTTAGAATGAGCGCGCTAGGTGTGAACATACTTCGCACTAATGCCATTCGTCATCGAGGGGATGTTCAGGTTTTGGGCATTGATGATCGTGACGATGCAAAGCAGGTTGAACAAGAGCTTGTCAAAATGGAAGTTGATAGATTGGCTTTCAGTATTTTACTGTACCATCGCCCTCTCGGACTCGAAGCAGCTGAGGCTGAAGGCGTTGATCTGATGATCAGCGGCCATACTCATAATGGCCAGATATTTCCGTTTAATTTGGTGGTTAATAGCGTTTTTGACCGTGTTGTCGGAATGTATCAGCTCGGCGGGTCAAGATTGTATGTGTCTCAGGGCACAGGCACTTGGGGCCCCGTCATGCGATTAGGAACTAGATCTGAAATAACCTTGTTTGAAATCGGAGCAACAGCGAGTTAACAAGGTGATGTCAAAATTCAAAGTCAGAATGGTAGGTTAAAAATGTTGTTAGAAAATTTCAGGGAAGAGACCCGAAGTTGGCTCGAAGAGAACTGCCCGGAGTCCATACGAACGCCAATGCCAGCCAATGAAACACCTGGCGGCGGTAGTCGGATTAAGTATCGGAACCCTGAAACAAAGATCTGGATGGACCGATGCGCAGCGCGCGGCTTTACTGCCCCAATATGGCCTACCGAATACGGTGGTGCAGGCCTGTCAGTGGAAGAAAGTCAGGTTTTACGGGAGGAAATGTCTCGTATTAATGCCCGTCCAGCCCTGGTCGGAATGGGCCTATCAATGATTGGGCCTGCGTTACTGGAATACGGGACGGACGAACAGAAAGCAGAGCACCTGCCGAATATTGCAGACGGTTCAATTTGGTGGTGCCAGGGTTATAGTGAGCCAAATTCCGGTTCTGACTTGGCGAGCCTTCAAACTCGCGCTGCAATCGACGGTGACGAGTATGTGATTAATGGGCAGAAGGTCTGGACCTCCGGCGCGGACAATGCTGATTGGATATTTTGCTTAGTCCGCACGGACACCAGCGCGCCGAAACATAGCGGCATTACTTTTGTCCTGTTTACGATGGACCAGCCTGGAGTCTCAGTGAAACCCATCAAGTTGATCAGCGGACTGTCTCCTTTTTGTGAGACGTTTTTTGAGGACGCGCGGGCATCGCGTAAAAACGTCATAGGTCAGGTCAACGATGGTTGGACCGTGGCCAAACGGCTTCTTCAATACGAAAGAACCATGATTGGTGGGGGTAGTGGGGGTGGGCAAAAGAGTCTTTCTGTTGCTCAGATTGCGAAACAGTACATTGGTGTTGACGCGGGAAAGCTTGCTGATTCTAGTTTACGCAATGATGTTATTTCTCACGCTATGGATGATCGAGCATTTGGTTTGACAGTGAACCGTAACGTTGAAGAGAGCAAGTCCACAACAGCGCCCAGTTATGTTTCGTCGATGTTCAAGTTGTACGGTACGGAGCAAAATAAGAAACGTTATGAGTTGATGTTAACAGCGATGGGTTCGCAGATGCTGGGGTGGGAAGGAGAAGGCTTTGAAGCGGATGAATTAACACAGACTCGTGCTTGGCTTCGAACCAAAGCTAACTCGATTGAAGGCGGCACATCCGAAGTGCAGTTGAATATTATCGCCAAGAGAGTTCTTGGGCTACCGGATTAGTTTAATGCTGAGCCTCATGGTTAGGCTTTTGTGCATAAAGGCGTTCAGGCTCGTGGTGACCACTACAATCAGTGTTTCTGGCACCTAAGCCTTATTAGACGTCCTGCTGCGGGTCGCATCTATCATCAGGTCGATGATACTAATTTCACCTTGGAGCTCTGGCGCTCAATGGTTCCCCAGAAGCTCTTTTTAGATTATCAGCGATATCGGCCTCCGTCAGGTAGGAATAACACTTTTGTTTTAATTGTTGGCGACAACCCCGGAGAGACCGTGATCAAACGGCATCAGGTCGTTGCGAAAGGTTAAAAAAACGAGGTTTCAGGGGCTGTAATGTGCAGTGAAGTTGGATAAGTATTGACGTACCGACTCTTTAACCCCTCGACTACCTATCGTGCTGCAGCAGATATTTTTTTTGTTAATCACTTGATTCCAGACGTCACCATGATTTTATCAACTCAAAAGAGACACGGTGCTATACTCCGCGCGCTACAGATTCAGCGAGAGTTGTAAAGGAAATCACATGGATTCAGAGAGCGGTAAAGCCAGCCCGACGTCTCATACTTATTTTTCTCAGCGGATGAGATTGCACTATCTGGATTGGGGAAATGCTGGCGCTCCGCCATTGCTGCTAGTTCATGGGAATCGAGATCACTGCCATAACTGGGACTGGGTCGCCCAGGCTCTCAGGGATGAATATCACATCATTGCACCTGACTTCAGGGGTCATGGGGATTCTGCCTGGGTATATGGCGCGGCATATAGTCACAGTGAGTACGTCTATGACCTTGCGCAATTAATCCATCAACAGGAATTGGCACCGGTAACCATTATCGCTCATTCGCTGGGTGGCAGTGTCGCACTCCGATATGCAGGGATTTATCCTGAAAATATTAAGAAAATGGTAGTCATCGAGGGAACTGGTGGTCCCCCTCCTGAATTAGAGCAGCGCCCGGTTCACGAGCGAATGCGCGAATGGATTGACCACACCAGAAAGGCCTCGGGTCGGCAACCCAAGCGTTACGATACATTGGAAGATGCTTACACCAGAATGCATGAAGCAAATAGCCATCTGCGTGAAGACCAGGCGCGCCACTTGACCATTCATGGGAGCAACCAGAATGAAGATGGCTCTTACAGCTGGAAATTTGATAACTACACCCACGTGATGAACCCGTTCGGAATTAATCGTGAACAGTCTAGGGAACTCTGGTCACGTATAGATAAGCCTGTGCTGTTGGTGAGCGGATCGGAGTCTTGGTTTGCACAAGAGGGACGCGAGGATCCGCTGCCTTATTTCCCGAACGCGCAACATGTCCAGATTAATGATGCGGGCCATTGGTTGCATCATGACCAGTTGGAAGAGTTCCTAATGATCACGCGAGAGTTTTTAGCCTGAGGCTAAAAACCAGTCCAGCACTTCGGGGTTCTCTGTTCTTGCATAAGTATGGGACAGCTCGTCTATGGGCCTGAATGTCAGGTTTGCCCCTGCTGCCTCAAGTTCAGCCTTTGCCATATAGGCTGTTTCGATGGGAAACATCCAGTCATGAGTGCCGTGAACTATGTAGATATTCTTGTCTCCGGCGTATTTGATATTGCCGCTCATTGATATCTCTGGATGCAGAACGCCTGAAAAAGGTGCCAGATGCGTAAAAGGGCTTTCTTTCTGTAATCCTGCAAGCAAGGTATAAGTTCCGCCATCGGACATTCCTGTCAGCAGGATATGCTGTCGATCCAGAGCAAAGTCTTTGGCGACAAATTCAACCAAGCGTAACAAAATAGGTAGATCAAGTTCTTCACCCATCAGCGACCAGGTGTCTTGCTGTGAGGTGGGGGAAAGCAACATGAAACCACGCGTACGGGCTTCTCGCAGCCAAGACCACATAAAGTCACGGCCGTGACCTGTCCCACCATGCAGGGCGATGACAAGCGGTGCAGGTTGCGAGTTATCCAGATACTCCGGTATGTACAAACTGAAACCACCGCGCGTATCTCGTTCGTTTTCCGCATTCAAAATACCGATCTTTTCGCCTGGCCGATCAACGTTGAGCCTTTCGAGAAGCCCTGTGTTATCTCGTCGCGGCAGTTCCAGAAAGTATTGGCTAATAGGTGTCAGGATGTTGGCGGTTGGGTAAAGTTTCTCCTGGGCACGAGCCTGCGCTCGCATGGCTTTCATCGCAGCTAAGGTATCGCCGCCCGAGTTTATGATGCCGTCACAGGCGCGCAGACTGTAAGCCGTGGCTTCAGTAAGGTGCTGGCCGAATTTTGCGATGTGCTCTGGGAAAGTGAGTGTCTGAAAGGTATCAAATGCCTGGGTTAGGTCCGCGGCAAAAGGGAAGATGAATTCGGCCAGCTGTTCGAGACGTGAGGGATGCATGTTTTGCTGCACCTGCTCAAAGGCTTCCATCGTAGTGAGCAATTGGGGGGCAAGTTCAGTGATACTGGCGAGCAGATCATCGTCGTTTGAAGCCATGGATTTCCTGGGAAATTTTAGTGTTAATCGGGCACTATACGACAATGCCTACTCATGAAAAAACCAATTACACCTTTCATATTCCAGAACCCTGTTTTGAGCCGGTGCAGGGTGTGTTTGCGGATAAACATTTACTGGTTGTCTGTAAGCCTTCCGGGCTACTGAGTGTGCCGGGGAGGGTTGTTAAGGACTGCGTTCTTAATAGGATGCTTGTAGACCACCCTGATGTTCGGACTGTTCACAGATTAGATCTGGATACCTCAGGATTAATGATGCTTGCCCTGTCTCAGGAAGCCACCAGTGATCTGAACCGACAATTTAGAGAAAGGACCATCAAAAAAGAGTACATCGCGCTGGTTCACGGTGAGTTAGACAATGAAGAAGGAGAGATTAATTTACCGATAAGAGCCGACCCGGACAACCGCCCGTTGCAGGTAGTTGACCTTGATTCGGGTAAAGCTTCCCTGACTCGCTATCAGGTGATCGCTGTCGAGGAGGGCTATAGCCGAGTAAGGTTAATGCCTGTGACAGGCAGAAGTCACCAGCTTCGGTTGCATTTATCGGCTATCGGCCATCCGATATTGGGCTGCGACCTCTACGCAGACGAAGAAGCCTTCACGGCAAGAGATAGGCTTAGCCTGCATGCGAGTAAGATTCAGTTTGATCATCCGGAAACAAAAGAACTTGTGAGTTTCGAGTCGACCGTGCCTTTTTAACCCCTTGTTTCTTTTTATTTTGAGTTATTGGCGGGTCAGTTTATTTTCAGTTCACCTAGATTTCTTGCTGTTGTTACAAAGAACTCCGAAATTCAAAAGTCTTTCCCTCACCTAACCAGTTTGGCGCTGAGGTTTGCAAGTGCTCCGATCGTGTTGCCGTGGCCTAGGAGGAGTTGTCATAATGTGCTTTTGAGGCAGGAGGGACAGGATTGATTACAACCGATCGGGTAAAAATTGCGGCTGCAGAATACCTCGGAGAAAAGTGGGGTACACCTGTCACGGTCTGCAATGTCGAAAAGATATTTGGAGGGGCCTCTCGCGAGACTTATAAGCTCACATTGGAAGTTGTTGGTGAAACCAGGGGCGTGATCCTGCGTCGTGATCCGCCTTCAAGCCTGATTGATACTGAACGGCATCTTGAATACGGTGCCTATGATCGAATTTATCCAACAGACATACCTGTGCCTGAGCCACTTTTTTTGGAAAACAATACAGACTTTCTTGAGCAGCCGTTTTCCATTATGGCTGCGGTTGAAAACCCAATGAGTGACGTTGCTCTGCTGTCCGAAGAGCAGAAGAAAATAGTCGGTGAGCAAAAGTACAACCTATTGGGGCGCCTGGCTGCAAAAGATCCGTTTGCGCTAAAGTTTGACGAAATTATGACTGTTCCTGATGCAGTCTCGACGGCAGCGGTGCAGTTGACATACTGGCAGGGGGTGATTAACGACGACGAAATACACCCGCAGCCTATTGCCCAGGCAGCGATTCGCTGGCTGGCAGCGAACTTGCCGCCCCCAGCTCAAAAGATCTCAATTGTGCATGGAGATTACAGGACGGGTAATTTTTTGTTCAATGAACACGCAGAGATTACCGCCATTCTCGACTGGGAAATGTGCCATCTGGGTGATCCTCTGGAAGATCTGGCCTGGTCGTTGGATCCGTTATGGTCAGGTGAAGACCTCGAATTGGCCGGGAAGTTGATTCCGCATGGTCAGGCAATCCAAACCTGGTGTGAGGCGAGCGGGCTGTCATGCAACGAGGAGGCATTCAAATGGTGGCGAATTTTTGCTTCCGTGAAAGCCGTAGCGATATGGATTTCGTCTTCTGAAAATTTTGAGAAGGGAGAGGGCAAGGACTCCATATTAGCAATGGCAGGCTGGGTCATGACGGACCGACAAAACCGTATTCTGCTGAACTATTTTGCGCCGGAGGTAATATCATGATCCCGCATACCGATGGTGCGCTCAGGATGTTGAGCCAGCGCTTAATGAAACAATTGCTGCCTGACCTAAAGAGTCTCTACAGTTTGTCGGATGGCGCGTTGATTGGGTTATTGATCAACGCTATTGCCGACGAGACTGGCGAGGGCATCCAGCGTCGGTTGGACGACATAGCAGAGATGAAACTCATTTTTATAGCTGGAGAGGCACTGCTGTCTAGCAGAGAGAAAGAGGTTATTAGTACTGAGTTGTCTTCTTATCGACTGACTGATGTAAACGACCACCATGACGAACTCACTCGCATTTTGGTTTCGTTACACCAAAAGACCGAAGATAAAAAAATCGAAGCACTTAACCAATCAATCTGGGCCTACCTTGGCAGACATTCGCGACGCCATAAGATCACTGCTTTGCCCTAGAAAAACTACCGGTCAGAAATTTTCTTCCTCCTAGGCTGGTTTTCTTGCCACGAGGATTGCCCGGGTAGGGGCGGGGTAGCCTTCTACTGTTTTGGTTTTGTCGGCCGGGTCCAGGTAGTCTTCCAGGGACTGGAATTGCATCCACTTGGTTGCGCGTTGTTCGTCTAAACTAGTGATATTGACGTCTACAGTCTTGACGTCGATGAACCCCGCGCGTCGCAGCATGAGTTCCAGCATTGACGTCGATGGAATAAACCAGACATTCGCCATCTTTGCATATCGGTCCTGCGGGATCAGCATCGTGTTTTGATCGCCCTCAACAATCAGTGTTTCCAGCACAAGTTCGCCACCAGGTTTTGCAAAACTGAGTAGTTCTTTCAGGTGGTCTATCGGAGACCTTCGGTGATAGAGCACGCCTAGTGAAAAAACAGTATCAAATCCACCTAATCGGGGAAGGTGTTCACTTCGCAATGGCAACAGGTAGGCGCGGTTTGGCTTACTCAACCTTTGAAGAATGCTAAACTGGTAATTGAAAAGAATAGTTGGGTCGATTCCGAGTGCAAGATCTGCACCTGCCCCAAGCATTCGAAACAGGTGGTATCCATTGCCACATCCAATATCCAGGACCTGCTTTCCCTCAAGGGATTCTATATGCTGGATGATCCGCTGCCATTTCCAGTCGCTACGCCATTCTGTGTCGACTAATGTTTTGCCTATCTGAAGTGGACCTTTTCGCCATGGCAGAAACATTGACAGGGCTTCTTCGAAGTCCGCGTTCGGGTCGCCGACACTAAGAGTATCTGCATCAAACTGGCTGGCTGGTTTGGTGGATTGAATAGTGGCGAGTGCTGCGTCCCATTCTTCAGATCGACCGTGAACTCGTGTCTCTCTCGATAGGGCCGTGCGTAGATTTTCGTGAAACGGTGCCAGAAACGTATCGGTCGTTTCAGTAATAAAACGCTCTATCTCAGTGCGCATCTGGTGTTACTTTTATTTGTTTACTAAGGATACAGTTAGAGGCGTAAGCCAACGAATTAAGCGTCAACAGAAAGTTTAGCGTGAGGGCGTGTGCGAGGCGATAGCGATGAATCGATGCAACAAACTTGGCCAAGAGCCAGTCATAAGACCTTGGGAAAAAATCAGATCGTGGGGTCCCGTAGTTTTCATTTTCGAAGTGTTCGTCCATCACTTGATGCCAAGAAAAGTGGAGAAGTTAAGGCAACGCATACACTGCTCCACGACTGAAAAACCGGCGTCTCGCATTCTCTGCCTGTGTTGCTTTTCGGTATTGGGGAGCAGTACGTTCTCCAGTGCGGTCCGTTTTTGTGATATCTCGAGATGACTATAGCCATGCTGTTTTTTAAAGTCATGGTGAAGCGTCGTCATCAACGCTTGTTCAGCCGGGTCTTCAAATTTTACTTTTTCAGCTAATAGAAGAATGCCGCCGCTGTTAAGGCCTTCAAAAATATGTGTAAGTATGTTTTTTCGTTGCTCGTCCGGAACGAACTGAAGTGTGAAGTTTAGGATGACGATCGACGCGTTTTGGATATTCGTCTCGCGCAGATCTTCGAGTAAAATCTCATAGGTAGCGGCAGAGTTGTCTCTGCTTAGGTTGGCTTTGCATCTCGATACCATGGCCTCAGAGTTGTCTACACCGATGACATGGCAGCCATCCGGGAGGTGGCGCCGGAGCTGTAAAGTAGATGCTCCCAGTGAGCAACCCAGATCATAGGCTCGGGTATCCTGTTGGCCATACTTTTCAGCAAGTACTCCAATTAGTTGTAACACGAGCCCGTAGCCTGGGACGCTTCTTTCTATCATGTCCTGAAAAACGTCCGCCACGGACTGATCGAACCGAAAGGCTTCGATAGAAGGCATGGGCCTGGAATAAACGTCGTCCTTTGAGTTTGCCATTGTTCAGACGTGCTATCGAAGGGATGCAGAGATTATCATAAACGACGAAGGACTTGACCCAATGCTGATGGTAGATAAGATAAATTAAACCGGTTTAATTTTCTTGTCATGGTAAAAAATGAAAATGAAGTGGTAATGCTCGCTTTCAAGTATTACTTGATCGGGGAACTTGTCTCCTGGTTTTTTTCGTGAACGCCAGCATTCTTCGAATTAACACCGCTGGTGTACCAATTGGTTGGCTCACCTGGCAGGAAGGTATCTGTCTGCATGCCCGCGAACTAGTGAGTTGGACCTATGGCGAAGAAGTCATGCAGGTCAGGGGGGGGTACTCCAGATTAACCGGCGAACGGACGGTGCTGACTTTAAACAGCATCATGGCTTGTAAGGGCAAGGTCTTTGACAAGACTCGAAAAGAACCACCTCTGACGAACAGTGC
>Ga0114994_10002524_pt1 | contig 13392 bp, 15 predicted proteins | sample ArcticOcean_MG_C_9_FD_87043 | JGI IMG/M metagenome (GOLD analysis project Ga0114994, IMG submission 87043) | Marine microbial communities from western Arctic Ocean - ArcticOcean_MG_CB2_152 | ecosystem: Environmental > Aquatic > Marine > Oceanic | place: Arctic Ocean: Canada Basin | collected... | reverse complement strand
CGGCCTGTCAGGGACAACAACGATCAAATCCCACCATGGCGCAACCTGTCAACGCGACACCAGAATACTTCACCCAAAACAACCATTTGCGCCTTCCGCTAAATCAGAATGGGGGAAGTTTGACGGACCCGTGCTAGCCACGATTTAGCGCGGCAGGTAACATCTAATAAAATGTGCAGGGTGCATACAGATGACCAACCATGTCTACTGGACCTGGGAAGCAGACATCAAGCTAGGAAAGCTTGAGGAGTTTAAAGCGCTGGCCGCCAGGTGGACTGAAATCGCAGCCAAGGATCCGCAAACCCTCTTCAGCAACTGGACGATCAGCGAAAGTGGGGACCATGTCCGGGTTGATCAGCACTTCGAGAATTCCGCGGCCGGGATGGCGCAGTATCACGTCAACCACTGTTGGTCTGAACTGGATGACTACCTTGTCCCGACGTCGATGATCGTGTGCGGTGACATCAAGGATGATCTGGAATGGTTGCGCGGCCACGGCGCTGTATTCATGAAGTCGCTCTTATAGACCGGCTTGCTACGGTTTTTTTGGGTGTTCCACCGATAGTGCGGCTCACTTATTGTTCGCTCAGACTATCAATCGAGGACTGATGAATCCTTGTGACCGAAGTTGATGTTCAACCAACGTTCCGCCGCGTCGCCCACCTGATACTGCGCGCCTGGCCTTACTATCGGCCGCAGCTAAAGCACCTCGTCACCTACCTGCTACTCAACGTACTCGCTGGTGCCATCATTCTCGTCGCCGGCCTCATCAGCAATGACCTTTTAAACAACAAGGTGCTGGTCGGTACGCCCTTGCAACCGATGCAAGCCACATTGCTGCTGCTTGACGACAGCTACGTCGTCGGTGCCCGGGAAGACGCTGAGAGCCTCACATCAGAGCAGCGCCAAACCGTCCGCAATCGGCTGCTGTCATGGGGACTTGTCGGGTTGCTCTTGCTGCTCCCTTCATTTTCCCTGGGCTGGTATTACATGACCTGGATCTACCAGCGGATCAACCAGGACCTGCGACTGGCCATGCTGGCCAAGGCTGAAAGCCTGTCATTGCGCTTCCACGACCAGGCACGCACCGGTGATGCGATCTACCGTATCTACCAGGACAGCGCCACCATTACCAATGTCCTTCAGCAACTCATCGTCACGCCCCTTCGCGTGCTGATATGGATGCTTTGGGGATTCACTCTGCTAACCCTCCTCAGTCCGTGGCTTGGGTTGCTCTGTATCCTGACCGTCGTTCCCGTCACCTTGCTTTTTATCTACTTCACGCCGCAGATTCAAAAATACTCTCGCATGGCACGGCGGACTAACAGTGACCTGACCTCCAGAATCCAGGAATCTTTCGCCAGTATTCGCGTGATCAAGGCGAACCGCGCTGAAGAGGCTGTGATCCAGCGATTTGAGCAGGACTCAAAGCGAGCCCTGGACGCGGCCTTCCAGTTTCGATTGCAGGCCACGCTCCTGGCCCTGGGCGTTTCCACTGTCGCTATGGGGGCCGTGTTGGTTGGCGAGTATCTTATGGCCGGCTGGACCATTTCCGGGACCGCAACCTATCTTGGCGGCGTCATCACCCTGGTTGGCTTCGCCACCTGGAATCTGGGTGCCTACCAGTCCGCCGCCGGCACCATCAGCCAGAACTCGCAACAAGGCTTCGAGCTGGCGCAGCTCTGGGGCGGCGCCCAGGATCTGATGATAGGCCTGGAGCGGGCCTACTACCTGCTTGACCAGGAAGCTGAAGTGACTGATGTAGCGCAACCGCTACCCTTTCCCGTGTCTGTTAGGCAAGTCGCCTGGCACGATGTGAGTTTCGCTTACGAGCAGCAAAAGCCAATTCTGTCACGTTTGAATCTGACCGCAACGGCAGGATCGATCACTGCGATCGTCGGTCCAACGGGTACCGGGAAGTCGACGTTGATGGCATTGTTGCTCAGACTCTACGACCCGGATCAGGGCACTATCACCATCAACGATACGCCATTGACTATATCCGCATTGATGACCTGCGAAGCCATGTGGCAATCGCACTTCAACAGAATGTCCTGTTTACGACAACCATCGCGGACAATATCAGCTATGCGACCTCTGACAAGAGCAGAGCTGACATTGACGCGGCGGCAAAAATCAGCTGCGCCCACGAGTTTATTGCGGCATTGCCGCTTGGCTATGACACTGAACTCGGTGAACGTGGCAGCAAGCTGTCAACTGGTCAACGGCAACGGCTGACCATTGCACGGGCGATTCTTCGGGATACGCCAATCCTGGTTCTGGACGAGCCCACGGCTTCACTCGATGCGGTCACCGAACAACGCGTGCTGCGTAACATCGCCGAGTGGGGGAAATCCAGGATCGTGTTTATCATCACGCACCGCCTGTCTACCATTAAGCAAGCAAGCCAGATTGCTTTCATGCAGGAAGGTAGCATCGTCGAACTCGGTGGCCACGATACATTGATGGGGATACCAGAAGGCTATTACCGGCGGTTCGTACGCGCCGAGCTCAAGGGATACGAGGCGTCGGCATGAGCGACGCAACCCTGCCAACACCCGGAAAGAAAAAATTTGACGACCGCGTCGACACGAACCCAGCCATCTCGTCCGGCGAGGCACTCGTCCTGCTGGGCCGCGCGCTTCAATTGCTTAACCATGTACGTCAATTATTCGCGGCAAAATCTGCGCTGGCGCTGCTAGCCATTTTTCCACCACTGGTTGTTCCCTGGATCGCCAAGATTATTGTCGATCAAGTGCTGTTGCAAAAACCATTCGGTACGACCGATGTCCGCTTTCCACCATTTATGGATTGGTTCCTCGGTTTCATCAGTGACAAGAGTCCAATGGCGATTATGGGAACCATCGTTGTGATGTATGCCTTTCTGGTGATCCTGTTCGGCCTGCGCGCAAGCGCGGCAACGTCGGCGTTTCTGACCCAGGGGCACGATGCTGCGACCCAGTCAGAGCTGGCATTGAATGCCGGTGGAAGCAAGTCAGGCGGAATTTTCGGCATGATCGAGATGATCGTCAGCATTCGCCTGACCCAGAACATTGCCAATACCCTGCGGACCACACTCTTCCGGAAGCTGGCACGGCTGCCCATGACCACGCTCGACGACAATCGCATAGGGGATTCGGTGTACCGTGTCATGTATGACACACCCCAGGTTCCAGAGATATGTTTCAACCTGACGTTAATACCGGTGCTGTCTCTGCTGTCCGCAGCAATCTCGCTGTACCTGATGCAATACAGTTACGGACAAGTGGCCCCAGAGCTCGTCTGGATCGCGGCCTCGCTCATACCTTTGGCTTTTATAGTGACGCTGCCCATGTCGACCTTCGCCAGAAACCTGAACCAGGCGTCACGAGCGTCTGGCGCGGCGACAACCAACGCTATTGAAGAGAGCATGGAGAACATAGCTGCAGTGCAGAGCCTGGGAGGTTCTGCACGGGAGCGTGAGCAATTCGCTAAAAAGAGTGCGGAATCGTTCAAACGCCACCGCTATGCCTTTCTGTTCTCGCAGGGCCTTTATGTGATTGGTGGAATCTGCACCGGCGTTGCGGCCATCTATGTCACGATCCTGATCACCGACCGTATTATTGCCGGTATCATGACGCCGGGTGATTTTGCAGTACTGTTTGGTCTCTTTTACAGCCTGGGTGGTACTGCCATGGCCATCGGCATGTATTGGATCGGGCTGCAGAGTAATGTCGCTGCCATTCGACGCGTGTTCTTCTTCATCGATTTCCCCACCGAAACCCCGGGCGCACGGGCAACCACACATGAAACCGTCAAGCGATCGGTCACCTTCGATCGTGTCAGTTATAACTACCCAAACGGCGCTCCGGTGTTGACCGATATAAACCTCACCCTCGAAGTTGGCGAGCTTATCGCAATCGTTGGGCCAACCGGGGCAGGCAAGACCACGCTGGCGTATATGCTGCCTGCCTTCCTGCGCTCCTCCGCCGGGCGCGTGATGTTCGATGACATCGACATTTCAAATCTCGATGTTGACACGATACGTGGCCAGGTCACCTATGTATTCCAGGAACACACCCTGCTGTCGGAGTCGATACGTAACAACCTGCTGCTGGCGAAGCCGGACGCGACCGATGGCGACATAAGGCAAGCCTGCAAGACCGCCGGTGCCCTCACCTTTATCGACGCGCTACCCGACGGCCTGGATACGGTGCTTGGCCGTGCCGGCAACACCTTATCGGTTGGCCAGCAGCAAAGACTCAGCATTGCCCGCGGACTGGTCAGGAATACACCAATCCTGGTGCTGGATGAGCCCACGGCCGCACTCGATCCAGAAACTGAACACACGCTGGTCAGTGCCCTGCAGGATGCGGCAGCAGGCAAGCTTGTCATTGTTATTGCGCATCGTCTTTCCACTATTCGAAAGGCAGACCGAATCGTGTTTATGGAGGACGGCAGGATCAAGGATATCGGTAATCACGACACGTTGATGGCTGACCCCAACGGATCGTACAAAAAATTCGTCAAACTGCAGGCGGGATGACTAGTATGCAGAGGCCGCGATTGAGTTTCCTAAAAAAGGGCCTGACTGCGCCGCCTTATTGGGGGGGCTCCGATTTGGATGAATCAGCCATCGCTGGTATCTTGTGAGGGAGTTGTAACAACCGATCAGCAGGATGACTTTACCCCGATCTTCTTACCGGCTGCGCTATCTGGATGTCCACGTGTTGCTGGCGATTCACTCGATGATCTGTTTTGTCTGTCCACCATCACACCCAGGGGCCAAAGAGAGATCAGCATTTTCGGAAAAGATGAAGCAGCGATCCAGAAATTCGCGGCAACCATGCCTGTACCTGAATTCAGGAAGGGTCGCTTTACCAAACCAGGGCCGCTCAATTTTGCCAAGGTGGCCATAGTCACAACTGCCGCTCTCCATCGAGAAGGTGCGGATGGCTTTCAACTCGGTGACAGTGACTATCACTATGAAACCTTACCCAGACAAGCCCGTGACCTGGCGCTCGGACATCATAGCGTCAACTTTGATCGTGGCGGTTTCGCCGCTGATATCAACGTGGTTTACCCCATTGATCGCCTTCATGAAATGGCTGAGGACGGCATCATCGGTAGTGTGGCGGAAAACCACTACGCGTTCGCTGGTAACCAGTCAGAAACCGTCTCAGAAATTCGCCTGGATAGTGGCCCACTTTGCGCCGAAGAAATGCTGAGTGAGGGCGTAGATGTTGTGATACTCACAGGCGCCTGACCGCTTTGTCCGCGTACCGTGTGTACGCTGGCGCACGCCTTTGAAGCAGCAGGTCTGTCAACGGTCGTCATCACCCCGATGAGAGCAGTGGCGGAACGCATGAACGTTCCAAGGGCACTCTACACACGTTTCCCGCTCGGCCTGTCACTGGGAAAAGCAGGAGACAGGGAGTTCCAGAACGAGGTTCTGCAGGCGGCTTTTGGTTTGCTGGAGGAAACCGGGGGTCCAGTGATCAGGGAGTTCCCCGTGAGCATAAGCCCCACCGGGAGCGAGCCGCTGGTTTGCCCACTACCGCCAAGACTAAACGCTGAACTACACCCTGCCATAGATGAGGCACAAGCCTTAAAAGCAGCGCATGACCGTGCCTATCAGAAGACCCAGAGAACCTCGATTGGTATGCAAATCAGTGCTGAGAAAATTCCCGAAGCGCTTGCGAGATTTGTGAGGATCGTCGAGGGAGAACAGTGGGACGACGTTGGATTTCCAGCTAATTCAATCTATGGAACGGTTCACGACATACGATGCTACTACGAAGAACTGGCCTGTGAACTGGCAGAGGGCCCCGTTGGCCCCTGGGCAACGGAGGAATGGTTTTACGAATCCACGGAGGCTGGCCAACTTATCCTGAAGGCCCGACGGGCAATGCAAGACCAAAACGCAGAACAATCGATCTGGTTTGGCCTGGCACCGGCAGGGAGACAATAACAGGCCTGCAGGTACTGTCTCGTACTTGCCCTTCAAGGCATGTGGCTGTGTAAGACTCACTTTTGGGTGGTCTTCTCAGTCTGTATTGTTGCGTTAAACGCGACTTCCGATTAATTTCGGCTCATGAGTCCATCACTTTAGGTCAACCCGATGAAGGCACAATTCAACCAGTTCCTCTTGCTTGCACTGCTAACCTGCCTGGCATCGGTAGGTGTCGCGGACGGGCTCAAACCCAACGTCCTCTGGATCGATATCGACGATCAGTCTCCCTGGTACAGCGCCTATGATGAGCAGCTCATCCAGACGCCTAACATCGATGCGCTGGCCTCCGAGGGCGTTGTATTTCGGCGCGCCTACGCGCCTGTCCCGGTCTGCGCGCCGACACGGTCTGCCATGATAACCGGCACCTACCCAATCCGAACCGGCACTCACGATATGCGATCGGGTCGAACGCCGGAGTTCCAGATTCATCTTCCCCCTGAGACGAAGACCCTGCCAGAACTGTTCAGGGAAGCTGGCTACGAGACTTTCGCAGCCACCAAGGACGACTTCAACTTCGTCTATGACAGAAACGCCCTGTACAGCATTGGCAACGAGAAAGCCAAAGCGGTGGATGCAAAGAACTGGAAAGGCTCTATGGGCGGCGGAAGTTGGCGGGACGTAACCGAGGGCCGGCCGTTTTACGGAAAAATTGCCATCGCTGGAGGCAAAGGCACCCGGGACATTAACGCTCACCTGAAATCACTGGGTCTTGAGCCAGTCCGGCCCGCCAATGTCAGGGTGCCAGCCCAGTACCCCGACCTCCCGCAGGTTCGCAAACACATCGCAACCCACTACAACACGATTCTCATGACTGACCATGCGCTTGGCGAAGTGATGGCGCAGTTGAAGAAAGACGGACTATGGGGCAATACGATCATCTTTCTCTATTCTGATCACGGCTCGGATCTACCTCGCAGCAAAGAATTCGTATATCACGAGGGTCTGCAAGTACCCTTTATTGTTGCCGCGCCCGGCCTGACAACTGCAATGCGACCGGGATCGCAGCGAAATGATATTGTCAGCCTCATGGACATCGCAGCGACTAGCCTGGCACTGGCCGGCCTGCCTGTACCTGGCTATATGGATTCCAGAAATACCTTTGATCCCGACTACAGTCGCGAATACGTTTTCTCATCCGCCGATCGTATGTCCAACGTTATCGATCGGGTCCGGTCCGTCATGGGCACCGAGTTCCACTACATCCGCAACTTCCTGACGGATCGGCCATTAATGAACTGGGGGCATCGCGAAATGATTGCGCTCGCCGCACCGGAGAAAAGCAGCTTTCTGACTATCCGGAAACTGGCGGAGGCTGGCAAGCTCACACCCGCGCAGGCAGCGCCCTATGGCCCCCGGATCGCCGAGGAACTCTATCACCTGCCGAGTGATCCGGACGAGGTGGTCAACCTCGCCAGCGACCCCCACTACAGTGGTCAGCTGGCCGAAATGCGCGCGGCATTAGCGGCCTGGATTGTTGACACTGGCGATAAGGGGCAGTACCCGCGATCAAAGGCAGCAATGAAAGAAATAACCGACCGATACCCGCTGGGCTGGCTGCGTAGCCCAGAATTCCAAAACCTGCAGGTCAAGGCTGACAAAGCAGCCCCTGAAAAAGGTAAGTAGGGCCGTAGATGACCAGGAAATTGAAAGCGCTGGCATGGTGGACTGGCCTCGTTACGTTCCTCGGGCTGGCGGGTTGCAACGCCCTGCAAGGTATCGAAGCACAGGCGCATTTCTCCAGCGACGACAAGGTAAAAACATGGATATCAAAATCAGTGTCTACGGAAGATAAAGAAGCATTCCGTATGAATATGGTGACAGGAAAGCTTGCAGCGCCGTTGGAAGGTAGCCTGATTTCCTATCGCGAGTTCCCGTCCAATCTCATCCGACCACGCCATGTGGATGTCTGGTTACCCGAGGGTTATGACGCTGCATCCAGCGATCGCTATCCGGTGATCTACCTGCATGACGGCCAGTTTAACTTTCACCAGAGCAGCTCGCCTTTCGCTGGCATGGACATGTTTTGGGATGTCGACAAGGCCATCACACGGCTGGTTCTCAATAATGAAATCAGACCCGCCATCGTCGTTTCAGTCTGGATGTCCCATTGGCTGAAGGGGGCGCGAGGGGCCGAATACATGCCACAGAAACCGGTCACCGATGAAGTCTGGCAGCTCATGAAGAAGGAGGGGAATAATTTCAGTGTTGAGGAAGGTGGCGACGAAATCAGCTCTGACAATTACCTCAAATTCATTGTTACGGAACTCAAACCGTTCATTGACGAGACTTACCCGACGCAATCGGACCGAAACAATACCTTTCTCGTTGGCTCCAGTATGGGCGGATTGATCTCTGCTTATGCCATCTCGGAGTATCCGGAGATTTTTGGTGCTGCAGCCTGCATGTCATCACATTGGCCCATCGGGGGGGGTGTCGTCGTTGCCTGGCTGAACGACCACTGGCCCCCCGCTGATACTCACCGGATTTACTTCGACTATGGGACCGAAACCATGGACGCAGCCTATGAACCGTATCAGCAACAGATGGATGAGGTCATGCGGAAACACGGCTATACGCCCGGGAAGGATTGGATCAGCCGCCGCTTCGATGGCGCCGACCACAGTCCAAGAGCATGGCGTGAAAGGCTCCATATTCCTTTGAAGTTTTTGTTGAGTAATTAATAGGTCCAATGCAGAGTCGCACCAGTACTGCCACCGATTTTGGGGGAGGTTCATGGGCATCCGGCAAGTACCTGGCCACACGAAAGAGTAGACTCGACGGATTAATCATCCGTTCTGTGGCAACAGGATAACCAGAAATATCAAACGCCAAGGAGAGTACATGTCCAGTTTCGATCTACAAGGTAAAACCGCCATTGTCACCGGCGGCGCCGGTGGACTTGGTCGGTCCATGGTGGCAACTCTTGCCGCCGCGGGCGCCAACGTCGTGGTGGCAAGCCGCAATCAAGAGAACATCAGCAAAATTGCCGACGCAATCAACCAGAAGGGTCAAAGCGCGCTGGCGATTGCCGTGGATATTACTAACGAAGATCAGGTCGACAGTTTGATCGAGCAAACCGTAGCAGCCTTTGGCAGCGTCGACATCATCGTCAACAACGCCGGGCGCTGGGGCAAGAGCCACAAGGCCGAAGACACGCCGCTGGATGAGTGGCGGGACGTCGTGGAGCAGAATCTTACCGGCGTGTTGATCCCGTGTCTCGCGGCCGGTAAACAAATGATCAAGCAGGGGTCCGGCAAGATCATCAACATCTCATCAACTGCAGGGAGCAAGGGCAATCCGGGCCAGTTGCACTACTCGGCAGCAAAAGCAGGCGTCATCAGCCTGACCAATAACCTGGCCTTTATGTGGGCGCCACATAACATCAACGTCAATTGTATTTTGCCGGGACTAACGGCCACCGATGAGTTAAAAGGCTATGGCATCATCCCGACCTCGCCCGACAAAAATGGCAAGGAGGTGCCTCGTTTAAATCTCCCACCTGGCCCGGAAGACGTGGCAAACCTGACTCTGTTTCTGGCGTCTCCTGCGTCAGATGCACTCACGGGTGAGCTATATCCTATCCGGGCATGGCTCAAATCAGAGCGGTTCTGGCAATAAGCGGTCTCCAGCAAAGTATTCTGGACGAGGTCCCGGCCACCACCGAATAGTGGCTTTAGCCCACGGCTGGCGCGCCGGGTTCAGGCCGGATACACAACCCACCAGATTGTTGTCTGATCTTTTGTCTGGCCTCTGCATCCATCGCGGCAGTCTCGATGAAACCATCATTCTGCCAACGGCCCATGCTCACGATCTTGCCCTGCTGGCCGTACAGGATGCCTTCACCCTGCTTGTGCCCCATGAGATGTCACCTGCGTAGCAACCGCCGTCGGAATAGCGGATGACGCCACGACCATTTGGCTGGTTGTCTGCCCATGCACCGTCGTAACGACCACCATCGCTGAAGTAGTAGGTGCCCTGGCCCTGCTTCCGATTGTCTTTGAACTTTCCATCGTATCGCTCACCCTCGGCATAATAATAGATGCCATGGCCCTGCCTTTTGCCAGCGAGCCAGTCGCCCTCGTACCAATGGCCGCCCGTGTCGTGATGAGTGTCAGCACCCGTGCGCTCGCCAGCCAGCCATTGGCCATCGTATTGTTGCCCAAAAAGCTGACCTTCGTAATGGTAAACGCCAGATCCGGTATCGCAGTTGCCTTCGACGCACCCAGCGGCCTTTGCGTGGACTGACACGGGTACAATGATAAGCATCAGGACACAGAGAATGTGCATCTTGCTAATCAACATTGGATTAAACCAGTGTTTGGGAGCCTTGACGTTACACCGTGCACCCACGGCAGTATATCAAAGGGTGTGTTATTCAGCGCGAAGATACCCACAAGGAGGCGCAAAGCGAACCAGCACAAGATTTTGACTGGATTAGCGAGTTGGGTGAAGATCAAAGTCGACCTTGTGGATAGTTGGGGTATCTCCAAGCGCCCTGGCTATGTCGTCTCTCAGATCCTCAAGCTCGACTGGTTTGATCACGTTCTCGAATACGTAGAAGCCATATTCAGAGAACGCCTCGGCGATGCCAGTATCCAATCGGCCATCAACACCAAACCTGAGAGGACCACGGTTGTCGAGCTTGAGCGCGTCGCGCTCGGCATCTTTCATGTATTTGTCCAGGATATGCTCCTCCACCAGGTCGAATAAACGTGATAACCGCATAACTTTATGCGTACTTCGTACCGATCCAACCTGGAAGTCCCAAAGGTTGGTTCTGCTAACTGAGTTCACCCGATTTTCCTGTTTGTTGACCTTCACCGAAAGGCATGCTTTATTTCGTCTACTTGGAAGAGGGTCGAAATGCGCAACGAAACAAGCCAGGCAGGCTTTACCGTCAAACTCGTGCGAAGTGATGTAGAAGTATTCGTTCCAGAATATGGTTCAATCCTGCAGGTATTGCTAAGCCTGGGCTTTGCTATACCCTATTCATGCCGCGGCGGGTCCTGTGGGGCGTGCGAGGTTGGTGTGCTAAGAGGTACACCCGACCACAGGGACTGGGTGCTCAGTGACGATGAGAAGGCCAGCAACCAATCGATCATGGTTTGTTGCTCCGGGGCGATTTCGCCGGTACTCGAACTTGATCTGTAGTCAACAGAGACCGAGCGAAATTCCCGCGCAACCAGCCGTAGTGATGCCATCTGGCCGAACCCGGACTAAAAACGGTCGCCTAGACTGTTAGACTAAGGTGTCACCGAGTTAGAGACAGGTGAGAAACATCAATGTATGTAGATGAAGAAGTTACCCGGTATTTTCCAGCAGCCCAGATCGATGAGATACCCGACGATCTGACAATGCCACGTCACATTTTTCAAGCGACTGGCGAGCAGCGCCGCAAGGGCTACGAAAAGTGTGTTATCGCCACTGAAATTTGGAATGCGGCAGACTCAGATGAAGGACGTCGCGCAGCCCTGGATGCCTATCTGGCACAGGACGATACGGACCTGAGCAGAAATGCTCGGCTTGTTTTGGAAGGGTTCCTAGGCGGGCCACTAAATCGGTTACCACCCTCCGAAATCCAATATGCGATGCATCAGCTTGGCCTGGCCGACAAAAACAATGGTGTGCTCTCTGATACAGAGAAAGAATCGCTCGACCGCAATGGTTACGTCGATCTCGGGCCGTTACTCAATGCAGATCAGCTGAAAAAAATGCGTGATCGCTACGATGCGGCAATAGAGCAAGAAGGTGCGAGCCCAGAGAATGCAGCGACAAGGGGAATTGGTCGGGTCGTAGACACCGTGGTCAAACCCATGAATCGTGACGGTCTGCTGGACCCTATCTTTATGCAGCCAAGGTTGCTCGCCGCCGTCCGACACGTACTGGGTGTGCACCTCAAGTACATTGGTTCCAACTACCACTGCGCCCTGCCCGGTTACGGCCATCAGGGTATCCACGCGGATTTTTTATGGGGCGTAAAGGGAGAACCTCAGGTCGTTAATGCGGTGTGGCTGATTGATGAATTTACGCAAGACAATGGCGCCACGCGTATCGTGCCGGGTTCGCATCGCAGCGGAATTCACCCAAATGGAGACCTGGTAAACGGTGAGCCCCGCGACCTCAACGCACCCGTTGAAGGAGAGATCAAGGTTACGGGTAGCGCGGGTTCATGCGTCGTTTATAACGCACATTTGTGGCATGGTGGTACACAGAATTGCACCCACAAACTACGTCGAGCACAGCACGCGTTCTTTTCGCGTTCGCATCGCCCAGCATCGACTGACGTCGCGGCGGTGATCGACAAAACATTGTATAAACGGCTCGGCCGGGTAGCACGCGCAGTTTTGGATATTGAGTAGAGTCGCCCTGCCTGTATACCAGAGAATGGTTACTGGCATTCAGTATTGTGAGAAAAACTCCCAGATAAGCTCAGTCGCATTAACACCTGAGTTATCAACCAGTTGCTTGTCTCCAACATACGGGGCGCCGGGCCAGTAATGGATAAATCCCGCGATTCGATAGAAACGTGATTCGGCACCGTCATCTTCAGGCCTGTAGATATAGGCGGTGGTGTTTGCAGAGACTTTTACCGTCTCCTGTATTGTGGTGTTGTTTAATTTTGCGAAGTATTTCACCGCATCATGTGCTGAGGGTGTTGGCAGATTGTCCTTACCTCCTGCCTCTCTACCTTCGATCGGAACCATTGAGTCTGCTGTACCATGAAGGTGAATCAATGGTTTGGGCCCGCTGGGTGCACAGCCATCCACATTGACGCCATCCATCAGTCCGGCAACAATGCCGGCACCCCTGAAGGTTTCACCCGCCTGACACATCAGCGTATAACTCATATAACCACCATTAGAGAACCCGGCCACAAAAGTCTGCGCCGGATTCAGCTGATATTTTTTCTGAAGATGTCTGGCCAGTTCTGAGAGAAAATCCACATCGCTGGCGCCGCCGTATCGATCGTCCGCATTTTCATTGTTCCAGCGCAGAACCGAAGTTACGGCAAGCCAAGCCGCATCACGCATTCCCAGAAACTCAGAAAGGTAGATGGTTTTGGCCAGACTTTGTGGATACACCACAACATATCCATGTTGGTCAGCAAGCTCATTGAACCCAATCGCGTAGGTCCAGTCGCTAGTCATCCCCATACCGTGCAGTACAAACAACAGTGGGGCGTTTTCAGCTCGGTCCTTTGGTATATGAATCTTGTAGGTTCTTTCTAGCTTACCCTGCACAAAGACATGATCCAGAACACCCTCCATGTTTTTGGCTGAATCCTCCTTGCCTGCCGCATAAACGAAAGGGGCCAGCAATAGCTGAGTCAGCAGACAGAGCATGACTATTGGTAGCATCATGGTGCCTCCATTTCTGAAAACATCGTGAGGTTCACGCCT
>Ga0114994_10002519_pt1 | contig 13403 bp, 14 predicted proteins | sample ArcticOcean_MG_C_9_FD_87043 | JGI IMG/M metagenome (GOLD analysis project Ga0114994, IMG submission 87043) | Marine microbial communities from western Arctic Ocean - ArcticOcean_MG_CB2_152 | ecosystem: Environmental > Aquatic > Marine > Oceanic | place: Arctic Ocean: Canada Basin | collected... | reverse complement strand
TATAAAAGAAAACTTAAATTAGAATTAATTTATAAATTGACCATAAAAAATATTTGAAATAGATTCAAAATGTATTGGAATTACAAATTAAACTTTTAAATTAAATTTGGTTTAATGGTTTATTCATGGTGCGGAAAGAAGAAAGCTAACAGTGCGTTTAGAACATATGTTTATCAATAGAAGTAGAGCGGTTCAAAAAAGAACAATACACTCGTAAAAAATTTTCATATTATACACTTATGAAGGTTCCGATTCTTTTACCAAATATTTTTAATTATCCATTTACCTATGATTCTGATTTAGATTTAAAGACAGGTGAATACGTTATTGTACCATTTGGTAAGTCAAAAATTATAGGAGTAGTTTGGGATGAATTTGAGAAAAAAACAAATAAAAGTTTTGCAATTAAGAAAGTTATAAAAAAAATAGATGTCCCTTGTTTAAAAAAAAATATCATTAAATTTTTAAATTGGTTTTCAGAATATAATATGATCCCAAAGGGAATGGCATTAAAATTACTATTATTAAGCAATAAAGCTATAGAAAGATTTCCAAATGATATTTATAAAAAGTTTAAAATTGAAACTAAAAAAATTAAAATTGAACTTTCAGAGGAACAAAAAAATTGCTTAAAGAAAATGAATGTTTCAAATCAAAAATTTAGAGTTCATGTATTACAAGGTACCACGGGGTCGGGTAAAACTATGGTTTATTTTGAGGCCTTAAAAGAGATACTTAACAAGGGTTTTCAAGGCTTAATTCTATTGCCTGAAATTGGCTTAACAGGACAATTCCAAAAAAAATTTATAGAAATTTTTGGATTTGAACCAGCTATTTGGCATTCAGGAGTAACTAAAAAAAATAAAGAAATAATTTGGAGTGGCATTTCTAATAACGAAATTAAAGTAGTTATTGGTGCGAGATCTTCATTGTTTCTTCCTTTTAAAAAATTAGGGTTAATAATTGTAGATGAAGAACACGATCAATCATATAAACAAGATGAGGGAGTAATCTATAACGCAAGAGACATGGCAATCTCAAGAGCATCCTTTGAAAATATTCCAGTAAATTTAATTACTGCTGTTCCTTCCATAGAGACATATGATAATATTAAAAAAGGTAAATATAGTTTGTCAAAACTAGAGCACAGGTACCAGAATGCATCATTGCCTAATTATGAAATAATTAATTTAAATAATACAAAACTAGAAACTCAATCCTGGCTTTCAAAAAAAATAATTCAAAAAGTTAATTTTCACCTTGAAAGAAAAGATCAAGTTTTATTTTTTTTAAATAGAAGAGGTTTCTCCCCACATGTTTTATGTAAAAAATGTTTTACAAGTTACTCTTGTCCTAATTGTTCTATAAATCTAGTCTATCACAAACATAAACAAAATTTATTATGTCACTATTGTGGTTATAAAACTATTCTAAGTAGAGATTGTACAAAGGAAGGAAAATGTGACTTTGTTTTTAGTGGTCCAGGTGTTGAAAGAATTTATGACGAAGTAAAAAATAAATTTCCTCTAAAAAAAATATTTATTTTTTCAAGTGACACTATGAATAAAAAAAATTCTTCAGAACAATTAGAAAAAATTATAAGCAATGAAATTCAAATTTTAGTAGGGACCCAGCTTATTTCTAAAGGTTTTCATTTTCCCAATTTAAATTGTATTGTTGTGGTTGATATAGATTTATCATCTCAAGGATACGACTTGAGGGGAGCTGAAAAAAATTTGCAATTATATCATCAGCTTTCAGGTAGAGCTGGAAGAACGGGAAAACCAGCCACGGTTTATTTCCAAACATATAATTTAAATACAAAAATGATTTTAGACATTACAAATAAGAATCCTGATATTTTTTTAGATAAAGAATTAGACTTAAGAAGAAAAAATAATCTTCCACCTTTTCAAAGATTTATTGCACTAATAATTACAGGTAGTGATGAAAGAACTCTTGAAAAAGAGTCAGTTAAATTTAAAAATTTTATTGAAAAATCAGTTGAAGGCAAAGTACTTGGCCCTGTTAATGCTCCAATTTTTAAGTTAAAGAAGAAATTTAGATTTAGATTATTAGTGAGGGGCAAAAAATCTCTTAAGGTTCAAATGTCATTGGCTAAAATTATCAAGAAATTCAAATTTTCGAAGGGAATGAAACTGACGGTTGATGTTGATCCAATAAATTTTAATTAATTGCTAAAAAATATCACTTTTAGACAATGTGTGGCTTGAAGACTTTGGGCTCTTGTGTTAATTAAATCCAAATTTTAACAATCTTCAATTATTTACGAGGAATATAAATTGAGCAAAAATAAAGGGTTTTCGGATACCGCTGCAGGAAGATATTCTTTAGCACTTTATGAGTTAGCAGTAGAAAATAACTTAGTAGAAGAAATAGAAAAAAATTCATCTTCGATTATTCAACTGATATCAAGTAATGATAATTTTAATTCTATTATAAAAAACCCAACCATTAAAAGAGAGGATAAACTTAATTTAATATTAACAGTATCTGAACAATTTAAATTAAATAGTTTATTCACTAAATTTTTAAGTTTTTTAATTTCAAAAAGAAGGTTTTTTTATATTGAAAAAATTTTAAAAAATTTTATTGAAACATGCTCTAAAAAAAGAGGTGAGATAAAAGCGGAACTGACTACAGCAAAAGAGCTTACAGAAAGTAAAATTAATAACATTAAAGATGAACTAACTAAAAATTTCAGAAACAAAATAAAATTAAACTACAAATGTGACACAAGTTTAATTGGAGGTTTGATTGTACAAATAGGAAGTACAATGGTGGACACTTCCATTAAAAATAAATTAAAAAAAATTGAAAATAAAATGATAGAGGCTTAAATGGAAATAAATCCTTCAGAGGTAACTAAAATATTAAAAGAACAAATAAAAAAATTTGGCGATCAAGCAGAGGTGACAGAAGTTGGTCAAGTTTTGTCCGTAGGAGATGGTATAGCCAGAATATATGGATTAGATAATGTTCAAGCTGGAGAGATGGTTGAATTTGCTGATGGATCTAAAGGAATGGCATTAAATTTAGAAAGTGAAAATGTTGGTGTTGTAATTTTTGGAGATGATCGTGCAATTAAAGAAGGAGGTGTTGTTAAACGAACAGGTAAAATTGTTGATGCTCCTGTTGGAAAAGAATTATTGGGAAGAGTTCTTGATGGATTAGGAAATCCTATTGATGGAAAAGGTGCGTTAGATAAAGGAACAAAAAGAAACAGAGTTGAAGTAAAAGCGCCTGGAATTATTCCAAGACAGTCAGTTAGTCAACCAATGCAAACAGGATTAAAATCAATTGATAGCTTAGTTCCAATTGGAAGGGGCCAGCGTGAATTAATTATTGGCGATAGACAAACTGGAAAAACAGCTGTTGCAATTGATGCTATTATCAACCAAAAAAAAATAAATGAGTCTGATGATGAAAAACAAAAACTTTATTGTGTATATGTGGCTATAGGACAAAAAAGATCAACAGTTAGGCAAATTCAAAAAACTTTGGAGGAAGCAGGAGCTATGGAATATACAACTATTGTAGCGGCTACAGCTTCTGATGCTGCACCACTTCAATTTTTAGCACCATATACTGGATGCACTATGGGAGAATATTTTAGAGATAATGGAATGCATGCTTTGATTATTTATGATGATTTATCTAAGCAGGCTGTAGCTTATAGGCAAATGTCTCTTTTATTGAGAAGACCACCAGGAAGAGAAGCTTATCCTGGAGACGTATTTTATTTACACAGCAGATTACTTGAAAGAGCAGCTAAACTTAGCGATGAACACGGTGGTGGATCTTTAACTGCCCTTCCTATTATTGAAACACAAGGTGGAGACGTTTCGGCATTTATTCCAACTAATGTTATTTCAATTACCGATGGTCAAATATTTCTAGAAACAGAATTATTTAATCAAGGAATTAGACCAGCTATAAATGTCGGTTTATCCGTATCTAGAGTTGGGTCATCAGCACAAACTAAAGCAATGAAAAAAGTTTCTGGGTCAATGAAACTGGAACTTGCTCAATATAGGGAAATGGCAGCATTTGCTCAGTTTGGTTCAGACCTAGACGCCTCTACTCAAAAACTTTTAAATAGAGGTTCAAAATTAACAGAACTTTTAAAACAAAAACAATATTCACCAATGACAGTTGCAGAACAAGTAATTTCCGTTTTTTGTGGAGTCAAAGGTTATTTAGATGACATTGAGCTTAAAGATATTGAAGATTTTGAATCTAAAATTATTGAGAGATGCAAATCTGAAAAATCAGAAATTTTAGAATCAATTTTAAACACAGGAAAACTTGAAGATGATACTGAAAAATTATTAGTTGAAGTAATAACAGAGCTTAAGAAAAATTTTAATTCATAAATCATGGCAAGTTTAGACGATCTTAAAAAAAGAATAATTAGTGTAAAATCAACCCAAAAGATTACGAAAGCAATGAAGATGGTTGCGGCTGCAAAACTAAGAAGAGCCCAGGAAAATGCTGAAAAAGGAAGACCATATTCTGAGAAAATGAACAATATTATTCTTAATCTTTCCAGTGGAATTCCTGATAAAGAAAATGCTCCCAAGTTACTTTCTGGAACTGGTGAAGAGAAAGTGCACCTATGTATAGTTTTAACATCTGATAGAGGTCTTTGTGGAGGCTTTAATACAAATATTATTAAAAAGGCTAAAGCATATTTTAAAAAAATATCAAACGAAGGAAAAATTTTAAAAATTATAACTGTAGGTTCTAAAGGTTATGATCAATTGAAAAGAACCTACGAAGATAATATTATTGAAAAAATATCATTTAAAGATTCTAAAACTATTAATTATTTAGATGCAGAAAAAGTAGGAAAAATAATAATTGAAAGTTTTGAAAAAAAAGAATTTGATGTATGTGTAATTTTTTATAATAAATTTAAAAATGTAATTACTCAAATACCTCAAGAACAACAAATAATTCCTTTAAACACTTTTGAAGTAGAGGGAAGTTCTTCTGATGATAATTATGAATTTGAACCAGAAGAAGATGAAATTTTAAGCTACTTACTGCCTAAAAATATTTCTACACAGATTTTTAAGGGGATGTTAGAAAACTCAGCTAGCGAACAAGGTTCAAGGATGAGTGCAATGGACAATGCAACCCGAAATGCAGGTGAAATGGTTGACAAACTTACTATTGAGTATAATAGAAGTCGTCAGGCAGCTATTACTAAGGAACTAATTGAAATCATATCAGGAGCGGAAAGTTTATAATTATGAGCAAAGGAAAAATTACACAAATTATTGGAGCAGTAGTAGACGTTAAATTTGATGGAGAATTGCCAGAAATTTTATCAGCATTAGAATGCAAAAATGGAGAAAATAGATTAGTTTTAGAAGTTGCTCAACATCTTGGTGAATCAAGTGTTAGAACAATTGCAATGGATGCTACTGAAGGTTTAAAAAGAGGTGATGAAGTAACTTCTACAGGCTCACCTATTCAGGTTCCAGTTGGCCCTGAAACTCTGGGAAGAATCATGAATGTAATAGGTGAACCTATTGATGAAAAAGGTGAAGTTAAAACAAAAGAAAAGTGGTCAATACATAGAGCGGCACCTGAATTTAGTGACCAATCAACAGAAACAGAAATTTTAGTTACAGGAATTAAAGTAGTTGATCTATTAGCACCATATGCCAAAGGTGGAAAAATTGGTCTATTCGGAGGAGCGGGTGTTGGTAAGACAGTACTTATTATGGAATTGATTAACAACGTAGCAAAAGCGCATGGTGGGTTTTCTGTGTTTGCTGGAGTTGGAGAAAGAACTAGAGAAGGAAATGATCTTTATCATGAAATGATAGATTCAGGAGTTATTAAACCTGATGGACCAGGATCAAAAGCAGCATTAGTTTATGGACAAATGAATGAACCTCCTGGAGCAAGAGCAAGAGTTGCTTTAACAGGTTTAACTGTCGCGGAATATTTTAGAGACCAAGAAGGACAAGATGTACTTTTCTTTGTTGATAATATTTTTAGATTTACACAAGCAGGTTCAGAGGTTTCTGCATTACTAGGAAGAATTCCATCAGCTGTTGGATATCAACCTACTCTTGCAACTGATATGGGTAACCTTCAAGAAAGAATTACAACAACAAACAAAGGATCAATTACTTCAGTTCAAGCTATTTATGTACCGGCTGATGATTTAACAGACCCTGCGCCTGCCACATCTTTTGCCCACTTAGACGCGACAACAGTATTATCTAGACAGATAGCAGAAATTGGAATTTACCCTGCTGTAGATCCGCTAGATTCTACTTCTAGAATTTTAGATCCAAGAATAGTTGGAGATGAACATTATAGAGTAGCAAGAGAAGTACAAAAAGTTTTACAAACTTATAAATCACTTCAAGATATCATTGCAATTTTAGGAATGGATGAACTTTCTGAAGAAGATAAATTAACTGTGGCAAGAGCTAGAAAGATCCAAAGATTTTTATCACAACCATTTTTTGTTGCTGAAGTGTTTACAGGCTCTCCAGGAAAATTAGTAGATTTAGAATCCACAATTAAAGGTTTTGCTGCAATCTGCAATGGTGAATACGATCATTTGCCAGAAGCAGCATTTTATATGGTGGGTACAATTGAAGAAGCCGTAGAAAAAGCAGAAAAAATGGCGAAAGAAGCGGCGGCATAATGAGTGAAAATTTTAAAGTAGAAATAGTAAATCCTGAACAATCTTTTCTTTTAAAAGATGATGTGACAGAAGTAGTCATTCCAGCTTTTGAAGGTGAAATGGGAATTTTAAAAGATCATATTTCAATCATTTCTTTTTTAAAACCAGGTGTGATTAAAATTTTTTCTAAGTCAGGAGAAGAAAATTACTATGTTGAAGATGGCATTGTTGAATTCAAGAATAATAATTTATCAGTTTTAACTAGTTCTATTTTTAATATTAAAAATGCTGAAAAAAATAAAATTAATGAATTGCGTAAACAGGCAGAAGAACAATCAGATAATAGTGAAATTACAGATCAGAATAAATACCTAGTTGATCAAAAAATTGATGTTTTAAAAAATCTTAATTAAGAATTTTTTTTACTTTTTTCTTAACTTCCTTGTAAACATTTAACTTAAAATCTACAACTACATCTGTAATTTTATTAACATCTATCCATCTCCATTCTGAAAACTCAGGGTATTTTGTTTTAATATTTATGTCACTATCGTCACCTAAAAACTTCACTAAAAACCATTTTTGTTTTTGGCCTTTATATTTTCCATTCCATATAATACCCAAAAGATGTGCTGGCAATTCGTAAGTGGTTAACCCACTAAGTTCTTGAATAAGTTCAACATTTTTAATGCTAGTTTCCTCCTCAAGTTCTCTGTAGGCAGCAGTTAAGTAATCTTCATTTTTTTCAACACCACCTTGGGGCATTTGCCAAAAATTTTTTGAATTGTCTATTCGTTTAGCAACAAAAACTTTATTTTTTTTGTTCAAAACTATAATTCCAACGCCACTTCTAAATGGTAAATTTTTAAATTTTTTATTCATTCTTACTACTTAACCATTAAGAAGTTTTAATGCGAAATTTAGCTGATTATCAGTTTCAGTATTTATTTTAAATTTTTCAGTTTCTTCGATTATTTCTATATCTGGTGTAACGCCAATTTCAGAAATCGATTGACCAGAAGGTAAATAGTATTTTGATATTGTTAACCTTAGCGCCCCTTTATTTTTTAAAGGAATAATAGATTGTACAGATCCTTTGCCATAGCTATTTTCACCTATAATAATTGCTCTTTTGTGATCTTTTAATGCTCCAGCTACTATCTCTGATGCAGATGCAGATCCGTAGTTAATTAATACAATCAATATTTTTCCATTAATTAAATCACCGTTTTTTGCAAACCATTTTCTATTTTCAGAACCTTTTCTACTTTTTGTAGATACTATTTCACCATTATTTAGAAAATAATCTGAGATTTTTATAGCTTGTGATAGTAAGCCACCAGGGTTATTTCTTAAATCTAAGATGTATCCTTTTATTTCATTTTTTTTAGAAAGATCATTTAATTTATTTTTTATTTGATTACTGCTATTTTCATTAAAAGAGGATAACTTAATATATCCAATTTTATCTTTTAGAAGTTTGGACTTTACTGATTGCACTTCTATGATTTCTCTAGTTATAACAAATATTAAGGCTTTTTTTATATTTCTTCTTCTTATCGTAATCTCAATGTCTGAGCCAACTGGACCTCTCATAAGCTCAACTGCTTCAGTTAATGATTTTCCTTGGACTTGAGTGTCATTAATTTTTACAATGTAATCACCAGCTTTTACACCAGCTCTTGCTGCAGGTGAGTTGTCAATTGGAGAAATAACTTTTACAACTCCTGATTCCATCCCAACCTCAATTCCGAGTCCTCCAAACTTACCGCTTGTTTCTGTTTGCATGTTATTAAATATTTCAGGACTCATGTAAGCTGAATAAGGATCTAAAGATTGAAGAAGACCATTTATTGCTGAATCCATTGCTTTACTTTGATTAATTTCATCAACATATTCTTTATTAATTTTTTCTAAAACTTCACTAAATAAATCGATTTTATCATAAATGCTATCATTTGCTGCAAAGCTTTTATTTAAATATAAAAAAAAAATAAAAAATATAAATATAAATTTGTCTAATTTTTTCATACTAATAATTTTTCTTTCGGAATTAATTCAGACCACATTTTTTCAATTTCATAAAATTTTCTTTTTTCAGGATTAAAAATATGAACAACAATATCCATACCATCAACTAGCTTCCAGTCATTACTTTCTTTTCCTTCTATTCTAGAATTTTTAATTCCATTAGCTTTTAATTTTTCTAAAACTTGTTCAGATAAAGCCTGAATATGTCTTGATGAAGTTCCACTTGCTATAATCATATAATCAGCCATTGAACTTTTATTCTCAAGGTCAATACTGACAATATCTAAAGCTTTATTTAAATCTAGTGCATTTATGATGATGTTTTTAAGATTTATATTTTTGTCCATTAATTAATTTAATCTTATCAAATTTTTCTTAATTGAGAAGATGAAATATTAAACTTTTTAAATTTGACAAATGTTAAGTGTTTTTTACTTACTTGTTTAAAAGTAATTGATTTTAAAGATTTGGCTTTATATCCTTGACGATCAAATACTAAAATATTGCATTTTTTTGAGATAGATTTCCATTTGTGCCATTTGTGAAAGTGAATAAGATTGTCTGCGCCCATTATAAAATGTATTGCTAATTTTTTATTTTTTTTAAGATGATCAATTAAATCAATTGTTCTATTGGAGTCAATTTTTCCTTCAAAGAATCTTACCACAATAAAGTTATTTTTGCTTACTAAGTTTTTAGCAAACTGCATTCTATTTTTTAGACTTGATTTGCTTTTTTTTTTAAGTGGATTTTTTTTAGTTATAGCCCAAATGATATATTTTAAATCAAATATTTTTTTAGCTTGTTTGGATATTTCTAAATGGCCTTTGTGTGCAGGGTCAAAAGTTCCTCCTAGAACACCAATTTTAATTTTATTTGATTTCAAATTTATTTCCTAGTTTGACCTTTGCTAGTAATTTCATATTTATATGATACTAGTTGATTTAACCCCACGGGCCCTCTTGGAGGCAGGGTATTTGTTGAAATACCAACCTCACCACCAAATCCAAATTCTCCACCATCTGCAAATTGAGTAGATGTGTTGTGCATTGCTATAGAGCTTTTTACATTTTTTAAAAATTTTTTTGCTGTTTTATTATTTTTTGTAATTATAGAGTCGGTATGCATAGTGCCGTATTTATTAATATGATCAATTGCTTCACTACAATCTTTAACGCATTTTACAGACACGGTCGCCGAAAGATGTTCTGTCGACCAGTTTTTTTCTTTAGCCGAATAAATCTTTCCATTATAATATTTTTTTAAAAAGTCATCTCCATAAATTTTACAATTATTTTCTTCGAGTTTTTTTAAAATAGGATTACAAAATTTTTTTACGATTTTTTTATGCAACAAAATTGTTTCAGTAGCGCCACAAATACTAGTATTTCTTAATTTAGCATTATATATAATATTAATCGCCATTTTTAATTTAGCATCTTTATCAACAAAAGTATGGCAGAGGCCTTCCAGATGTCCGATGATGGGTAGGACAGAAAAATCTTGCACTCTTTTTACTAAATTTTTTCCACCTCTTGGTATTACAACATCAATATAAGCTTCCATTTTTGAAAGCATGTGGTCCACCATTTTTCTATTCTTAGATTCTATAAGCTGTATAAAATTTTCATTAATTTTATTCTCCTTAAGAGCTTTTCGAAATAATTTTGCTAAAATCTTATTTGTATTAATGGCTTCTGAACCACCTTTTAAAATTACTGAATTACCTGATTTGAAACATAAACTAGCAACGTCAGAAGTAACATTGGGTCTACTTTCATAGATAACGCCAATTACTCCAATGGGCACAGATACCCTTTTAATAGTTAGTCCATTTGTTCTTTTCCATTTTTCTAAAATATTATCGACTGGATCTTTTAGTTTAATAATTTTTTTTACAGAATTTTTAATAATGTTTAGTTTTTCATAATTTAAAATAAGTCTTTCAACTAAATGATTTTTTAATTTTTTTTTTAAAGCAAATTTTATATCTTTTAAATTTTCTCTAAGTATTAAATTTTTCTCTCTGTCAATTAATGAAACATATTTTTTAAGAACCTTATTTTTTGCCTTTGTACTAACTTTTTCAATAAATGCTTTTTTTGCATTTTTTCCTATTGAATCTAAATATTTATTCATTTTATACTTTTACCATATCATCTTTATGCACAACCTCTGACTTTGAAATATATCCTAGTAAATTTTTAATTTCCTTAGAATGGTGTCCCATTATTTTTAAAATTTCATCAGAAGAAAAAGAGCTTAAACCTCTGGCATATTCTTTATTTGTTTTGTCTAGTATTTTTAGATGATCACCTTTGTTAAATTTTCCTGAAACTTTTTTAATTCCTGCAGCCAGTAAGCTTTTTCCTTTATTTAATGCTTGTTTAGCGCCGTCATCAATAAAAAGTTCTCCTTTGGGTGAAATAGAGCTGATAATCCATTTTTTTCTAGCATCTAATTTAGACACTTTTGGTAAGAACCATGTACAGTTATTTTCACTAATTATTTTTTTTATAGGTCTTAATGATAAGCCATTTGCAATAACCATCTTACATCCTGATAATTGGCAAATTTTTGCAGCATCAATTTTTGTCCTCATACCTCCTGTGCCATGTTCACTAACACTTTTTGCTGCAACTTTTTCTATGTTTTGGCTTATATTTCTAATTATTTTTAATAACTTTGCGTTTTTATATATTTTTGGATTTTGAGTATAAAGACCATCAACATCTGACAGTAAGATCAGTGAATCAGCACCTGATATTTGCGCAACCCTAGCAGCTAGTCTGTCGTTATCTCCATATTTAATTTCGGATGTAGCTGTACTGTCATTTTCATTCACAATTGGAACGAAACCTAACTCAAATAAATTTTCAAAGGTTCTTTTTGCGTTTAGAGCCCTTCTTCTTTGCTCGGTATCCTCTAATGTAAGTAAAATTTGAGATATATTAATTTTGAATTTTAAAAATGTTTCTGAAAATAGATTCATTAGTTCAATTTGGCCAATTGATGCCACTGCTTGACTTTTATCAAGCTTAAGATTTTTTTTACTTAAGTTTAGTTTTTTGCAGCCCATGGCTATAGCCCCTGAGCTAACAATAATTACTTTTTTATTTTGTGTTAATAGCTTTTGAATATCTTTAGAGAATTCCGAAAGCCATTTTTTTCTAATTTTTTTATTATCATCTATTAATAAAGATGATCCGATTTTAATTACAATTATTTTTGAATTCTTAAGATACATATGAAAGTAGTTTAGCTTTAATTTTTGACACAGAGCCTTTCTCTGTTGTTGAAAGAGTTACTACTTCAGAGCTTTTATTTTTTGAGAAATTATTAACTAGTTTTTTTACCGTACTTTTATCTAATAAATCAGTTTTGTTTAATACAATAATTTCCTTTTTATTGAGAAGTTCTTTGCTATAATTTCCAAGCTCATTTTTAACTTGTTGGTATGTATTTTCAAGATCTTCATTAGTAATGTCTATTAAATGCATTAAAGTTTTACATCTTTCTATATGTTTTAGAAATTGTATTCCAAGTCCTACACCTTCATGTGCACCCTCAACTAATCCAGGAATATCAGCTAATGTTATTTCTTTATCGTCATAAGTTGCAACTCCTAGATTTGGGTTTAAAGTTGTAAATTTATAGTTTGCGATTTTTGGTGTTGCATTAGTGATTGCAGCTAGTAAGCTGGATTTGCCAGCATTAGGCAAACCCACTATACCAACATCAGCAATTGTTTTTAATTGAAGCCAAATTATAAATTCTTCTCCAATAGCACCTTTCGTAAATTTTTTTGGAGCTCTATTTGTAGAGCTTTTAAACCTAGTATTTCCAAGTCCTCCTTTTCCTCCATTAGCGACAATAAATTCTTCACCTTTTTTTTTAAAATCATATATTAGAGTTTTATTATCTTCTTCAAAAACTTGAGTACCAATTGGGACTTTTAAAAACAAATCATTGCCTCCACGACCAGTACGATTTTGTCCTGATCCATTCTCGCCTCTTTCAGATTTATGATGCTGCTGAAATCTATAATCAATTAGTGTGTTTAAATTTCTTTCTGATTTTAAAATTATAGATCCACCTTTGCCTCCATCACCACCATCTGGTCCACCATACTCAATAAATTTTTCTCTGCGAAAACTAGGGGATCCATTGCCACCATTGCCAGCTTTGGTATAAATTTTAACTTGATCTAGAAACTTCATAATACAACTCTTAGTTTTTAGTTGTACTACTAATTGGGTTTTACTGAAACGAATGTTCTGTCAGATCTAGTTTTTTTAAATACTACTTTCCCTTTAATGACAGAAAAAATGGAATGATCTTTGCCCATTCCTACATTTTCACCAGGAAAAATTTTTGTTCCTCTTTGTCTAACAATTATATTCCCAGGTATTACTACTTCACCACCGTACTTTTTTACACCGAGTCTTCGGCCTGCACTATCTCTTCCATTTCTTGATGATCCACCTGCTTTTTTTGTTGCCATAATTAATCCAGTTTATTTACTTGCTTTTTTTACTTCTACTTCTTTTTTTTCAATTTTTTTAATTGGTTTAATTTTTTTATTATCTTCAGATAAAACTTTACCATCTTTTGAAAAAATTTTACTAATTCTTATTAATGAATATTGTTGTCTATGACCATTTTTTCTTCTTGAATTTTGTCTTCTTCTTTTTTT
>Ga0114994_10002518_pt1 | contig 13404 bp, 8 predicted proteins | sample ArcticOcean_MG_C_9_FD_87043 | JGI IMG/M metagenome (GOLD analysis project Ga0114994, IMG submission 87043) | Marine microbial communities from western Arctic Ocean - ArcticOcean_MG_CB2_152 | ecosystem: Environmental > Aquatic > Marine > Oceanic | place: Arctic Ocean: Canada Basin | collected... | reverse complement strand
CCATACATATTAAATTTCCCATCTGAATCTATTTCCATAAAGAGATCACCATCACCTTTTCCATTAATATAACTTCCGGTTTCTTGATCAATAGTTATCTCTACTTCAGCAGTATTATTGATTTCAAGATTCATAATTAAATCTAATGTTTTAGAAGATTCAAGTGTTGAGTTTTTAGATTGTAAAGGGTTATCTGAATAAGAGTTAAGATCAGAAAATTTAATAAAAGAAAAGTCTTGAATTGAATAATCATTTGATTTTGGTATAACAATAGATGTGCCAGTTCTAGTTTCACCAACAATATTTATTGATACTTTATCTGTTGGTCCTTTAATTTTTATCTCACCCCCTATAAATGCTTTACCATAAAAGCTTTCATTTTCAGTAAATTCTTTATTAAGTATATATAATCTATCAGATTTAAAATCCAAATCTAAATTCCAATTTTTGTAATTATTATGGAAGATTCTACCATCTAAAAAAGTTATTATTTCAGAGTCATTAGTTGTTAGAGAAGTATTATTTAATTCAAAATTTTGATTATATAGAATTAGCTCTGAATTATCTGATAAGAAATACTCAATATTTAAATAAGGAATAAAGAAACTTGATTTGTTTAAAAATAATCTACCGTTATGCTGAATATTATCAAATGGACCCCATAAATTTATTTCTCCTGATACATTACTAGATATATCTGTCATAGTATTTAACCCAATTTTTTCTATAAAGGACATATCAAAATCATTAATTACCACATCAATATCTATGTTAGGTTTATCAGTAATAGCAATTACTGTTCCCTCTCCGTTAATATATTCTTTCCCATTTTTAGATAAATCAAGGTTTACTGAGTAAGAGTTGTAATCTGTATTACCAAAGACTTTAAGATTAAATTCTCCTATATCAAAATTCTTAATTTTTACATTAGTGATATTCGAGTTAAAATCAAAAGTTCTGTTTTCTGAATCTCTATCTAACCTAATGCTAGAATTTATTCTTCCAGTAATTGGGTTTTTATTTATCTTAAAGAAGTTTGAAACAAGTAGATTAGAAGTTTGAATTTCTAAATCTAGATCATCGTTATCTTTATAATATCCTGATAAACTTAATCCATCTCCAAGGTAAGATTCAATAGAAAAGATATCATTAGAATAATTAATTGCAAAGTCAATATCTCTATTAATATCAATAAAATTATAGTCTAAAAGTTCATTGATATTAGAAAGAGATTCTAATATAAATTCATCTGAAGAAGTCTTTATGAAAATATTTTGAAGAGATACAATAGATTTAATGTTTTCTGGTTCAGAAAAATCAATATCTATTAATGCATTTGATCTTAGGTCTTGAATTTGAGGATTGACAATATTTTTAATATCAATATCACTATTAACTTTATATTTTTTCTTAAAATTATCACCAAGAATAGTAGAGTTTATATTTATGTTTTCTGAAACTAACTCTATCTGGGCAATTATATCGTTATTATTGAAATAAGAGTTTAAATCTAATAAGAACTCTTTATTGTTTTTAGAAAGAATAACAGAAGATTCAATTGAGTTTAATTGATTTGATCTACCGCTAATATTTGAGGTAAGACTAAGGGAATTTAAATTTAAAAAATCTAAAATTTCATCTTCTGAATCAACATTAATTTGTAATGCAAGGTTATATATTAAATCATTTTCGAAAGTGGCTGTACCTTCAATTTCAACCTCAGTTTTTGAATTTTCAATTTGATTTAGATTATATCTAATTTTATTATCTACTAATATTAAATCTCCTTTCATTGAGGGATAATCAACCCTATCATCAATATCATATTTTGAATTTATGTTTTCTTCATTAAAATTGATCTCATTTAAATCAATTTTTGCATTAAAGTTGGATGAAAAAACATCTTCAATATCTATTTTAGCATTAAGATTGAAGAGATTTGTATTTAACGAAGCTTCGTCTATTAAAAGATTATCTTTTGATCCTGAAAAATTTATTTCCCCAGAAATAAAATCTGATAATCTTAGGTCACTTGAAATAACATTTAACATTTGAGGGCTAAGTTTATACCTAATATTTGATTTATTAAATCTATTTATTTTAAAATTACCATCTAGATAAAAATCAAAATTTCCATCTAAATACTGATTTTCGTTTGACAAATAGGAGTTTTTTAATATGACATTAGTGCCATTCAACTCAAAATAAGAATCAAAACGATCTATTGAATATTTATTAATTTTTCCGTTAAACATTGATAAATTAAAATTTACACCATCATCATTTTTATTAATTTGATTAATCTTCATATTATTAATCTCAATTGAATGGTTAATTGAGTCATTAACTATAAATAAATTAGAATTTGAAACAGTTAGGCTATCAAAGAAAAGATCATCTAGAATTCCTTTAATATCATCCAGAAAGTAACTAGACTCAACTTTATTGTTATTATTATTTATATATATATCAAGACCTTCAAGAAAAAGTGAACTTTCATACCTATTATCAGAAATTAAAGGGAAGTATTTAGTCTTTAGTGTCTCTAACAATAATATAGTATCAGCATTATTATTTGACAGCAATATATCTGAAATAACAAATTCACCTTTAAGATTAAATCTTGAGCTTTCAATTTGAAGAGTATTATCAGTATTAGTATTCACATAACTAATGATGCTGTTCTTCAAATAGTCTTGGAAATTAGAAGAATTAATTATTAAAAAAATAGAAGATATAGTAAGAATTACTATCCCCGCAATAATTAAAACTATTTTTTTTGAATTCTTAATGATAATTCTTGTTTAAATTTGTAATACAAAGATAGTAATGTCAAATAAAGATATATATATACTTGGTATTGAATCCTCATGTGATGATACATCTGCTGCAATATTAAAAAACGGTGTAGTTCTTTCTAATATAATAGCTAATCAAAATATTCATAAGAAATACGGAGGGGTTGTCCCTGAATTAGCTTCTAGAGCGCATTTATCAAACATTATACCTGTAATTGAATCTGTCTTAAAAGAATCTAATGTTAAGCTAAAACAAATTTCTGCAATTGCTTTCACTCGTGGACCCGGATTAATGGGATCACTAATTATTGGGACTGAGTTTTCAAAAGGTTTAGGGTTATCTCTTGATATACCTGTCATTGATGTTAATCATATGCAAGCTCATATATTAGTTCACTTTATAAATAATAGCAATCCAAAACCTACGTTTCCATTTCTTGGAGTTACAGTGTCTGGAGGGCACACCCAATTTATTTTGGTAGAGGATCATTTTAAGATGAAAATTCTAGGTCAAACCTTGGATGATGCTATAGGAGAAGCTTTTGATAAATGTGGAAAAAAAATTGGTCTTGATTATCCTGCTGGACCTGAAATAGATAATCTTGCAAAAGAAGGTGATGAACATAAATTTAAGTTTCCTTTACCAAATGTAAAAAATGGAAACATTAGCTATAGTGGAACTAAGACAGCATTTATAAATTTTCTTCATAAAAGTAAACTACAAAATAAAAATTTTATAGATGAAAATCTAAACGATATATGCGCCTCAATTCAAAAGAATCTAATCGATAATTTATTAACCAAAATTGAATTGCTTTCTAATGAAAATAATTTAAAAACAATTGTTTTTGGTGGTGGGGTTTCTGCAAACAGTTATTTAAAAACTAGAATGAAAAATGCATCAAAAATAAATAATTGGGAAGTTTATATTCCTAAACTTGAATATTCAACAGATAATGCAGCTATGATTGGGATTGTTGGACACTTAAAGTATAAAGATTCTATTAAATCAAGCTTAACCTCAACACCTTCACCTAGATTAACTTTCTAATGGATTTATTTTATTCAAAATTTAACGCTAATAATAAATTAATCACTATTAATGAAACTGACAGTAAGCATATAACAAGATCATTTAGAAAAAACATAGGGGATCTAATTAGAATTACTAACGGAAAGGGTTTATTATGTGAAGCTGAAATATTAGAGATAGGTAGAAATATTAAAGTAAAAGTTGTAAGCAGCATTTTACAAGAACCGCATAAACTTTCAATTCACGTGGCAATATCTCCACTTAAAAATATTTCAAGGTTTGAATGGTTTGCAGAGAAAGCAACTGAACTTGGAATCAGTCAAATAACCCCCGTAATATCAAGGTATTCTGAAAAGAAAAAAATTAATACTGAAAGATTAGAAAGAATTATAACTAGTTCCATAAAACAGTCAAATCAATTTTTCATCCCTAAAGTTAATCCTATCATACCTTTTTCAAGTTTTATTTTAAATAATGATGAAGAGAAGATTATGGCTAATCTTAAAACAGACAATAAGTTAAAAAAAGAACTTTTTACCAACAATTCTATTTGTATACTGATTGGTCCAGAAGGAGGTTTTTCAGATGAAGAAATTAATCTAGCTGGAAAGAATAATATTAAGGAAATTACTTTAGGCAACAATAGATTAAGATCTGAAACAGCAGCGATTTATCTTATTTCTGCGCTAAAAGCTTTATTTAGTTAGTATACTAATAAATATTTTTACTAAACTCTAAATTATTTTTTTGAGATTCTATTGATTGAATAAACTCTTCCTTAAGTTTATCAATAAGATCTTTTGCTGTAGGATTGTCATTAATTGAACTTACACCGTGACCTGCAGACCATATAGTTTTCCATGCCTTAGCTTCAGCTTCAGCCATGTCCTTACCAAAATCAATTTTTTTTGAATCATTCCAAACATCTTCTGTTACACCCATAGCTTCGAGGCTAGGTCTTAGGAAATTTGCATGAACACCCGAAACAGCTGCAGTATAAACAATATCTTCAGCTGAAGAATTAATAATCATATCCTTATAAGCCTCCTCTGCCATGCTCTCCTTTGTATTAATAAATCTAGTACCCATATATGCAATATCTGCTCCCATTTGAAGTGCAGAAGCTATATCTCTTCCATTAGATATTGATCCTGACAAAATAATAGTCTTATTAAAAAACTCTTTAATTAAAGAAATCATTGCCATTGGATTCTTTAAACCAGAATGACCACCAGCACCAGCAGTAACTAAAACTAAGCCATCAACATTAGCTTCTGCTGCCTTCTCAGCATGTCTTTTTTTAATTATATCATGATATACAAGACCTCCATAACTATGAACTGCGTTTACTATGTCTGGAACAGCTCCTAATGAAGTAATAATTAAGGGAACTTTATGTTTTACACAAATATCTAAATCTGCTTTAACCCTAATATTAGATGGATGAACGATTAGATTAACACCAAAAGGAGCAGGCTTAATTCCTGTTTCATTTTCATACTTACTTAGCTCATCTTTAATTTGAATTACCCATTCTTCAAAGCCTTCAGAAGTTCTTTGATTAAGAGCAGGAAAAGTACCAACTATTCCCTTTTTACAACATTCTATAACAAGTTTAGGACCAGAGATTAGAAACAACGGTGCAGCTATAACTGGCATATTCATTTTTTTATAAAAATCTTTTTCCATTTTATCTTTTTTTACATGACCACTCAAAATCAAATTCTGAAACTATAACACCAGTCTCGTCAAATCCTTTTGCTTTAAGCCATGCTTTATGAGTTATATTTTTTTTAGTCAAATTAATTAATTCTTTAGCAGTCTCTCCTTGATCACAGACAAACTTTATTTTGCCTACAGCTTTCTTATAGAAATTTGATTTGTTACCAATTAGTAACATAGATATATTTGTATTTGATTCTTGGATAGACTTTGTCAATAACATTCCTGTAGTCAATTCTGCAGCCATACCTTGAACAGCCCAAAACATTGATCTATATGGATTTTGATTTATCCATTTAAACCTAACTTTTACTTCACATTTAGTTTCACTAATTAATGAAATCCTTACACCAGTTAACCAAGCTGCGGGAAGCTTGAATAGCATCCATTTATTTATTTGATTTGGGGTGTATTTCATTTAATCGGTTAATATACTAAATCCTATATGAATATTTCCAGTTTCTTTATCCACATATAGCTCTCTATCTTCTTGAGTTCCGTGACAGGTATCTATAGAGCAAAAAAGTGAACCACCGGCTAATCTTACTTGATCTGAATTTTTTGGTTCGGTTATATCCCATACATTACCTATAATATTTACAGATTCGACAGAAGAAATTGGATACATATTATCTGAAACAATTAACCTCTCATCAGAAGACACCAATTCCCAATATTGATTATAAGTTGGAAGATTAACATCAGCCCATTTACAATACTCAATTGCATCATTATAGCTTACTTGTGTAACAGGAAGACTATCTATTGAAGGATTTGTTCCATCAGGTTTTAACCAGTTAGCACCATCAACAACTATATAATCATAAACGTTTTGCTGGACAAATGACCAACCATATTCTTCTGCGCTAGTTACATATCCGGTAGCATTGACAAAGTCTTTAAATTCATTTACTGAAACCGTTTTAAGGGACAAGTCTTTTGGAGATGTACATGAAAATAATAACGCAAATAAGAATAAGTGTAATTTTTTCATATTAATTATATATAAAACTTTTATCTAATTCTTCTGAGTCTTTATATTTAATTCTCATTTCTTTTAGTTCACTTGTTAATTTAATAACAATATCCTTGTAGTTTAGATCGTTATAAACATTATTCATTTCACTCGGATCATTTAACCGATCATATAATTCCCATTCATCAATATCATAATAAAAGTGAGTGAGTTTATATTCTTTATTAACAATACCATAGTGTCTCTTTGCCATGTGTACTGATGGGTACTCATAGTAATGGTAATATACTGCCTCCCTATCCCATTGATTAGAATTTCCTTTTAATAATGGTACAAGACTTTCACCTTGCATATCTTCAGGTGCTTGAATCATTGCAGCCTCTAGAAAAGTTTGAGCAAAATCAAGATTTTGAACCATTTCGTTATTTGTTGTTCCAGGTTTAATCTGATTAGGCCATTTAATCATTAGTGGAGTTTTGAAAGACTCATCATAAATAAACCTCTTATCAAACCATCCATGCTCACCTAAATAGAAACCTTGATCTGAAGTATAAATAACAATAGTATTTTCATCTAACCCTGACTCTTCTAGATAATCTAAAACTCTACCAACATTATCATCAACAGATGAAATTGTTGCTAAATAGTCTTGCATATATCGTTGAAATTTCCACTGCATTTTCTCCTTATCATTCATATTTGGCCAATTTGCTTCAAAATCTTTACTGATTTTATCTAATGTGATGTCATATTTTTTCTTTTGCTCCTCATTGGCTCTACCATAACGGTTATTAAAAGAATTAGAGCTAGGTTCAAAGAAAGTACCGTCACCCCTAGCATAAACAATTTTTGGCTCAACATTTTCCATGTTTTCAAAAACTGAAGGCCTAACCTTACTGTCTTGCATATACTGCATGTGTGTTAGAAGATTCATTTCAGCTGTTTTAGCAGCAGTTCCCCTCCCAGAATAGTCATCATATAAGTTTTCTGGTTCAGGAAATTCCTTATTATAAAACTCAGCAAACTTTTCTGGACTTGGCCACCATGCCCTGTGTGGAGCTTTATGTAGGTAAAAAGTTAAAAACGGTTTATTTTTATCTCTTTTATTTTTAAACCAATTTAATGTTAGGTCAGTAATTATATCCGTAACATATCCTGTGATAATTGTGTCTTTATCTTTTCCTAAAAATCTTGGATTTATATAATCGCCCTGTCCTGGAAGTATTTGAAAATCATCAATTCCTTTAGGATTATTTCCAAAATGAAGTTTACCAAACATTGCTGTCTGATATCCAGCTTCTTTAAATAATTGAGGGAAAGTCATTTGAGAGTCATCAAATTTTGCAATGTTATCTATTTTCCCATTAATATGACTGTGTTTACCAGTTAATATAACAGCTCTCGAAGGTGCACATATTGAGTTTGTTACTGAAGCATTAGTAAACAACATTCCTTCTTCAGCAATTCTGTCAATATTTGGGGTTTGTATTAACCTATCATCATAAGCACTTATAGCCTGATATGCATGATCATCAGACATTACAAATAATATATTAGGTCTAATATTGTCTTCTTTTCCACAACTAGTTGCAAAAAACAGACTTAATATGAATACTATAAGTAGTCTTCTAATCATTATTATTTCAAATCTATTAATAAATCCTTTTCTAAAACTGGTATCTTAAATATATCCATTGTTGGAGTTTTATGAGCTTCTTTCATCATGTTTTCCATTTTTGATACAATTTCAGGATATTCAGATGCAATATCTTTCAACTCTTTTGGATCAACACTTAAATTAAAGAGTTTAAGTTTTGATGGACCTTTAAATAAATCCTTCTTAATACCTTTCCATTCATCAATTCTTATAGCCTGTTGTCCTCCGTAAGATGGAAACTCCCAATATAAATACTTATGTTTTTCTTGATTTTTTCCTTCTAGAGTAGGAAGAAAACTAATTCCATCTGTTTTGTATGGAGGTGATTCGCCAACTAAATCAGATATTGTAGCTAGATAGTCATAGAATGTACTTGGGTGACTAGATTTTGAGCCTGAAGGGATAACATTTGGCCAAGTTACAATTGTTGGAACCCTAATACCCCCTTCATTTAGATTACCCTTTACTGTATTTCTTGAATTTAAAAAAGGACCAGCACTATTAAAAAAATTAATATCTACATGTTCAATATGAGTTGGACCATTATCACTCGAAAAAATGATTAAAGTATTTTCATATTTTCCAATTTCTTTAAGTTTTGATACTAATTCTCCAACCTGTTGATCTAAATATGAAATCATTGCTGCGTATGTAGCTTTTGGATATTGGTTTGGATAATATCCTGATCCACCAGTATATGGATTTTCATCCCCAAATTTCTCTTTATAATAATTTACCCATTCAACTGGTGCTTGAAGGGGTAAATGAGGAATAGGAGAAGCATAATAAAGAAAAAAACTCTCATCCTTATTTCTTTCAATAAACTTTAATGCTTCTTCATGTATTAATGTTGGAGCATAATCTTTTTGATTATATCTAGTATAACTTTCTTCATTATTCGGATCAAGGTCTTTAGATAATCTACCTTTATCTACAATTTGATTATTTAATATGTGCCTTTCTTTATTTTTCCATAAATGAGTAGGATAAAATGTGTGAGCCTGTCTTTGACAATTGTAACCATAGAAAAAATCGAAGCCTTTATTATTTGGAATACTATTCGTGTTTGGTGCACCTAGACCCCACTTGCCAAACATTCCTGTTTTATAGCCTTTTGATCTTAAAATATCAGCAACTGTTATTATAGAATCAGGCAATGGTCTCTGTCCCTCCAATTCTGGATTATTAAACATTGCTTCAAAGCTCCAAACATTACCTCTTTCTTTCCACTCATCATTACCTCTAATTGGATTATTTCCAGAGTGAAGTCCTGTAAGCAATATAGCTCTAGAAGGTGCACAAACAGGTGAACCAGCATAATGATCTGTTAAAATCATTCCATTTTTTGCAAGTTGGTCAATATTTGGAGTCTCTATTTTTTTTTGACCTAAAATTCCAATTTCTCCATATCCTAAATCATCAGCCAAAATAAAAACAACATTAGGTTGATTGTCTAATTGATTATTTGGCGAGCATGATATAAGTGAGAAAAGTAAAATGAGAACTATATGTTTTTTTATATCCATACTACAATATAAAAAAAGGGTTATAAATAAAAAGTTTATAGCCCAAAGATAATAGTGATCGCGATAGGATTCGAACCTATGACCGTCTGGTTAGAAACCAGATGCTCTATCCAGCTGAGCTACGCGACCTTAATATGCGGAGAGACAGGGACTCGAACCCTGGCGACGCTTACACGTCGACAGATTAGCAATCTGCTCCATTACCACTCTGGCACCTCTCCAAAAAGATTTTACAAATTTAGATAAAAAAATGACCTGAAAAAGAAATATTTAATCTTGTTGTTCCAAAAGATTTTTCATCTCCATATAACCGCTATTATCACCAATTGTTCCATAAATATTCATTAGTGTTCTAATAGCCTCACTATTATTGTTAATATCAATTAAATCCTTTAAGATTGGAATTGTCTGTTTATACAAATTCTCCCTTGATTCCTTAAGTTTATCATATTTTAAGTTGTCAGCTCTTGATGTACCTAAACTATTCATTTCACTAACTATATCTTCTTCTCCTTCAAGGATTAAAGCAACTAAGTTTAAGTAGCTATTTTCATTGCTTGGATCTAAATCAATTGAAGTTTGGTAGTAAGAAACAGCAACATCTTTTTCTCCAAGCTCAGCACTTACTACTCCAAGGTTATAGTATAGAACAGCATTATTTGGTTCCTTCTCGATTGCTTGAGACATAGCAACTTTAAAGGCTTCTTTATTGCCTAATTCAAAATAAATATTAGCAGCTGTAATAATTAAACCTACATCATCAGGGTTCGAAGATCTGGCAGCTTCAATAGCAGCCAAAGCTTTATCATTTTGACCTAATTCTTTATAAATAAGAGCAATATTTTTAACTATTTCAGGGAACTTCGAGTCAGTTTCTTCTTCTCGAGGATTCGAATACTCTTTTGATTTTTGTAGTAACTTAAATTGAACTTCATCATTTATTTCAATTTCGTTACCAGAGCTCACTTCAGTTATGTAAAATTTAGTTTCAATACCTTCATACTTAATGTCTCTTAGTAACTCATAATATTCAAGAGCTAAAGGATAGTCAAGAGAATTTACTGCTGAGGAAGCAGCATAATATAGGTATTCTGAATTAGTTTCAGTATTTAATTCATAGACCATTTTAAGCTTTTTGGCTGCAGCACTAAAATCCTCAGTTTCGTTATCTCCAACAGCACTAGTTATGATTGCAGTTTCAAGTTTTCTTAATTCAGGATTTAAGATTTGATCACTTGATCCTAAGTTCTTTGACATATCAAATGCTTTTATTGCAAGTTCAAAGTCTTCCATTGAAGTGTGAAGTTTTCCATATAGAAGCATTGCTTGGGCTTTTATTTTATCATCACTTGAATCAAAAAGATCTTTCGCAGAATCTAACAAATCAATTGCTGATGCATATTCTCCTGATATAAAAAATTTATTTGCATTTCTAAGCTCTTTTTTTTGAGCTGTTGAAAAAGAGAAAGTAAATAATAATATAAATAGTATAAGTTTTTTCATATTTCAATTAATTAGACAGTATCTCCTGTAAATTCAATATCATTAACCTCTTCTAGATCGTCGTCATCTTTCATTACTCTGGCAACAGCAGCAATACTATCACCATCTTTTAAACTGATGACTTTAACACCTTGAGTTGCTCTTCCCATTACCCTAAGATCCTCAACTTGCATTCTAATTGCAATACCAGATTTATTAATAATCATTAAATCGTCATTGTCAGAGACACTTTTTAAAGTTACTAATTTACCAGTTTTTTCTGTAATAGATATAGTTTTAACACCCTTACCTCCTCTGTTAGTTAGCCTATAGTCTTCAAGAGAAGACCTTTTACCAAAGCCATTTTCAGAAACAACTAATATATTCGCGTCCATATCATTTACAGATATCATACCAACAACTTCATCTTTATTGTCTTTCAACCTAATACCTCTGACTCCAGATGCATTTCTTCCCATTGGCCTAGTTTTGCTTTCTTCAAATCTAATTGCTTTTCCAGATTTAACAGCCAACATAATTTGACTATTTCCATTGGTTAACTTAGCTTCTAATAACTCATCGCCGTCTTTGATTGTAATTGCATTTATACCATTAGATCTAGGTCTAGAGTATTGCTCTAACGAAGTTTTCTTTACTTGGCCCATCTTTGTTGCCATAATTACATAATTACTGTTAACGTATTCTTCATCTTTTAGATCTTGAGTACATATAAACGCTTTAACTCTATCATCTTGTTCAATATTAATAAGATTTTGCATAGCTCTTCCTTTGGAATTTTTAGAACCCTCTGGAATCTCATAAACTCTCATCCAGAAACATTTACCTTTTTGAGTAAAAAACAACATGTACTGATGATTTGTACCAACAAATAAATCTTCTAAAAAGTCTTCATCTCGAGTTTTTGTTGCTTTTTGACCTACTCCTCCTCTATTTTGAGTTTTATATTCTGACAAAGGAGTTCTCTTAATGTATCCAGCATGAGATATAGTTATAACAACTTTTTCATTTGGAATAATATCTTCAACTCTGAAGTCACCTCCTGCATAATCAATTACAGATCTTCTTTCATCACCATACTTTTCTTTAATAACTGATAGCTCTTCTTTAATTACACTCATTCTCATTGGCTTGCTGTCAAGCAATTCTTTGAAACCTTTTATTGTTTTTTGAAGTTCGTCATACTCATCTCTGAGTTTATTTTGTTCTAGACCTGTGAGCTGTCTTAACCTCATTTCGATAATAGCCTTTGCTTGGATCTCAGAAAGTTTATATTTTTTTTCAAGCTTTAGTCTCGCTTCTTCTGCATTTGATGATTTTTTTATTAAATCAATAACATCATCAATATTATCACTAGCTATTATTAGTCCTTCTAATATATGAGCTCTTTGTTCAGCTTTCTTTAGTTCATAGTTAGTCCTCTTAACAACCACATCATGTCTATGATCAACAAAATGATGAATTAAATCTTTAAGGTTTAAAAGCTGGGGTCTTCCATTCACAAGAGCTACATTATTAACGCTAAATGAGGATTGAAGAGAAGTATATTTATAAAGTTTATTTAAAACTATATTTGGAATCGCATCTCTCTTTAGAACATATACAATTCTCATTCCATTTCTATCAGACTCATCTCTTATAGTAGAAATTCCTTCAATTTTTCCATCATTAACTAAATCAGCAGTTTTTTTAATCATATCTGCTTTATTCACCTGATATGGAATTTCAGAAACTATAATACATTCCCTTTCCTTAACGTTTTCAATAATAGCTTTTCCTTTCATTACCACCCTACCTTTTCCTGTATGAAAAGCCTCCTTCACTCCATCATATCCATATATAGTTCCACCTGTTGGAAAGTCAGGAGCTTTAATATGCTGCATAAGTTCATCGATTGTAACATCACTGTTGTCTATATACTGCATAATTCCATCTATAACTTCAGATAGGTTATGTGGTGGCATATTTGTAGCCATTCCAACTGCAATTCCAGAGGCTCCATTTATTATTAATGCAGGTACTCTAGTTGGAAGCACAGTAGGTTCCATTATGGTGTCATCAAAATTAAGTTGAAAATCAACTGTCTCTTTATCAATATCAGACAATAGATCTTCCGAAATTTTTTGCATTCTAGCCTCTGTATATCTCATTGCTGCAGGACTATCTCCATCAACAGATCCAAAATTTCCTTG
>Ga0114994_10002512_pt1 | contig 13411 bp, 9 predicted proteins | sample ArcticOcean_MG_C_9_FD_87043 | JGI IMG/M metagenome (GOLD analysis project Ga0114994, IMG submission 87043) | Marine microbial communities from western Arctic Ocean - ArcticOcean_MG_CB2_152 | ecosystem: Environmental > Aquatic > Marine > Oceanic | place: Arctic Ocean: Canada Basin | collected... | reverse complement strand
CGACGTTGTCTTGCGGAGCGCGCGCCTCTGGGCCGACACGGCGACGATCACCGAGTGGGCGTTGCAGGGGAGGAGAATCCCGGCGTTCGTTGGATTAAGTGGCTTCGCCATCGGCCGGTTCATGGAAATCGCGATGACCGACGCGTCGCGGCCCAGGGAGGTGGTCGGGGCCGCCTTCGGCTTCGGCCTCGCGAGCCACGCGAAAAAGTCGGCGGACGCGGGGCGGCGGACCGAGGCCTACGCGATGCTGCGGCTCGTGACGACGGCGTGCGCCGCGCCCACGGCCCTGGGGCGCGCCTACCAGCTCGGCGCGCGCGGCTCGCTGAGCTGGATCGACGTGAGCGGGTGTGTTCTCGATGTCCTCGACTCCAGCGTGGCCGCGGGCGCGGCGACGCTGGGCGCCGGCGCCATCTGGAAACGGATCCGGTCGAAGACGTCGCGCACGGGGCAGTTCCTCGGCCTTTCGATCGGATACGCGGCGGACAACGCCCTGCGGCTGGCGGCCTACGCCGCGGTCTTTCGGGGCGCGGTGCCGATCTACGTGCTCCTGTTCTCGACGGCGGACTTCCTCTTCGTGCAGCTGGCGTCGTGCGGCTGCGCGCGCCACGACCGGCGCGGCCCCGGGACGCGGGGCCGCGCCTTCGTGCGGGCGATCTTATGGATGTACGCGGACATGCCGCTCGACTACGACCACCACCGGCGGATGGGCTGGACGCACGCGTTATTGGTCATCGGCCACGGGTGGATCTACGGCTGGGCCTGCATCTTCTACCGGAGCGCGTCGCCGCTGGCCCGGTGGTGCGCGACGAAGCAAGGGCACCTGGGCGTCGTGGCGTTATTGCTGAGCGTGAAGGTCGTCGTCTTCTCCGTGTTCTGGCTGGCCTACGCCTACGAGTCCGCGGGCGATGCAAGGTTAGACGATCACGTCGCCGTATCGCCCCTCAATCTCCGCAAGGATGACGGGTCCGTCGAGCTGCGGGCGATGTTCCCTGAGATGCGGAGGAAGCCCGCGACGGTGGCGTCTACCGGGTGGTCGCCGCTCCGCACGTCGTCGCCGCGCGTCGATCCGTCGTGGGAGCCCGAGGCGCGGCGGTCGCCGCGCGTGGCACCCGCCGACGGCGGCGCGCTTCTGTTCCAGGCCTCGCCGAGAGTCGCGGCGGAAGGGGTACCTGTTCGTGTTCAGGCGTCGCTCAGTTGGTCGCCGGGCGCTTCTCCCCGAGTGGCGCTGGGCGGGAATTCGCGGCAGCGAGCGTCTCCACGTGCCATTGTGCCAGGTCTCGCATTTCCGGGGGGCTCACCGCCCCAAGGTCGGCAACCTTACGTGCAGCGGCTCTCCCCAGAGGCACCGCGACCGTCGCAATCGTCGCCTCGCGTCGCTCCCGCCGACGGCGGCGTGCTTTTGTTCCAAGCCTCACCGCGAGTTGCACCAGATGGCGAGCTAAGTATCTCCTCGGACGAGGCGCGGCAGCCGCGAGCCTCTCCGCGTGTGGCACCCAACGACGGAGGCGCACTTTTGTTCCAGGCATCGTCGCGCGTCGCGCCGGATGTGTAACTTGTGACAGTGACTCTTACTCCGTTCTAGGCATGACGGCCGCCACGTGCTTGACCTCGCGTTTTTTGTCCGGCGACCGCGAGCGCTTGCGCGCCTTGTACGTGTACTTGTCCGAGGCGACGATGAGCGCCGTGTTGAAGCCGATCGGCCGCCGGTGGTTGTCCTCCCGGTGGTCGACGGTGGCCGCCGCGCGCTCGGCGGCGATGACGTCGCCCATGATGTCGCGGCCCGCCAGCAGCGACTCGCCCTCCGCGCGCGCCGGCGCGGCCTCCGCGCGCGCCGGCGCGTCCTCGCCCTCATTGCGCTGGGGCGCCGCGTCATCTCGCCGACTCCGGTCGCGGCTACGGCTACGATCGCGCCGACTCCGATCCCGCCGGCTCCGGTCCCGCGACCGGTCTCGCCTGCTCCGTTCCCGGTCCTTGTCGCGGTCGTCGCTCCGTCGCCTGCTCCGGTCGCGTTCACCGTCATACCCACTCCGGTCGCGTGGCTCGTCGTCGTAGCCGCCCCGGTCGCGCGGCTCGTCGTCGTCGCGCCGCCGCCGCCCCCGGTCCCGGTCGCGGCGGCTCCGGTCGCGGTCGCGCCGCGAGCGGTCCCGGCCACCCTTCTCCCCCTTCTCGACCGCGTCCGTCTTGGCCGTGACGCTCGCCGGTAAATCTAATTGCCCCGTCTTGACGACCTCAATGGCCGACCCACCGGCCTCGGTGAACTGCACACGAAAGGTCGGCAGCTGGCCCTCCGCGGCCCCGTCGTAGGGCTCGATGCGCGCCACAATGATCGCCTCGTGCCAGGCGGGGTCCTTGCCCTCGTCCCGGAAGATCGCGCGCACGACCGCGCCCGGCTTGAGGAACTCGAGATGGCGCACGTTCTTTTTACCCCTTCGAACCATCTCCTCGAACAGGACGAGCTCCACCTTGATGTTGCGCATGACGGGCACCGGGATCCGGGGCAGCATCGTCGTGTAGTACTGGAGATCCGTGATGAGCCCTAAACAATAGTCCCCGAAAGTTGTTGTTCTTGTTTTATCCATGCCCGGGGCGAAGACTTCTAAATCGTCCGCGTACTCGCCCAGCCACCTCCATAATTCTTTGGGGTCGCAAGTGTACCTCACATATAAAGCTCCTAACGCCCGGATCATGGTGGAGTCCCCGTGATCTAGTAATGCTCTAACCTGCGTCTCTGTCAGCCGCAAATGGAACAACTTCATGAGCAGACAGTAGGCCGAGGACGGACTCCTAACTTCGGTAGCTGCCCAGGGTTCTACATATGTCACTTTTTCATAGATCACATCGACCACTTTCTCAAACGTCTTGAAGATGAACATCGCTTTGAAGTACTCGCTCTCAAACGTCTTCTCGTACAGCATCTGGTGGATGTTGAAGGTCTCCTGGTCGCCGTGGATCTCGAAGAGCGCCCCCTTGGCGAGCATCGGGTCCTGCGCCAGATTCTTCGGGAGCAAATTAATGTTGTTCTGCACGATGGCGATGCCGCTCCGGTCCTCCCACTTGGGCATCATCGTCGAGCCCTCGACGAGGTGCGAGCCCTTGCGGCCGGTGTGCGCGGACTCCCACTGGGCCATAGTTCCGGTGTGCGCGCGGCGTGCTATTAGGCTGCTGTTTTTTTGCCCCTCGCAGAGGCTGGGCTCGGTCGCTGCAGGCAGTAGAGCTAGGATGTGTGTAAACAGATTCCCCACGTGCACTGGTGAGGCAGGCGTAAGCTTGCGCTGGCATGCCGTAGAACCCGACTAAAATGGAATACCCGCACGTACTCGACGCGCGGCGTTTTGAACGTGCCAAGGACACAGCACGGGGCATATTCCAGGCGCGCGAAGTTGTTTTTAATCGGTCACCCACCTGCTCCTGCATCGGTCAAACGCGAGGGCCCTTTGGTGCTCACCACTTGCTCTCCCAGACTACCCCTCACACAGAACGACACGCGCGCGGTCATGTTCTACGCCGCCTGGTCCCGCCGCGACGTGCGGCCCCGCGACCCGGAGACGCACCGGCTGCAGGTCGACGCCCGGGCCATCGCGCCGCCGGACGGGAGCGAGGCGCCGGACAAGGACGGCTGCCTCTTCCGGGAGAGCTTCCAGTACACGGCGGGTGTTAGTTTTGCGGTGGGCGACTGCGTCATGGTGCAGCTCGAGGGCGAGGGCGTCCGGGAGGGCGAAAGTCTAAGGCACGCCGCGGCCCAGATCCTGCAGATCTGGTGGCCGGCTACTGAAGACGAGGAGCCCGACGAGCCCTGGGCCGAAGTTAGGTGGTTGTACTGTGCGGAGGAAATAGTCCCGGCGAAGCGACGGCCGGCCCTAGCGCCGAAGTATCCGGATAGAGAGGTCTTTGAAACGACGCACGTCGACGAGGTGCCGGCCTCGTCCCTCATGGGCCAGGTTTCGGTATTGGGGTACGACGAATACGTGCAGCGACGTAATAAAGAGGACAAGCGCGCCCTGAAAGACGTCTTCTTCTGTAGATACGTGTGGGAGCCCGGGGCCAAGCTGGTCGAGTGCGGCCCGGCATCTGAAAGGATGCGACGAGCCCAAGGTTTAGCCCTGAAGGGCCGGGGCATCAAACGAAAAGGCGCGGCCTGGGACGGCGACGTAATTTCCGACGATGAGAACGTGGAAGCTGTGCTCGAAAGCGCCCCTAGGGATCGCTTACGAAGAGCCGCGGCGGCCCTGCAGCTTTCAGCCGCACCAAAGAAGCTGCCGTGCCGGGAAACTGAAAGAGATAGTATAGAGACCTTTGTCTTGGAGATGCTGAGCGCGCCGGGGGGCGACGGCCGCACGCTCTATGTTGCAGGTATGCCGGGTACGGGCAAGACGGCCACGGTGCGGGAGGTGGTCCGGGCCTTGCAGGAGGCGGGCAACGCGTTTCGGTTCGTGGAGGTGAACGCTATGAGGTTGCCCCAGCCGAACCACGCGTATGCATTATTGTGGGAGGCCCTGACGGGGGAGAAAAGGGGCGCGGACGCTGCTGCTCGCTTATTAGACAAGCGCTTCTCGAGCGGCGAAGATCATGAAGAAAGAATTGTCGTGCTAGTGGACGAATTGGACTACATGCTCACCCAGCGCCAGGAGGTGCTGTACAACCTCTTCGAGTGGCCCGGGCGCGTGAATGCGGGATTGGCCGTCATTGGCATCGCGAATACGCTAGATCTCCCAGAGCGCCTGGACCCGAAAGTTCGATCGCGGTTAGGAAGTCGACGGTTAACGTTCGCGCCCTACGACCGCACCCAGGTCGAGTCCATTTTGCTGCAGCGGCTCTCGACGGGCGACCTCAGCAAGGCCTTCCAGCCCCAGGCCGTCACCATGGCCGCGCGGAAGGTCGCCGCCTACTCGGGCGACGTGCGGCGTGCTTTATTGATTTGCACGCGGGCCACGGAGGTCTGCGCGACTCGTGGTGACGAGGAGGCACGCGAGGGCGCTCAGCCAGCGTCCTATGTCGTGACCATCGCCGACGTGAACGCGGCGCATCGGCGCCTGACGGACTCGGCCTACTTGTCGGCGGTCGAGCACGCGGCGCCCCTGGAGCGGCTCGTATTGATCGCGCTCTGCGCGGAGCTCCGCGCGACCAAGTCGGAGACGGCGCCGCTCGAGGCCGTGGCGCGGCGCCTCGCGCGGCTCGTGGCGCTCGCGGGCGACGCTGGCGACGCGTCGCGCGCGCCGACGCACGGCGAGCTCCTGGAGATCGTCGACCGCTTCGCGGACGCGCGGCTCCTCGCGACGGAGCACCTCAAGCGGGACGATCGCTTCCCCGCGCTGCGGCTGAACATCGCCGACCAGCTCGTCGCGGACGTCCTGATCTCCGCGGGCGACGCCCTCGCCACGCGGTTCCTCGGGGATTGATAGATTTAAGATGTAGTATAACACTGAAATTATTGAGACGATGCGTTGGCGGGGATCAGCCCCCGCCGGAAGAGCGCGTCCATCGCCTCGTCGACGACCGCGTCCTCGACGTTGCGCGCCCGCTGGCCCACGACCGGCACCATCTCGACCGCGACGGCCTCCGCCACCTGAACCGACGTTCCATCGTTCACCGCGCGGCAGTCCGCGATCGCGACGCCGCCTTCATCAAACGTCGTCGGGCACCGCGCCACCTGGATCTCGACCGAGGTCGCGCCTCCGGGCCAGCGCGCATCACCCGGGTCTAGTCCGCTAAGCCATGCTCGTAGGCCAGGATCAACCGACGCAGACCGTCGCCTCGTCAACACGACGCCCGCGGCAACGCCTAGAACTAATGCGCCCAACACGAACGCCAGCGTTATGGATTGGACGGTGCGGCGGCGGCGCCGGGCCGCGGGCGTCTCCATGCCGTAGGACTCGGTGGGCTGCGTCGGTCGCAGGGACCCCTGTGTCGGCGTCGGCGTTGGCGCGGGGTTCGCCCACGTCAGGTCGTGCAGAGAACGGGGCGCCACTTGAAAGGCGAAGGCGATGCGACTCGCGTTCGAGAAGCAATCGAGCACGGCTTCGATGGAAGCTTGGTTGGCCCCGGAGGCGGTTCCAGTCGCCGCGGAGCCGGTGGCCGAGCCAGAGCTACCCACCGCCGCCCCAAGGTCCAGGCACTGCCACGCGCCGCGGCCCACGCCGATGACGTCGATAGCAGCAGCGCCCGAGGCATAGAAGCGCCCGAAGGCGTCGAGGGCGTCGAAGCGCCCCACCGTGTGTCCGAGCACCGTCGTGCCCGAGCCGTCGGTCACCAGCACGTCCTGGTCCACCCACGTGAGCGAGGCGTTCGCGATCCGCACGAGCAGGCCCTCGTACGGCTCCGCGGAGGCAAGGCAGCGCGTCGATGCACGTTCCGCGAAACCGCCCAGCGCACCCGCCGCGACGAGGACTGGCTCCATGGGCACGTCCCGTCGTAGGATTTCAACGTCTCCCGCGTCGGCGACCTCCAGCTGCGTGCTCCCGAGCTCCTCGTCGACGTACGCGTTCGTCACGGCGACCTCGTCGCCCGGCCGCAGCGCCATCAGTAAGGAGTCGGAGGGCACGTGAACGAAGACGCCGTTCCAGAGAGCAGGCGCTTGCTGGCAGTAAAATCCGACGTGCGTCACAAGAGTTACAATACACGTCACACGCACGACGGCGTGGTGCCGCGGTGACGGCAGGCAGTCGAAGAATTCGGAGCCCGCAGCGACCGAGGTTTGGATCGACGCGATCGTGGCGAGCTGCGTCGGCGCCGGCGTCACTGGCGTTGGCGTTGATGTCGCACACGGCACCTCGTGGCCGTAGTAATCGATCCCCGGCTGGCAGTCGCCGGAGTCGCAGCCGTGTTCGGGACAGTTAAAATCTATCAGCTCGCCGTCGTAGCGGTACAAACTGACATCGCAGTAGCCGTCGCCCAGGAACGCCGTAGGCGCCATATGACCGTTGCAGTCGCGGACCAGCGGTTCGTCGTGGCAGAGGCCGCACCAGGCGTCGCAGCCCCCTTGGTGCGGGCAGCCGTCCGCGCAGAATTCGTGTGTGCAGAAGAACGTGGCTTCGTATTTCATAAATCTCCAGCAATTCACACTGAGTGTGTTGGTGCAGGAAGCCGTCGCCGAGGCAACGAGCAGCAGCAGCCGCGTCATCTATGCTTTATCCATTGTGGTTTGCGGTGTTGTGGGCAGCCCCGCAGCGATGGTGCAGCGCTCGATCGATGCCTTCTCTATGCGTTCCGTTGCCTGTCGACCCAGGATGTGACCGATGTGCTGGAGCAGCGGCCACTGAGCAGCGCCATCTCATCATCTTCTCATCTGCCCGATTTGAAATAAAAGAAGGAAGATGCAAACCGTTCTCCGAGGACTCCTGCCACCCATCCTTGTCATTGAAAACAGTCATCCGGGCTGGGCTGGGGGCTCTTTTAAAGGCCAAAACGGGTTTCAAGAGTGCATAAAACAGAGCTCGTGTGCGCTGTGTGAGCTGGTTTACCAAACCGGCTGCAGAGTAACACCTATCAATAGTCAACCTACGCTTCGAAGCCGTGCGCTGGGAAGCTCCTAGTTCGACGCCAACCGAGCTCAGCCACGCAGCAGAGCGGCAGCCTGCACGATGGCCTTCCGCGCCGCATGCCTGGCGCTGACTCTGCAAACGACGACCTCGCTTGATGTAAGACGCCGCTGCGTCCTCGGCGCACCCCTGGGCTGCGCCCTGCCCGGCGCCGCGAACGCCGCGGACCAATTGATGCGCACGTCGAGCGACATCTCGAGCTTCGCGGACGCCACGGGGTCCGAACGGCCCGCTCTAGGCGGCGCGGGCGCTGTGAGCGGCAAGAGCCGGCCCTACACGGGCGTGATCTTGTTAGAAGCGCCCAATTCCGCCGCGGGCGTCGTCGCCGCGGACGTTGTATTAACGAACGGCGTGCTCGCGAAGGTCGCATTCGCCGCGCCGGAATTGAAACTCGCCAAGGGCTTTTATTATGATGTGGAAGTTAGGGCAAAAACGGGCGACTCGGCCTACCTCCAAGTCATCGCTGCTCCAAAAAGAGAATTGGACGGCAAGGCCCTCGCCGCTCGGGTCTTGGCCACGGACGGCCGGTACGGCGCCTTCGGCCCGCCCACGGACGTTGTGGTGAGCAACGACGTCTCGACGGGCGACGTGCGAACTCTGGACCTCGCGTTCAGCGCGATCACGCCGGGCGGTTCCACAACGCCGCGGCGGGCTGTCTTAGCGGCGACGTCGGCCCAGGGGTCGCCCGACGTCCTGGTGCTAGTAGCGTCGGCCTCAGCGGCGCGCTGGGGCCAGGGCGGCGCCGAGGCTGCGAGGAAAGTCGCCTCGACCTTTCGCGTGGACGGTGTTCGGCCAACGAAGCTCCGGGCCGAGCCCGCCTCGGACTATAGATTTGAGCAGCAGGGCGGCATGCGGCTCCCCGTGATCGAGAACCCGCTCGACGGCTTCTCCACGGAACCTGGGTTCGGGAGCAGCGGCAAGCTCGGAGGTACGTTTCCAGCGAATTAGTCGCAAAAGATAAATTACCCGTCTTATGCAAATAATCTTATCGACGATGTCTAGAGCTCTTCAAAGAGAAATCAACGCAGCTCTGCGCCGTCCGGGACTCGTCCGCAATTCCATCAGTGCGGGGCGCTCGACGACCCTCCTGCATCCGCGGCGCGCGCGAGAGCCTGCTGCCGCAGCGAGGCGCGCGGGGCTGCCGCGACGCGCACACGCGGTCTGGAGATGGCGCCGCGCCCGCCCCGGACCCATGCGCCCCGCGAGCCGGCGGCCTCGACCCTCCTGAGCACCTGGGCGCAGCAGAAGCACCTGCCTTCATTGGACCCCGCCCTCCACAACGAGAAGGTGGCGAAGGGCACCCGCATCGGCGCGTATGAGCTCAAGCGCAAGCTCGGCGAGGTTTGATTTGCAGCGTCCCTTTTTGTCGACGTGAGCGTTTCCAACACAGGGCGAGTTCGCGCAAGTCTTCGAGAGTAAGAAAGAGGATGCACGGCTACGCTTCGCCTGCAAGGCCATCAAGAAGGAGCGCGTGCAGCGCCACGCGTCCTTGCACAAGGCCAAGCGGAACATTAGGAGGGTCGACACCGAGGTAAGGGCTTTAAAAAGATTCAGCCACGCGGCCGTCGTGCGGTTGCACGACGTCATTCAAAGTCCGAGTTACGTGTACTTGGTCTTGGAACGGGGAGACCGGGAACTCTACGCTTTCTTGGACGATTATAAAGACGGGTGCACCGAGGACGTCGTTAGAAGCGTGATGCGCAGTTGCGCCTTAGGATTGCGGCACTGCCACCGCAACGACATCGCCCACCGCGACATGAAGCCCGAGAACGTTCTGGTCATGGGGGCGCCCAAAGACTGGGCAAGTATCGAGACACGGCGGGACCCGGCTCAAAGAGGCGTTGTGAAGCTCTGCGACTTCGGGTTGTGCTCGGACGTACGTTCCGTGTCCGGTCCATATAAAACGTGATAGTATTTCATAGGTCTCCAGCGGCGAGCACCTGACGGACTTTGTCGGGTCGCCGGGCTTCTTCGCGCCCGAATTACTACTAGCCAAGTCCTACGACGGGAAGCGCGCGGACGTCTGGAGTTTAGGGTGCGTCATGCTGGAGATGCTTTTGGGCCACGAGGTCTTCACGAATTTGTGGCGTCCCCCGTACGACCACCTGCACGACGACGACGCGTTTCGCGATGCTGTTGCTGAGACTGTGTTGCAAGTGAAATTAGGAAGTACGCAGTGCGCACCGTCCCAGGCCTTGCGCATGCTCGTGGAGCAACTCCTTGATTTAGACCCCATGCGCCGCGCGACGATCGACAAATTGTGCGAGACGACGTATTTTGATCTCATGTTGAAGGAGGGCGGCTCGTCCAAGCTTTTACGACTAACTTATGACTCGGCGCGCCAGAGCTTCTCGGACCGGCCCTCCCGGGTGCGCAAGGCCTCGAGAAGGGCGCGCACCACGTTATCCCGGATCGACAGCGAGGGCGTTTTAGATTCGGTCCCGGGCTCGCCCGCACCTACGCGCGTCCTGATGATCAAGACGGGCGCCGACCTCTCGCGGCCGCGCGAGCCCGACTCGCCGACCTCGCCGCGGCCCCTCCACGCGCCGGTCGGCATCGGCCTGGTCCCCACGCTGCCCGAGATGCCCGCCGACGCGCCGACGCGGCCGCCGTCCTTCGACGCGGCGGCCGCGCCCGTCGCCTAGACCCCCCCTGTTCAACGCCCCCTGTTCCCCCGCTAACAATAGGTGTGAAACTCCCATCTCGCCCGTGCACGCCATCGCCGCGACCGGCGCATCGGTGCCGTGTCCTTGAGGGGCTCTGAAGCCCGTCAAACTAGTAGCTATAAGGGCTCTTGTCTTTCTATGAAACCCGTTTAGTAGCTTAGGCGTACGGGTTTTGTTTTGGCGTATTTAAAACGCAGCTGCAATTAGCTACGGACACCGTTTCACACTAGTGCATGCCCGCAGTGATCGCCTGCTGAGACTACCACGACACCACCGGCACGCCGCAGTTCGTCACGACGAGTGACGCGTACTTGGACCGGAGGACCGCGGCCTCGCCGGCGCGCGTCATGGGTAAAAGGGATGACCACCAGCAGCTCGAGGAGGGCTGCGAGCTGATGTTGGACTGGCGCAAGCTGCACAAGGTGGCGACGTGCGGCGACGACGTCGTGCCCGTGGCCGTGCAGGACGTCGACACGCGCGAGATGCTGATCTTAGCGTACGCCAACGAGCACGCTTTGGCGGAGGCCCGGAGACGGGGCGTCTGCGTGCTGTGGAGCACTTCCAGAAGAAAGTTGTGGATCAAGGGCGAGAGCTCGGGCGACGTCTTAGATCTGATCGAGATCCGCGTCAACTGCGAGCAGAACTCCCTGTTGTACCTGGTGAAGCCGCGGCGGACGGGCGCGTGCCACACGCGGAGCCCCGACGGACGGACCCGCCGGTCGTGCTTCTACCGGGCGCTCGAGGGCGACGCGTGGCTCGTGAAGCGGCCGTCGCCGAAGAGCGTGGGCTACTCGCCCGAGGCCGTCTTCGGGGCCTTTTTGCTGGGCTTCCTCCTCTCCAAGGCCCGGGCGCCGTCTCTACCGAAGTGGCTCTTCGGGGCGGCTAAGAACTAGTATTCACACAAAGGTATTACAGCTGGAGTAGGTCGAAGTCGTCGAGCTTGTTCGCGTACTTGGCGATGTGCCGCTTCTGCGCCGCGTCGCCGGCCCACGTCACGAAGTCCTCCATGGACCGCGTCACGAGGAACGCGCCGTCCGTGATCACGCGGGGACCCACGCGCACGTCGCCGGCCTCCACGAAGCGCGTCGCCTCCTTCACGGTCGGCGCCATCTTCAGCCGCACTAAGACCACGGGCAGGCGCCTTCTACAAATGCAGGACACCGTGACCTTCTCGGCCTTGGCCAAAGACGCGTCCGAGTCGATCAAACCCATGGCGTAGAGCTTCCGCAGGAGCTGGCCGGAGAGGTCCGCGCGCTGCTCCGAGTCCGGCTTCAGCGCCTTGAGCCGGGCGACGAAGCTCGTGACCTGGCCCACGAGGCGCGAGTACTTTACGTAGTCCTCCCTTCCCGTCACGTGGTACCGGCGCATGACACTTGCTTCTCTTAATGTATTGTCGCTCTTCCACGAGAGGAAGTCCACCTTGCGCAGCAGCTTCTGCTGGTGGTGCTTGAGCTTCATGTTTGAGCGGCGGCGCAGCGGCGTGCTTTTCAGGGTGAGCGATGTGCTTCGACCGCTGCGTTCCGCGGCTGCGTCAAGCTTATGATGTACGTGCAACGAGTGTACGAGTCGTTTGAACAGCTTCTTCAACCTAGAAAGGGGCTCCGCGTACGGCAGTCTATGCAGGAGCTCCAACTTTTGTCGATTATCGCGGTAAAACCCGTCTCGGCGCACGGGTTTTACGCCGAGACGCCCGACGCTAGTTGGAGCTGCCTGACGAGCACACACGGCTGCAGAGTACACTAACAGTAAACATCACTGTCGGGCATCGCGCGCCGGAGCGCTGCACTCGGTCGCGGCCTGGTAGAGCAGTCAAACAATGATGCGCTCCCGGCGCGGTGCCTTGCCGACGCAACGAACAGCGCAGCCACAGACGCGGCGGAAGCGCCGCCGCGGCACCGTCCTGCTCGTGCTGTGCTGCTACGCCGTCGACGCCGCGTGCCTCGCGCTCGGCTACGCCCTTAATGACTGGCGGCTCGTGGGCGGCGGCGTCGTCGGAGTGCTCGTGAACCGAGCCCGGGGCGGCCGGGCGCTGGCGCTCCTCGCCCACGCCGGCCTCGCCGTCGCTTTAGCCGCGCGGCTCAGCCTGCCGGAGGCGGCGCCCGCGCACGCCGGGCCGCCGCCGCCGCATGGGACGCCCCATGTGACGGGCCGCGCCCTCGGTCTAGACGACGACGCCGCCGTGTGTTGGCCGGCGGACCTCGTGGACTTTGACGAGGCGCAGATTAGGGAGCGGCACCCGGCTCTAGCGGCGGATATGGAGGAGGCGCGCGCGCACGCTTCGACGACTACGGGCTCCTTCTGCTACACGCTGGACGGTGCGTTCTCGTGCGTGCCGCGCGCTTATTTGTTGGGCGCGCCCAAGGCTGGGACGTCGGACCTGTGGCGTTTGATAACGCAGCACCCACATGCAACGGCCGCGCGGCGCAAGGAGACGCGCTTCTTTACCCGAGGCGAGTTCGGCGCGCCCCGGGAAGGCTACGTCGATGCGCACACGCGCCTCGACGAATTCGCGCGGAGCCACAAGGACACGGCTTTGAGAGTCCGGGCGGGCGAGGATCTGACTGTTTTAGATGGGGGGCCCCACACGCTCTGGTGGTCGACGCAGCGGCACGACGGCGTCGATTCGCGCATGGTGCCCGCGCCGCAGCTTTTACGTTTCTTGGTGCCGGAAGCCAAGTTGATCGTGTCGCTCGCGGAGCCCGCGCGGCGCACCTACTCGGACTACTGGTTTTTGACGGAGCACGGTGTCGCGGGCCGCCCGGCCAAGGGCAAAGTTGAACCGCTCCAGTCGGCCGACGACTTCCACGCCAAAATTCTGAAGGACGTCAAGGCCCTGGAGCTCTGCTTCAACGCGCACGAGGGTTCTACGAATATTGAACCACGCTTCGAGTGGTCGCTGGACGCCTTGCAGCGGTGCGCCTACGACCGCGCGCACTTCGGGCGGAACGGGCGGGGCCGCCTCGGCGCGTCGGTCTACGCGGCTTTTATAGGTCGCTGGCTCGACGCCTTCCCGCGCGAGCAGCTTTTGGTACTGCGGCTCGAGGACCGGAGCGACGACGGCGGCCTGCGGCGCGAGCTGGGGCGCGTCTACGCCCACTTAGGCCTGGACGCGGCCGTGGCGCGCGCCCTGGACGACACCGTCGTGGAGGCGCGTGCGAACGGTGCCAAGGCGGCGCGGCCCGCGATGCGCGCTGACACGGCCGCCGTCCT
>Ga0114994_10002511_pt1 | contig 13412 bp, 14 predicted proteins | sample ArcticOcean_MG_C_9_FD_87043 | JGI IMG/M metagenome (GOLD analysis project Ga0114994, IMG submission 87043) | Marine microbial communities from western Arctic Ocean - ArcticOcean_MG_CB2_152 | ecosystem: Environmental > Aquatic > Marine > Oceanic | place: Arctic Ocean: Canada Basin | collected... | reverse complement strand
CGTTCGAGTATACGAGCGGCCTCATACTTTGGGTGCTTATCTATAAAAGGGATTACAGTCTCAGCCACCTCTTGAACGGCTTGTAGGAATTCTGGTTCGTTAGAATTGCGTTTGGCTGCTAGAGCCATAAAAGCATCGATTCTTTCCTGCATGGTAAGTAGTTAAACTTGTTATTAAATCCGTTGCAAATATAAATTAAAGCGAGGCCGTTCTTCCACCATCCACTGGCAAATTAATGCCACTTATGTAATCGGCTGCTGGTGTACATAAAAATGCAATAGCTCCACCTATCTCCTCGGCTTTTCCAAACCTTCCCGCAGGTATAGCCCCAGTCATGTTTTTTTCAATTTCACCTGTAGATAAACCACTTTTTGAAGACTTTGAGTCAATAATACTCTGTAGTCTTACAGTGTTAGTGGCTCCTGGAAGTACATTATTCACTCTGATTCCGTACTTACCCTCTTCGTTAGCTAATGTTTTTGACCAATTCGCCACTGCTCCTCTAATAGTATTAGATACGCCGAGGCCATTAAGTGGAGCCTTGACAGATGTACTAATGACATTCACGATTCTCCCAAAACCTCTTTCCCTCATACCCGGTAGGACGGCTTGAACTAACTTATGATTACACAGTAAGTGTTGTTCGAAGGTTGCAATAAAAGCACTTGTGTCGGCCTCTGAAATAGGTCCTCCAGCTGGCCCCCCTGTATTGTTTATCAAGATGTCTACCGGACTTTCACTAGCTAATCGACTTGCCACTTCCCCCACCTCTTCAGATTTGCTAAAGTCAGCTACGGCATATCCATGTGCTCCATTTTCCACTTCAGGAAGTGATTCCAGGGCAATTTCCAGCTTGGAGGCGTTCCTGGCGAGCAGTGTAACTCTAGCTCCAAGTGAAGCTAATTCCTTTGCGGCAGCTAAGCCTATGCCTTGAGACGAACCACACACTAATGCGTGACGACCTTCTAATGATAGATTCATGGCCACAAAGGTACGTATTACATACCTTTGGAGATATGAAGAGATTAGAACACTTGGGTATTGCAGTTAAGGATTTAGCCGCAGCAGAAAAGATATTCACGGATGTTCTAGGCGAAGGCCCTTTCAAACGTGAAGAAGTACTGGACGAGGGTGTTATCACTTCGTTTTTTAAAACGGGAGAATCCAAAGTCGAACTACTTCAATCAACTACTCCAGACGGTCCCATTGCTAGGCATATTGAGAAGAGGGGAGAGGGCTTACATCATGTTGCGTTCCATGTTGATGATCTTGAACACGAAATCAAATCACTTGAGGCTAAGGGTTACAGATGTATAAGTGGGCCTAAGCCTGGTGCAGATGGAAAACAGATAGCTTTTCTTCATCCGTCTGATACTGCAAAAGTATTAGTGGAGCTTTGTGCGGACTAGATTCTCGTTAGAGAATTCTTTTTCGTCGGCTCATTCTTCTTTTCTTCCAATTGTTTTTCACCTTCCTCCAGCCCCTCATTTCCTCTCCAAAAAGTTCTCTTGATTTTTCTGAGAAGTTAGGTTTCGCACAGCCGTCAGCTGGTTTTCTACGAAACACATCGAAATTAAGTATAACTCTATATGGTCTGTATTCACCTAACATCCACGGTGTCTTACTCGTGCCATTTATGGGGTTAAGTTGTAATAGATCTACTGCTAAATGAACTCTAACAAATCTTCCTCTAAATCTCATTGCACCCACCCCCACAATTGCTTCTAAACTTGCTGAGAGAGGTTTTGGAACCAATCCTTCAGAGAATCCCTCATCTAGATTTATTACCTCTACTCCATTTGTAAAAAAGTCGTACCTAATCCCTCCACCTAATCCCGCCTCAATGAATAAATCGGGAGAAAGAGTAAAAGAATGAAAGAAAGTTGCGTGTAATCCCAAATTAATAGAGGTGTACTCTCCAACAATTACAGTGTCCTCACCAGCTAACGCCCCGTTAAAGCTCTCGGTTACATTCCTCTCGCTGACTATAAAATTCAAGTTAATTCTATCAATCAATATTGGTTCGTTTATAAGCCAAACCCTACCTATACCAAGTGTTTTATGTAGTTTGCTGTTCGGTGTCCATGTGCCGTAATAAAGAGTATCGCTCTCTCCTGTTAAAAGGTCTATTTGTATACGCTGATCACCCCATGGTGTATTTGACCCCTGAAAACCAGATCCGCCGATAGAGAATATCCAACCAGTAGATCGATATTCTTTTAGAGTGGAAGTAAATGAAGTGCTTTGGGAGTTTCCATCCAGAACTACACACAAAGAAATTGCGCATAGCAGTATTGAGTGGATAAACTCCTTATTAAACATCTAAAGAGAGTAAAGAAGTGGGAGTGTCTAAGAAGGATGAATCACTCTCATACTTATCGAGAGTTTCTATTACAAGTTCTAGAATCTCAGGACTGTTCCACCTAGTTTCTATATCCGGCTGGGACATAACGTGATTCATAACAGCTTGCTGAAGTTGACCGAGGCGCCAAGCTTTTTCGTATGGAATATGAGTAAAAGTAACGAGAGTATATAGCGGTTTCCATCTGTCTGGGTGAGCAGCGGTAATAAGCGATTCAATTTTCTTTTGTAGTTGAAATACAGGGTCCATAGTTTTATCCCGCATTACTATATAATTATGGAGAGCTAAGTCCAAAATAGCATCCCCAGCAGGTTTTCTCAGTTCGGAATATTTATTCAGAATGCTTTCCCACTGTTGATCATTTGCAAATCCATCGACTTCGTCTAGTAAAGTAGATAGTACAGTGCAATCTTCAAATCCACAATTCATCCCCTGTCCATAAAATGGTACAATGGCGTGAGCAGAATCTCCTATTAAAGCGACACGTCCCGTGTCGTTCCACGGGTAGCACTTCACAGTACACATAGAGCTAACGGGGTTAGAATTCCAATCGTTGATTAAGTTAGGTAGATGTGGTATTGAATCTGGAAAGTGCTTTTTAAAGAACCCTATCACTTCTTCGTCTGAGGTAATGTTTTCGAAGGATTCGTCACCTTCAAATGGAGCGAATAGTGTACATGTGAAGCTTCCTCCTGGATTCGGTAAGGCCATAAACATAAATTTTCCTCTAGGCCAAATATGTAATCCGTCTTCCGCCATTCTATATCCACCTGTTTCGCTAGGGTGCATCTCAATTTCCTTGTATCCATGAGGTATATACTTTTGGGAATAATCGAACCTATCGTTTCGAGTCATCGCACCTCTTATGGCGCTGAACACACCGTCTGTGCCGAAAACTCGATTATGAGTTATTGTGTCTAACCCTTTAAAATGGACTTCAACAGAACTTTCCGTGAGAGAGTAACCCGAGCAAGGATGATCAAATACCACCTTAACCGAAGTGTTCTTCTCTGCTGCCTCAACAAGAATCATATTTAGACCAGCTCTAGAGACAGAGTAGATGCATTGTTCTTCATTTCCGTAGCTCTGAAAGTTAGTATCACCACTTAAACTGTGTAGTCTTCTTCCCATAACAGGCAAAGCTATTTGCCTGACAAGGTCTTCAATGCCAGCTATTTTCAATGCCTTCCACCCCCTATCACTTAAAGCAAGATTAATAGAACGCCCTCCATCAATAGTATTAAGCCTAGGGTCAGGTCGTCTGTCATACAGAGTCACCTTGTATCCTTTGTTAGCTAGAATAAGTGCCCAAAGACTACCGACTAAACCAGCTCCAATTACTGCTTGATGTTCTGTCTTTAGAGACATTACGAAATAGCCTGAAACGCTAATTCTAAATCAGCAATAATATCTTCGGCATCCTCAACTCCTAAACTTAATCTGATTAAGCCATCAGTTACTCCAACTTTTTCTCTTATTTCCTTTGGAATTGATGCGTGAGTCATTGTTGCAGGGTGCCCGATTAAGGATTCTACACCACCTAATGATTCGGCAAGAGTAAACAACTCAGTAGATTCAACAAATTTATGAGCCGTTGCTTGATCATCTCCTTTAATTGTAAACGCCACCATCCCACCAAATCCTGACATTTGTTTTGAGGCTACATCGTGACCAGGGTGACTTTCTAATCCTGGCCAAAATATTTCTTCAACATTTTCGACCCCTTTTAAATACTCAACCACAGCCTTTGCATTTTCAGAATGCCTTTGCATTCTTAGGTGTAAAGTCTTTATTCCTCTGAGAACTAGAAAGCTATCCATAGGACCAGCAATAGCCCCACAAGAATTTTGAAGTGTCCGAAGTTTTTCATTTAACTCATCATCATCGACCATTAAACAGCCCATGACGACATCTGAGTGCCCTCCAAGATATTTCGTCACAGAATGCATCACCACATCTGCTCCCAGAGCCATAGGTTGTTGTAGCATAGGAGTAGCGAATGTGTTGTCAACACACACAAGTATGTCCTTTCCTTCTGCCATAGAACTAACACTAGCTATGTCAGTTATTTTCATCATTGGATTAGTAGGTGTTTCAATCCAAATCATTTTAGTGTTCTCATTGATAGCTTTTGTAATAGCCTCTCGGTCACTAAAATCTACGAATTTGAATACAATCCCGTATTTAGCAAATACAGAAGTAAATAATCTATATGATCCACCATAAAGATCATCAGTTGAGATTACTTCGTCCCCTGGTTTAAGGATTTTTAAAAGCGTATCCATAGCAGCTAGACCAGAAGCGAATGCAAGTCCGTATTTCGCCCCTTCTAATTCTGCAAAAGCATTCTCTAGTGCGTGACGTGTTGGATTAAGCGTTCTTGAATACTCATAACCCTTGTGATTCCCCACCCCATCTTGAACATACGTTGATGTTAAATATACAGGAGTCATAATGGCCCCGGTTGTGGGATCGTGCTTCACTCCAGCATGCACGGCATTCGTTCCTTTTCCTTTCTTCATATTCACATTATTGAGAAGATAAAGTTAAGGCTTACTTTGTCAGTTCAGTTTATTTTTATCTGAGGTTCTAGCTAACCATCTTGGCAATATTAATGCACCGACTATTAGATATATGTAGTATGTAAAAAACCTCCAAAACAACACGACTATTCCAAATGCACTTATACAGACGACAGGCTCAATAAACATAGGCATAGCCCCTTCTGCAATGCCAGATGCTCCAGGAGTGGGGCTGAGAAGCAGGACTATCCACATTCCAAGCTGACGAGCAATAATATCTCCATTGGGCACCACATCAATAAATGCGTACAGAAGAGCATTTAGCGTCAGAAATCGTGCTGACCAACTCACGATAGTAGCACCTCCAGAAATAATCCAAATCTTTTTAGGCGCACCCTTCAATGAGTCTGAAGCGATTACCCAATCTTCAGTCCATAACTCTGCTTTAGATTTGAGTTTATTCAAAAGGGGTAATTGAAAAATCCTTAGTACAAATGCTCTTGTCTTTACTGGAGAAATAAAAAGTGCTGATAGAATAACAACAGAGATAACAAAAGTAATTATGTAGCCTGTATAGAAGAGGGTTTGGACTCCATTAAACTCTGGAAAAAAAGAATCTATACCTACACAAATCACAACTAATGGAACTGAAATCACGTAGAATAACTCATCCATAACTACTGTGACTAATACCGTTGCAAGACTCCTTCCCACACTCAATCCTTCACGTTTAAGGATCAAAACGGCAAAGGCACTGCCGCCTATAACCGTGGGGGTGACGGAAGAAGCGAATTCCCATAAAAGCACAGAATTAAGTGAGCTTCCCCAACTAAGCTTACCCATTGATAGGGTCTTAATTCGTAATGTGTAAGCTAACTCTCGGATGACGACTAGTACCGCAGCAACAAGAATTGCAATTACAGAATTCCAAGACCAATGCATATCTCCTACGCTAGCTAAATCATCCCAAAACAGATAACAGATGACACCTAAACCCAGTATTGTAGGGAGAAGAATCTTGATTCTAGAAAGTTCACTTTTGAGTGATTTATTCTCTGACGTTGAAGGCATAGTACAAATATAACCGAGCGTACCTTCGCAGTAATGATTGTTGTCGGTAACAAATTACTGTCGGAAGATATTTTCGATGTCAAATTCACTTGTGATCTAAACGCTTGTGGAGGTGCCTGTTGTGTTGAAGGTGAGGGAGGTGCTCCTTTGACAGAAGAAGAATGTGCGATTTTAGATGAGATATTTGACGACATAAAGCCATATTTAAGAGATGAAGGACTAGCTGTGCTTAAGGATAAAGGATTATTCACGGTTGAATCTGATGGAGAACTGGTTACTCCTCTAATAGAAGGTAGAGCCTGTGCATATGCAACAATTGCAGATAACGGAAACGTTCATTGTGGAATAGAAACGGCATATAGAGATGGCAAAATCTCATGGAAAAAACCGATTTCCTGTCATTTATATCCTATTAGAGTGAAGGAGTTAGTTGACTTTACAGCCCTTAATTACCACGAGTGGTCTATATGCGAAGGAGCTATAACATGCGGACTTTCGACAAAAACTTCTGTGTTAGAATTTAGTAAGGAAGCACTCGTTAGGAGGTTTGGTCTGGAGTGGTATAATGAAGCGCTAAAAACCTTAGAGGTTTGGCGTGAGAAAAGAGACTAGGATAGGCTATTTTTGCACAATGTTAATCACAGTTATGCGTTCCAAGTTGCATCGTCTCACAGTCACTGAGGCAGATTTGAATTACGTAGGAAGTATTTCTCTTGACCCAGATTTATTAGATGCTGCGGGTCTTGTCGAGGGTGAGAAGGTCCAAATCGTAAATGTCAATAATGGCGAGCGAATTGTAACCTATACTATAAAAGGTAAGAGGGGTTCTGGTCAAGTGTGTCTAAATGGTCCTGCTGCAAGAAGATGTCAGCCCGGTGATATTATTATAGGAATTGCATATGGTATGATGACATTGGAAGAGGCGAAAACATTCACTCCAACTGTAATTTTTCCTGATACAGCAACTAATAAGGTCTAACGATTATGAATTGGAAGAAAGCTCTATTCTATATTGTCTTTTTAGGAATAGGCATTGTATTGATTTACAAGCTGATCGATAATGTTGAGGATAAAGCCAAGCTTGTAGATGACATGAAATCTGCTCCATGGTGGGCAATTGCTATTACGTTTTCAATGGGATTACTGGCAGTCGTGAGTAGAGGCCTTAGATGGTTACTGTTACTATCTCCAATAGGATATAATCCATCAAAAATTAATTCCATTGCAGCTGTTTCATTCGGCTATTTAGCAAACACATTGATTCCCCGGTCTGGAGAAGTTGTTCGTTGTACAGCACTTCACTCAACAGATGATATTCCTGTAGATAAACTATTCGGCACTGTAATTACTGAACGAGCTGTCGATTTCATTATGCTATTCGTCTTTTTATCGATAGCTTTAGTTACCAATTATACAGCAGTTATAAGCCTCTTTCCTCAGATGAGTTTCCCGGACTCATCTACATTGTTCCTTTTGTTTTTAGCAGTAGTTGTTGCTTTTACAGGTGTCGTAGTGATAATGCGCAGGGGTAAGAGATCAAAAAACTCTTTATTAGTAAAGCTATCTAATTTCATTAATGGAATTGGAGTGGGAGTTAAAAGTGTCTTGAAAATGGAGAAACGCATAGAGTTTATTCTTCACACATTATTTATATGGGTTATGTATTTCCTAATGTCATTCACTCTGTTTAAAGCCATGGAAGGCGTATCTAGTATTTCTTTGTTTGAAGGTGTGTGGGTAATGGTGTGTGGTGGATTCGGAATGGTTTTCCCTGCATCTGGTGGGATAGGTGCATATCAATTCGCTGTGCAGCAAGGATTTATATCGTTAGGTTTTAGTGCATCTATAGGTCTTGCTGTAGCGAATGTGGTTTGGCTTACCCAAACATTAATGCTCGTTTCTTCCGGTGCTGTAGGGTACCTATTTATTCATAGAGCAAGAACCCGTAACGCTGTTCAGAAATGAGTGATGCGGTCTTAATAGAGCTAGAAGAACTTGTTTCGCAGTGGAAAGCTGAGGGACACAAGGTGGTTTTCACTAATGGGGTATTTGATTTACTTCATCCTGGACACTTACACTGTTTAGATTCTGCTAGATCTTTTGGGACGAAACTAATTGTTGCAATTAATAGTGACGAAAGTGTAAAATCCCTTGAGAAAGGAGATAATCGGCCTATAGAGACAGAGGATGTAAGGGCACATAACTTGACTAAAATCGAGGGAGTAGATGCAGTGCTTGTATTTTCAGAAAACACCCCACTCACAGCTATTGTTACATTAATGCCTCACGTGCTAGTAAAAGGAGGTGATTATCTACCTCAGTGCGAGGACAAGGCACATCCTCAGTATATCGTAGGATCTATAGAGGTCAAAGATCATGGTGGCTCTGTGGAGACAATTTCAATTCTACCTGGTCACAGTACAACTGAAATAATAAAAAATTCTAATAGAGACTGAAGACCTAGAGGTTACTAAATATCTTCTTCTTCCATAAACTTAGTGGTAAAGTTTCCAGAACGGAATTTTTCATTCTTCATCAATCTCTGATGAAAAGGAATCGTAGTTTTAACTCCCTCAATAATGTACTCATCGAGGGCTCTTTCCATTTTCGTGATAGCTTCTTCTCTACTCTGGGCTACTACGATAAGTTTAGCAATCATCGAGTCATAAAAAGGAGGTATTCTATATCCTGCATACACGTGAGTGTCTACTCTAACTCCGTGGCCGCCAGGCTGGTTGTAGTGAGTGATAGTTCCTGGACAAGGCGCGAAATTGTTATCTGGATCCTCTGCGTTAATTCTACACTGTATAGCATGCATAGTGGGGTAGTGGTTTCGCCCACTAATCTTCTCGCCTGCAGCTAGCTTTATCTGTTCTTTTACGAGGTCATAGTTAATCACCTCCTCTGTGATAGTGTGCTCTACTTGAATACGAGTATTCATCTCCATAAAGTAAAAGTCCCTGTGCTTATCTACTAGAAATTCGACAGTTCCCACGCCTTCGTATTTAACAGCTTCAGCAGCTTTTACAGCTGCATCACCCATCTCCTCGCGCAATTTATCTGTGATATACGGAGATGGAGTTTCCTCTACAAGTTTCTGGTGTCGCCTTTGAATAGAGCAATCTCTTTCAGATAGGTGACAAGCTTTTCCGCGTTTATCCGATGCGATTTGGATTTCGATATGCCTAGGCTCCTCTATGAATTTCTCCATATACATGGCATCGTTACCGAATGCTGCTGCTGCTTCTCTTCGAGTACTGTCCCAAGCTTCAGTTAGCTCTTCATTATTATTACACAGGCACATTCCCTTACCTCCTCCTCCTGCTGTTGCCTTTAGCATAATAGGATAGCCTATTTGTTTAGCACATTTCTCGGCCTCTTCATAGGTTTCAATTATTCCTTTACTACCTGGTATAGTAGGCACGCCGGCATCCTTCATAGTGGTTTTTGCAGCCGCTTTGTCGCCCATTGACTCAATCATTTCAGGACTAGCACCGATAAACTTTATGTTGTTTTCTCTACATATTCTAGAGAAAGCAGCGTTTTCACTTAGAAAACCATAACCAGGGTGAATAGCGTCAGCATTGGTTATTTCTGCCGCTGCTATTATGTTAGGAATATTTAGGTAGCTATCTGCGCTAGGCGGTGGGCCTATGCAAACAGCTTCGTCAGCAAATCGTACAGGTAAACTCTCTTTGTCAGCTGTAGAGTATACGGCAACAGTTTTAACGCCCATTTCTCTACATGTACGAATTACGCGAAGGGCAATCTCGCCCCTATTTGCGATGAGGATCTTCTTAAACATAGAATTATTTAATTAAGAAGGATCAACGATGAACAAGGGCTGATCGTACTCCACAGGAGTATTATCCTCCACTAAGAACTTGACAATCTTTCCTCTCACCTCTGATTCAATCTCATTAAAGAGTTTCATTGCTTCGATCACACAAACAACATCGCCTTCCTTAATCATGTCTCCAACATCCACAAATGTGTCTTTGTCGGGGCTCGGGCGTCTGTAGAATGTTCCGATCATCGGTGACTTCACTTCGATGAGATTTGATTCTTCCGTGATTGCTACAGGTGCCGGCTCTTGTGCAGTAGCAACCGGTGCCGGCGCTGCAGCAGCAATGGCTACAGTAGCAGCTTGAGGTGCAATAGCTAGTGGAGCTTGGACTGGTGGGACTGCGAAATCTATTTGTCCTTTCTTGCCCTTAATAGGCATCTCAGATCTAATAGTGATTTTAAAGTCCTTCTGTTCAATCTCAACCGATGTAACTCCTGCTTTCGCAATGAATTTTATTAGGTCTTGTATTTCAGTTAATTTCATAATTGCTTACGATTTCAAGTTCGAAAGGTAATGCTCTTGGGACAAGATTAAGCCTCGTATGCCCATTTCAAGTAAATAGATCCCCAAGTAAAGCCACCACCAAATGCCGCTAAAATTATATTATCTCCTTTCTTAAGCTGAGACTCCCAGTCGCGAAGACACAATGGAATAGTAGCTGCTGTAGTGTTTCCGTAATTCTGTATATTAATCATAACCTTATCCCTATCTACCCCCATTCTTCTTTGGGTAGCATCAATAATTCTAAGATTTGCTTGATGAGGAACTAGCCAAGCTACATCCTCACCAGTGAGATTGTTTCTCTCCATTATTTCATAACTAACATCAGCCATTCCTGTTACAGCTGCTTTAAAAACAGGCTTTCCGTCTTGGAATAAATAGTGTTCTTTAGCATCTACTGTTTCATGTGTTGAAGGGTTTAGTGAACCACCCGCTTTCATACATAGAAACTCTGCCCCAGAACCATCACAACGATGTATATGATCTTGTATGCCATTATCATCTTCGGATGGTTCTAAAAGAACAGCTCCAGCTCCATCACCGAACAAAACACATGTTGTTCTATCTGTGTAGTCCACAATTGAGCTCATCTTATCAGCCCCCACTACCACAACCTTCTTGTATTTGCCGTTTTCAATAAACTGAGACCCTGTGGTTAAAGCGAATAAGAATCCAGAACATGCAGCACTCAAGTCGAACCCCCAAGCATTAACTGCCCCAGCCTTATGAGCTATCAAATTAGCTGTAGATGGAAAAAACATGTCAGGTGTTACAGTAGCCGTTATGATGACATCAATTTCTGATGGATCAATCCCCCTCTTTTCACATAGAGTTTTAACTGCCTCTGCCCCCATGTCAGAGGTAGCTTTTGTAGGGTCTTTTAGAATTCTTCTTTCTGAAATTCCTGTTCTCGACTTAATCCACTCATCGTTAGTGTCGACCATTTTTGACAGGTCTTCATTTGTGAGTTTATCTTCGGGGACATAACCAGCTACACATGTAATTGCTGCTTTCATTAATGAAGTCTTTGATTCATATTGCAATAAGTACGCAAGGTATGAGTTGAATACGTTGATGTCTCATAGAGTATCATTCACTCTTAATAATGAAAAGTGAATAACCCTAGTAAAAGTTCAGACATATAAAAGGGGACCGAAGCCCCCTTCCAATAATTCAATAAATACGTGTTTAGACGTTATGCCTCATCACGCTCCATCACAACCTTGCCCTTGTAGTAGAGTTTTCCTTCGTGCCAGTGAGCGCGATGAAACATATGAGGTTGACCTGTAGTAGGACATGTGCTTACGTTAGGTGCAGTTGCTTTGTAGTGCGTACGACGTTTACGTGTACGAGCTTTACTCTGCCGGTTTTTAGGATGTGCCATTTCGGTATTTTTACAAATTCTTTAAAGCGTCCCACCGTGGGTCCGATTGTTTTTTACTCGTTTCCTCTGATTCGTTTGCTGTGTAGTCTAGCATGCTTGGGTCACAATCAGATACATTCTCATGCACTTGATGTGTCGGGCGTGCTAAGTGAGCCATTTCAAATATTATTTGACTTACATCAATTTCATATTCATTTTTACCCATTACCCAAAGCTCATCTGATATTTCTGTTTTCTCACCAAATCTAATAGCAATTTGCTCATCAATTTTAAGTGGGAAAGTTAGTTCCTCAAGGCATCTGCCGCAAGGCACTCTCCATATCATATTGAGCTCAAGACGTAATGTCAATGTCGTTTCAGACAGCTCTAATACAGCATCTAAGACACCATTGGCGTCTTGGATTTCTGTTTCAGGGAAGCAAGCAAAGAACTCCTGGTCCACGTCCATCTGAAAGGTGTGATTTCCAGCCTTCAAACCCATAAATGGGATTCTATAAAAAGCTTTTGGATCCATTCCGCTCAAATTTCGGGACGGCAAAGATAGTGAATCCCCAACGCTATCCCAATAAATTTATGTAAAAGCCTATAAATAAGATGAATTATCAACGAGAGTCTCTGAAATCGCGTCTTGGTGGAGTGATAGTCAGTGTGTTTGATGTGATCTCTTTATGATCAACTCTATTAGCTCTTACATCTATGGCAGTATAAATAGCAGCTCTCATAGAATCAGCGCAAGCATCATCTTTTCCAGCAATATCGAATCCTGTTCCATGGTCAGGACTCGTTCTAACTATGGGTAATCCTGCTGTAAAATTCACACCTCGTCCGAAGCTAAGTGCTTTAAATGGAGCTAATCCTTGATCGTGGTACATAGCGAGAACTCCATCGAAATTTTTATATTGACCTGACCCGAAAAAACCATCTGCAGCATATGGCCCGAACACTTTCATTCCGTTAGTGTTTGCATCTTTAACGGAAGGAGAGATTATGGTTTTTTCTTCATCTCCCATAAGACCATTATCTCCTGCATGAGGATTTAATCCCAGAACAGCAATGCGTGGTGTAGTGCAGCCGAAATCTCTTTGAAGGGATTCATGCATTAAGTTCAGCTTGCTTTTGATGGCATCTTTTGTAAGAGAACTAGCGACATTCTTCAGTGCAATATGCCCTGTTACTATACCTATACGAAGTGAGTCAGCAACAAGAAACATTAGAACATCATCAGAATTAGCGAAATCGGCTAAATATTCTGTATGACCAGGGAACTTAAATCCTGCTTGAGTTATGGCATCTTTGTTAATAGGAGCAGTAACTAAAACATCAACCTTCGTAGCCGCTAAATCATCAACTGCTTTAACCAGTGATTTGTAAGCAAACTTTCCAGCTTCAGAAGATAAATCTCCCGGCGAAGCATCAAATTCTTCTCCGATATCAAGAACATTAATAATCCCTTGTTTAGCAGTATCTACTGAGTCAATAGCTTGCCATTTTAGGTCTTTAATCTCGGATTTTTCTAAATAATATTCGAAAAGACTTGGTAGACCATAAAGAATAGGAGTGATTTCAGAAAGCATTCTTTCATCAGCAAACGCTTTAATCACAGTCTCGATTCCGATGCCATTTGGGTCGCCTGTTGTGATTCCTATTCTCATTTGTTCTAATTTATATGTGTAAAGGTAGCTATCTAAAATGTAACTTAGACCTCTATGTTTAGGGCTATATTTT
>Ga0114994_10002510_pt1 | contig 13413 bp, 6 predicted proteins | sample ArcticOcean_MG_C_9_FD_87043 | JGI IMG/M metagenome (GOLD analysis project Ga0114994, IMG submission 87043) | Marine microbial communities from western Arctic Ocean - ArcticOcean_MG_CB2_152 | ecosystem: Environmental > Aquatic > Marine > Oceanic | place: Arctic Ocean: Canada Basin | collected... | reverse complement strand
CATTTGATTTTTTCTTTGATCATTTCCCCATTTTCTTTGGGTAGGAGATTTGGTAGACGAAGTTCTTCACCGATCATATCAAAGTAGGCATCCATGCTTATCCCTACATCGATTTCACGATCTTCTCCTTCTCCTTCACCACCTTCTCCCGGTTGACCTCCTTGACCTTGACCTTGGGGTGGTCCGTCACCAACTTCGTCTCCTACACCCACCTCTCCGTTTCCTATACCACTTCCATCGGATGGTTGGCCGTATCGGAAACTTGGTAACTCTACATGTGGAACTCGTACTACAACAAAGTCTTTTCCTCTTCGTGTAATTCGTTGACCACCTTTAATATGTTTTTTGAGTTTTTCGTCAACATTTCCTTTGACGATGTCTCTATATTCTTTGTGGTCTTCTCGTACTCTGCGTGATGGCATAATAAACTTTGATTAGATATTAATCTTCGTCTTCTTCAGCATCACCTCTTGCGAAAATACTTCCAACGTATGTCAGTACATCAGTTGCACTATCTTCATCATAACCAAATGATGTAATAAGTCGTTGCTTCAACGCATCAATCTTTTCAAGAAGTTCCTTGTCAACAACAGTTGCGGTATCTTGAGCAAGAGCAGATAACTTGATGCTATCCTTGGTATCTTCAAACAACTTCTTTTCAAGTGCTTTGTACAATTGCTCATTAGAGTCGTATTTGAACTCTTTGCCTTTAGCGGCAAGACCACCCATGTAATTCATAATCTCTCTACGGAAATCATCTTTCATGCCACTAGAAATTCCAATTTTTTCTTCTATGCTACGCATGAGTTGTTCGTTTGCAGGTTCTTCCTTACCAGTAACTAAATTTGTTACCTTTTCATCTTGGATGTATGCAACGATGTTATCAATATAGTTTGTGCAAGTTGCTTTAATTGCTTCTTCACTACTACTAAGTGCTTGTTGAACTTCTCGTTTCACGATTCTATCATATTCCTTTTCAACTGATTCAAGTCTTTCCATCATATTCTTTTTATCATCTTCGTTATTGAATCCACTATAACTTTTAAGGCCTTCACGAATTTGAGCAAACAACATAAACGGATTTAAACTCTTTGCACCCATTCTTGGGTTAACAATTGCATTAGAGAACTGATTTTGAATAAATCGTGCAGAAACTCCACCATATAATCCTTCTTTCGGTGATTCTTCTTGCATTTCTTTGACGTGTTCGTCTGTAAATCCATGTACACTTTGACCATTGTAAAGTTTTGCTTTTTGGACAATGCTCATATCTTGCTTGGAACTTTCTTCTAACCTACTTACAACTGCAAACAATGCAGCCAGATAAGTTGTATGAGGAGCAATGTGCTTGTTTACGGTACTTGTATTGTAGAAGTGATCATAAATCTTCTTTTCTTCGGCAATCTTGAGAAGGTATGGAATATCAATTTTAATTGTTCTATCACGAAGTGCTTCCATGAATTTATTGTTGGTTAACTTTTCAAATTCTGCATTATTGGTATGACCAAGAATAACTTCATCAATCGGTACTTGATTGAAACGACGTGGTTTAACACGATGCTCTTGAGTTGCCCCAAGTAAATCATACAGAAACTCTGTTTGTAATTTAAGAATTTCTTGGAACTCTATGAGTCCACGATTGGCAACCAAAAACTCTCCATCAAAGTCAAATGCACGAGGGTCACTTTCACTTCCGTATTCTGCCAACTTACGATAATTGATGTCACCGGTAAGTTCCGTTGCATCTTGTGATTTCTCGTCTTTTGGTTGGAAAGTACCAATACCGACACGATTCTTTTCAGAAAGAGCCACACGACGTATAACAATGTGTTCAAGCACCTTACGATAATCACCTTTGTGCATTTCCATGAGTTGATTATAGTAAAACTCGTTTACTGGATTCAACGCACCATCTAACTTTAACTTATAGTCATCGGGGTCTGCCTTGGCATTAAGTTTATTGATGATTTCATTACGAATGTCATCAGGTAGAAGTTTTAAAGGTTCTTCGTTCATGGGGCATGGGATAAGAGTGTCATTACCGTCCTTATCTGCCATTTTCCAACTAAACGAATACAATGCCCCCTCATCAGTTCTTGTATATACTTCAAGACCCTTCTTCAATGCAGTTACTATGGTTGACTTGCTACTCCCAACCGGTCCGTGTAAAAGAATAACTCTGCGTTCAGGACCATAGTGTCTACTCGCACTTTTTAAAATATCCATAAACTCCATCAAATTTTCCTCCAACCCGTAGATAGAAATATCACCAAGACCTTCAAAGAACTTGTACTTAACGTGTTTACGTTTGCAATATGTAAATTCACTAACCCCATGAGACATAATCATATCATACAATCGTTGATAAGAATTACGGGCAACTTTTGGATTTGTCTCAAGCATAGCAACATAATCCCAAAACGAACCGGTCCAGTTGATCGACTCATATTCTTCTACCGAATCACCATTATCAGACTTAATCAAAGATTCAAGAGTAGCCCCACTTGATTCTTCGTTTGTTTCTTTTTTGCTCTTTTTATTTTCCATAACCATTACCTTATATTTTTTTTGTTAGTGAGTCAAATGTTAAATCAAATTTTAATGATTTTGAATAGCCGAGTACTTACTTCTTTGTACGAATCCTCTTCCACCAATAAAATTTTATTTTTATACAAATCCCAATCGATTCTATAATTGGTGTCGGGAACACCACCGTTTAAGTTTTTTATCAACGCATTCAACGAATTAATTGTGTACAAAGTATTTGAGTCTTTTTTCCGATGCACACTAATTGTATTTTTGTAAAAGTTGATAGAATTAAATGTATCTTGATTTATGTTGTAAGTCAACAACAAATTATCCAAATTATCTACATCTTGCAGAACAAAAATCTTGCCGAAAACTATATCATAATATGAATTTACCGAAGTGACTTCATCTGTATAAGATTTAATGTCGGTAAATGTGCAGAGTAATTTTGTTTTCATATATGTCGTAACCTTTTCAATAAATAGGTTTACAAAAATACAAAAACTCATATTTGTCGGAGGCCTCCGTAATTTTGGCCAAGGTAAGTTCTCACGGGATACTCCCCATTCGAGGTGATCACAGGATACATTTTTTTTATGAGATCAAAGTCTTCCCGTGGAACATCAAACAAAAAAGAATCGTACGTATACAAGATAAATCTCGCTCGTGCAGAATCCAAATGCTCATTGATTCTACCTATAATACGGCAATTGCGTTCGGTCTCGGCGGCCTGGAGTAAATAATTAAACACTTTATATGGACTAGGTGACTCCCCCAGAAAGCACGATTTGATCTTTCTTTTATAGAACCATGTATTCACGTATCCATTACTTGAATATTCATTCCAAACCACATCCACATAATTCGCAATTTCCTTCATAAAAGGAACATTATTTTTTATATCGTCATCGATACCACCGTAAATTAAATTAAAAGTAATTTTTTTAGATAACTCGTATTCATCCTCATTCAGTTCATGTTTTCCATGATACAATCTACCCAAGTATTCATGTATAGAAGTATCGGGTAAATCATATTTAAGAAAATTACCGATTAACCTGAGATGATAACTTTCATAGTCTACCATCACCAACAGGCCATCGTCACCAAATCTACTTTTAAAGCAATCTCGTTGGCCGTTTTTCTTATTGAGGGCAACATAATTTACATTACCATAACTATTACTGGGTCGGCCTGTTGGAGTTAGCATATTATACTGGCCGAAGACCATTCCATCGGAATTCACCAAGGATTCACTTCCCAACTTAAAATCCTCAACATACATCCCGGTTCGTTCAACTTCAAATAAAGCATTTGAAAAATCATATTCATACGAAACTAAATTTGAGTCAAAAGTTTCTATGTCACGAACAGAATTACACAACTCTTTGAAGTGACTCAAAATTATCATAATAGGAACAGACCTTACATCAGCATACCTTTGTGAAGTTGGATTGAGATTGAGATCAGTTTTGGAATCCAAGTAGGAACATACCCGAGCATCCACTGCGTTTCTTATATCAGATACATGATAAAGTAATTTCTTTCTATCAAATATAAACTTAGTTCCCTTGGTTTTGAATACCATATTCAGATAATCAGATGGCATCTCAATCAAATCGGGATGGCCAAAGGAAACAATATAACTTTTACCCAATACATTTACAAACAACGCAAGTGGTTTATTTTCAGACGGATGCATATCAGGATATTGATAGTACACATGAACGACACTCGAATTTGTTTCCAGTACACCAAGTAACGACTTTGCTTCGTGTGGAGTCTCAATAAACATATAATAATATTATATTATACTTCTCTGTAAAATTCAAGAGGATTCGTAAGAAAATTTCTAATACCGGATATAAACGTATCGGCCCTTGATATACTCAGATTATTAAAATCAGATACACCTAAAATTTTACCACCAGCGGGACCACCATCCTTCGTTTCATTACTACCGGTAAGTTTCCAACCTAATGATACACTTATATAAAATGGATTTTTTCTCAAAATTTGAAATTGTTCGTTAGTCACCTCATAAATTGGAAAATTTGGTGACGTACTTTTTCTAACCAAGAACCTATCAACAAAACCGTTCCTATAATCTTCCTCAGTTGGATGTGGTTTAGATTGGTGTGGGTTTGAAAAAAACGAAGATAAATCTCCCGTACCACGATGCCTAGCAAGTACATTGTACCTACTATTCATGTGAACATTAACATTTTCTTCTTCGTCCATCTTTTTATACCATAAATTTATCCAGGGAAAAACATACATTCGAGATCAGTAGTCCAGTCCCCACCCGAGATTGAGTGTTTAACACCCGCTATTGCGAATACCCCGTTATTAAAATACCTGGCGGGGACACCCGAACAGTTAAAAACATCATATAATCGTAGGCCTTCGATTCCATCCAACTTAATAGACATCTCAACTCCATCCAATCGTTGATTAAATATAATATTGTTCTTAGCATTCCTATCCACCTTGCAATTATCTAACATTCTGTTTCTGTCGGGATCTACCATTTCCACATCTATTTCAGGATCTCCTGCGGTTGTTCCATATTTCATGGCCGATGAGGTTGACGGTGCCATTACAGACTCGGACGGACGGGTAGTGATCTTTACTTGTCGTTTGGTGGGATTAGTGCCAAGATATTCCACAACTTTAATGTTGTCGGCTTGTTTCTGCGAGATGTTATGCTTATCCATCTTTTTCAACAGGTGGGGTGGAGCGTACAGTCCGTCCTGGCCAGAAGTTGGGTTTTCTTGTTGCCAATTGTAAATCTGTTCCTTCTCGGAAGAGCTCAGATCTGTTGCGACCACTTCTTCTATCGTGAGACGGTAGACATTCCACTTGTTTGCTGGATCATATTGACCCAGTTGGGTTTGAAGCATCGTCTCAGGGGAAACATATGAACCAGCGATTATTTTATACTCCTTGCCGGCAGGAGGCCGTTTCCATTGGGGGTGTGGGTTGTTCTTAGTTGGGTGAGGTCGATCTTCCCACTCCAATAAAATTGACGCAGAGTGATCCCAACCAACTTTGAAGTCCGTAAAGTCGAAGGTTTTTCCAACTAGAAATCTTTGAATATAAGTTACGTCCTGTATAGGTTTCATCTGAGCAGGCATCATTTCTTTTGTAAAGTTTTCAGGTGTCCCCCCAAACTTGGTCTCTTTATTCAAACGACTTTGGGTTTTTGCGACTTTGTTGAAAAACTTGGCATCGCAATAAATTTGCCGTTTTTGTTTTACCAAAATGTCACCTAGACCGGTGGAATGTTGGCCGAAGTCTTGGGCTCTTCGTTGTGGGCCTCTCGTTGCGATGGAGGATTCGTCCCCTTCTTTTCGGGCCTTGGTGAGGTTGGCATCGAATCCGGACTGATCGGTTGCTGTTAGTACAATCGGTTTGTCCTCAGGCTTCGCCCCACGTTTATTATATGAAATATCCCACTCTGTGAGTTCGTCATCAGTTTTATATGAAACGTGTTTCCCGAGTGCTCCTTGGCCAAGACCTTTGGAGGACAATGAAACTATATATTTGGCTTTATCGGGCATTTGTGGTTTCGTTTTCTCATCCTGGTCAATAACCGTATTATCAGCAGGATTTTTCGCGTGCTTTAATATCAAATCCTGACCTTCCTTTGCATAAAAACCACCGGCATCATCCAAGTTTCCAAAAACTATTTGTGAAGACAATTCAGATTTTGGGTCTACGTCTAAACTCATCTCACGAACGATACTATCTCCTCGGTGGGTTGGAAAGACCAGGGCAGTTTCTTTTTGTGTGCTTACATCTTCAGTTCCTGAAAAATTGGCATCTATCAATTGCAAAGTCACATTCGAAGAGGTGTTGGTATCTGCACCTATAAGTTGGAAATCCCACAGATCTCCAACTGCAGCTGACACCTTTTTCATAATATCCAGTATCATAGCTTCCGCAGTATGGTTTGTGGCCATACCATCGTCAACTACATTGAGATTTACAAATAAATCTGCGATTCGTCCCGAATATCCCAATGTAGGACCGGATAGACCTGGACTTGCATAATCAGGAAAAGGTCGGACCGTGTCCTCCCGTTCTTCATAGGCGGAACTAAGAGTATTCACTCGTGTTCCCGATAAAATTTTATTTTTTAGTTGCGTGTGTAGTTTACCGGCTATTGCAGGATGTTGGAAATTATATCCAGCAGTTGTGTTGAATGCCAATATTCTATGCAGATCATCTCTGGGCATTTCTTGCATCGCCTCTTCAAGAGTAAGTGATGAGGAGACTTTGTTAGTCATTTGTTTAATCAGATTCAAAAAGGCCTGTGTTGTTTGTTTCTGACTGTTTCGAGCAGAATCTGAAGTACCCTGTTGTAAAACATTATATGATGCAGATGTTGACTGACCGGTGGTAGATTTAACTGAAATACTCGACCCCTCGTAAGTGCTCTGATTCCATCTAGGGGCCAGACTATTGGGTATGAGTAAAACATCACCATCTATTGATTTAATATTTGGATGAGCAATTGCACGTGAGTTCCAACAAGAAACCTCCCAAACTTTTGTATGAGTTCCCTCGGAGGTCCGAGCAAAGAATATATTAAATATATCAAGCAAGTATCCAACCGTAATGTATGTTCCCTCATTTGGACTAGCTGCGTAGTATGGTTTTGAGGATGAGTAGGGATCAAACGAGAAATATCGTCCGCGGGCAAGTTTAATTGAATCTGTGTCTGACTTCTTTATCGTGGCAGATGTGTTACCAGCTTGTTGAGCTTCAGTTTGGATGTTTTGATATCCACTAAGTAGGTCCTCGGTGGTTGGTGAACTACGGTTGAAGTTCTTTGTTGACCCCGTGATGTCAGAATTACCTACTAACAACCTACGAAGTGCCGACATAGTAAAAGTTCTAATGTCATGTTGTCTGCCATCACTGAGATTTTTCTTTTTGCGGCCGGTCTCGGTCATTATCATACGACCAATTTCGGACATACAAGAAACCAAACAAGTACAATCATAACCACCATCTGCTCGTATTGAATAGGTAAAACTATGAATTAAACCCATTGTGTATCCATAGTTACCCTGACCTAGTCTTAACTGCTTTGACGCAGCGGGCATTGGTGGCTCTTGGTCGTGTCTCGTTATCTCGTCCTTTTCATTATTCCAAATTCTAGGAATAAGTTTTTGATAGCTATCAGGGTTCAGTTGGAGTAAAGCTTCACGTGGATAAGTATTCCACCCCCACTCTACTATTGCTGATATACCTGGTTGGAAAAAATAAGCATCCATGTAATCAAGTTGGGCCTGACTCCACACTGTAAAGTTAATAGTTGTCCGTCTAAAATTCTTACCCGGATCAATATCTTCAGACTCGACACTCACTACCCCAGGGGATGGTCTGTGTTTATAGTCCGGTTCATCAAGCCAGTGTTCCTTTCCTGTTATGTCATATCCAAGTAAAGTTCGGGCATCTCCACCTCCACCATTGTATCCGTCTCCTTTATCAAATCCATATGTATCATGGAAGTTTCCATTGCCCATCAAGATGAAACCTTGCTTTACATTTTTTTTGTCAATTGGGTCGGTTACAATTGCACTTGATGTAACTCGGGCCCAAGAAGTCTTTGGGCCTTTATATATGTTTTTATCCCAGGCAGCTATCGCGATCGGGTCATTTCCCTCAATTGCGTTTAATGCAACAGAATCTTCCATCGAAGGGTAATTGGTTGCTTGACCACCAGTTTCATGTGTGTAATTTAATCCGAAATTTCTCCACCGGTTTAACAACTCCTCACGTACCCACGGTCGGATTTGTGACCGACAAGGAAACTCAACTCCATCTTCTCGGGCCCAATCTTTAACCTCCGTCGTGGTTGGTATGTTACCATTCGCGGTGTGCATTATTCTATGACGTATCTCTTTACTACCCATTATAGTCCATTTATTCTATTATATTCATCTATAATACTATTTATATCACGTGGGATTCTAATTTGCGAGCCTAGTTTTGCATACATCGTTCCGTGGACTTCATTTGCAGCTGCTAGTATCCACCAATAACTAGGATTGTTATAAAACCTATGTGCTAGATGATCAAATCGTGTTTTCTCTACCATCAAAACAAAAGTATCGGAATCTCGTTTGCGAATCTTCGGTAAAATAGATGTAGATACCACACGTTTTCCACTGGCATCAGATTTAGTAGGTATTGCTTTATATCTCATAACTGTTTTTCCAAAATTGAGTTTTTTCCGGAGGAGTTCCACCATCACCAACCCACCACTTCTGGGTACGGCCATCTTTCCCCCACTTTTGTGGAGAAGTAAAGTCTGCTTTAGTTCCCGGTGTGGAGTTGACTTCACACAATGCCTCGAATGTCTTAGACGGATCACTTAAACCATATCCTCCTTCCTTGGCCAAGATAGCAATTTGTTGGCAATTGTAATTAATCAGACGGGGATCTTTCGCACCCCAATCTTTAACTTCAAGTTCTACAATATATGGCCAGCATACTATGCTTTCTGGTTTAGATAAATAATCAAGTGAAATAACTCCTTCAGATTGCGGACGAGAGCTACTGTCCTTAATTTCTTCTTGTTGGATTTCACCATCGTTATTGTTCCAGTCTTTTTTGACCACCATTAAGGCAACTTTTCTGTACCAATCTTGGATAGCACCACGATTATCATCTGAACATACACCCGATGTCTTATCCAAGTGTTTTCCGGTATCGTCTGCATTGTCGGGTGTACTTGTACCCGGACTTGAAGCATGGGCCCATACATCAGTTACACCAGGGACATAGGCAGATGTCTTAAATCTTGCAGATTCCCACTTGAAATTTCCAGGTGGGACTTGGTATGAGTCATCACCATAATCGTCACCGGAGGTAACGACTGTATTGGAACCGTGAGGCCATTCAAACGGGGCACTTGGAGGATCACTGACAACCGTCCATACATTTTTTAATTCAGTTGCATATTTTGTTTTCATCTCATCTCTATCTGCTTCGAGATCTTCTTTTGGGAAACTTGGTTTTTTAATGCCGTACCAAACTGTTTTTCCTGAAGAATATATTGTATCTGGATCCCATTGTGTCCAGCGTTTGATCCACGTACCGAATGTAAGATCTGGACGGCCGTACGAGTATTCTCTGAACATATCACGATATTTTTGTGGGACTTTACCGGAAAAGTGTTCCGATTCGATAGTGGTAGGCCTCATAGTTCTACTGAGTTCTCCTCTTGCCTTGGCATCACCCTCACTCCACCCCCAGCGGCCGACAGTCAACGCATCCGATGGAAGTCTTTCTTCACCCTCGTTACTTTCTTTCCACAATGATTTACCTGTCATATCACATACAATCCAAGCACACACAGCACTCTTCCAGTAACCCACATGTCTGTTCATTGACTGTTGCCTTCGATATGTTGAATTTCCACCGATGAAGTTCGCAAACGGTTCATCTCCTTGGGGTTTCTTAAATTCCTTTGTTTCGGCATCACGGAAATTGAATTTTGTATATGTGTCGTCTGCTTGGGGAGATGTTTCGGGTGGGGGTGGACCACAGTCCTCCGTGATCTTAAGTTCCGGATCGATATGCACAACGTGTGTACCCGGTTCAGATACAAGTTCATTGTTTTTGGCAATTACACTAAGTTCATAATAACCACCTGCTACGAATGTCATTTCATATTCTGTCTCCGGACTCTCGGCCACGACACCCAAGTTTTCCACTATTTCGTATTCGTCTGAATTGGAAGCATCATCTATATCACCCGCGGGTTTAGCTGTACTCAGACTTACTTCATAACGGGTTGCATTGGTAACACTGGCCCATGACCACTTTATTTTTAACTCATTGGTTGGAGATTTTGTCGAAGGGTTTGGTGTCTCTAAAGATGTGATTGGTGCTGGATCCTTAACCTCAAACACATATTCACCTTTTTTCGATGTTCTTTCCAATTTTCCATTTTGTTTTTTCTCGGCAATTACCGTTACTTGATAAAAACCCTCCTTTAATGCAAGCAACGGAAATGCTTTCAATTCTTTTGAATACTGAATAACGCCGTAATCGATTTCGGGTTTGTATGCATACACACCAGGTGATACGTATGTGTCGTTAACCTTGGCCAAGGAAACTCTATAAGCAGTTGCCTCATCGACTGCGGGCCAAGTGAACTCTGGCTTTGAATTTGTAGTTGGGGATTCCGCAGTGGGTTCCGGGGTTTTCAGTGGTTCACTTGGTTGGGTGGTGACGTCTCCACCTTTATCCGGATCATCTAATGTGGGTCCACACGTAAAATCAAATACTTTAAGGTACGGTGATATTCCGGAATCGTCGTTGGGGATGACCAAACGTTTGCCGTTTAATCTCCAAGGATTACCATCGGCCCCCATCCATTCCAATTTATTTTGTTCATATACACTTGTATACCCGAAATTGTCTTTAACAAAATCTACCTTACCAGGGTCACATGGATATGTTAAATTACCGATGTTTTGATCGGCAACAATATATGCCATCACATCCCCCATCCACATTTTAAGATTTCGGTCTACTACTAGATTAACTGCTTCATCTGGTGTTTTTGGACCAACTGATCTGGTATATTGATCAGTTGCTCCGACTTCACCTACGGCATACGGGCACTTGGGTGGTTTGGGTGGCTTTGCACGTTTATCGATCTGTACTTCGTGTGATCCAGGGGTTGACCAATCTGTTCCCGATCCCGAACGAGCAGGGACCCCCGCCTTCACGGAAATTATATGTGTTCCTATTGCCAAACTGTTCGGGGGGGTGAAGTAGTTATCCTCTGTTACGGTAGTTACACCGAGAAATTTGATTTCATATAGTTTCGCATCAGGAACCGATGGCCATTGCCATGTGGGTTTTCTATTAGGAGTTGGTGTATCTGTTGTTGGTTCTGGTCGAGGTACCTGACTTGACTCAGGATCTTTCGGTGGGTTTGTCCACGAAGTATTAACCCATTCAATTTTCTCAAGAAGGTGGTCTTTAACCCAGGGTTCAAAGTGGCCATCCGAGGTTTTATTTTCAAAATACACACCTTGTTCTTCAAGGCCTTTGTTGCCCGTTATTTCTCCCAGATCGACTTTCCTTTCAATCTCACGTAGAAAATGTTCCTGATCTTCTATTTTCTTTACAAGGTATGTTGTATCCGTTTCTTTTTCTGCATCCGGATCGGATCGCATAAGTGTTCCTTTATTGGCACGAGCTTTATATTCTGTGGTGGCCGTTACAATGTCTTCTTCTTCCGTTCCAAGGAGCAACATGAGATGATTCTCTATTGCATTTCTAGTTGCTCCACCATTATAATGTTTCGCAATGATGGGTTGATATTGCATGTCTGCCATTCGTTCCAAAAGTTCTTGTCGTTGCACTTCGTTCCATGCACCCACGATTCTATAGTTCAAAACTGGTATTTTAGGATTTGCAAGTTGGAAGGGTATATTTTCATCCTCAGCCACCAGAGCCTTTTGCAGTCTTTCCCGTTCTCTAACAAATCTACCCGTATCACTTGGATCAAGTTGGTAGGCCATCTCGTCATCTGATTTAAATCCGTCACCTGCTTCAGCTTCGTGTTTGACATTGGTTCTTGTTTTATTACCGTCCTTGTCCGTCCCATGTTCAATATTTGTATACCCATTATACTTGTATAATCTATCCCATAACATATCCGCAAGATCGTCTTCCGATTCGATATCAACAGGAGTTGAAGAAATCCTCTGCTTTGTCTTACTCACAAGTGCATAAAATCCAATCGTAAGTTCTGACATACCTTGACCCGAGATTTTACTTCCTTCGGTGTCAGTTGGTAGATTAAGTCTGGACTCAACGTTATCGTCGTATTTATAATAAGTATACTCATATGTACCCGGATAAACCTTATGACCCTTTATCATTTTATTCCTATCTTCTTCATACGGAATATAATACATATCATCAGTTTCTATCCCAGTTCCCTTATGTGCATCTTTTGCCAAATCACCCCACTTGCTCAGTGGATATTGGTCCGTGTTGAGGTGGCCACGCATAGCATCTGTTAATGAGTGTTTACGAGTGCCTGTGTCATCTTCGGTTGACGGAATGTTGGGGGATGTCGTAGTCCCAATTTCTCTTGAAACAAACTCGGCAAGTAATTTTCTCACCTCATCGACTTTCTTATAGTTGTTGGGGTTGATTTGTTGCGAACCGTTCTTGTCTAATTTTATTACCCCAGACGAAGAGTTCATAGTGATTCTCATTGAACCAATAATCACCGGTTGTGTATTACCCGCAATTTCTCGAATTTCTTCTATCTCTTCAGGTGTACAATTTATTTTAAATTTCCCGTAAACGGCAGATGGAACTCGTTCACCATTGTATATATATGGTTGACCTTTGCCATCAAACTCCAACCACACCGCACCCGTTTTACTGTAAACTCTATATACGTTTGAACGAGATACTGGATCTTTACGACGTGAGGCTTCGGGTTCGGCAGAAAGATCACCATTTGCGGTTTTTGCCTGGTGACCCGGTGTTAATTTATATACATCGAATGTGAATGGACCCGAACCTATGTGTGGTTGGCCGATTTCATCTGCTATCCAATCCGCAACTTCACGTAACCACAAATTTAGATTTCTAAGTTCCAGAGAAGCCATATACTTGGCATCTTTCTTTTCATATAAATCTTTGTCAAGATACCCAATCAGATCACCATCTGGTTCGTCATTTTTCTCATCATACCCCCCGACTGGATACGGACACCTGGGTGGTTCTTTGATGTCATCCTCCTCTTCTCGGGGTTCATCGTTAAATGCACTGGTGTACATACAGGTCATTCCCTCGGGGACTTTCTTGCCATTTATCGTCTCTATACAT
>Ga0114994_10002509_pt1 | contig 13414 bp, 10 predicted proteins | sample ArcticOcean_MG_C_9_FD_87043 | JGI IMG/M metagenome (GOLD analysis project Ga0114994, IMG submission 87043) | Marine microbial communities from western Arctic Ocean - ArcticOcean_MG_CB2_152 | ecosystem: Environmental > Aquatic > Marine > Oceanic | place: Arctic Ocean: Canada Basin | collected... | reverse complement strand
TTTCCGTATGGGTTTTCTACTCATTGTTGCTCTTTTTTATATTGGGAAGACATCACTAACACTCAGCATTATCTCTGTACGACAATTCTTTTTGACTGGATAATTACTGAGCTATCAACACCAGAAGCTCCGTTACAAATAATAATATCTGAAGAGGGAGTAATTGTTACTGTACACTGTGCAGACAAGCCAAAAGAAAAAGCAATAGCTCCAAACAGCAATAATGTTCTCATAGTGGTTAGGTTTTCGAATGAAAAGATAGTGATTTTAAATTAGTTGACAATGTTGTGGGAGTCTGTAAACAGTAACAAAAAAGCTGGTTCTGTCGCTTCTACCGAATTTAACCGATTTCAACTGATAAAATCCAAATGTTTAAAAATGAATTCACCTGAAAATCAGTTCTTTATATATTTACCTGATTCAATTTTTGATAAAGAAAAGTAACAAAATAGTCAGATGCGACAGAACCCTAAATTAGGTAAGCAATTTGTCCAACAGTTATGAAGACGTACAATGTAAGTCGTCAGCATAAGTTGGACAGGAAGGTACTAATATTAGTAGACACTTTTAAAATTTGAGGTGTACAAGTAAACTTTTTCGGGGATTACTCACACTGCTCCCGCAGTGCTCGTGATCGGGTGCGGGCCTTACATCCTAAAATCAAAAGCCCGACACTGTGTGTCGAGCTTTTGATTTTTGTGACCTCAGCAGGCAAAAGTTCATTTGCTATTTATTTCTTTAACGCCTGAAGAGAGGTTAGTTCAGTTACATTCTATTATATTACAGTCATAACTAATTAAAGTATGAAAAAGCACTTACTATTATTTTCATTAATTCTTGTATTTACGGGCTGTATCAATCACAATCACTACCAAAAGATTTCATATCCAGATGACGAAACCTCAATAAGTGAAGCAATGTTGCAGCACAAGATTCAAATGGGATTAACGGACATCAATAATCAATTTTATTATGTGGTACATAAAGGCAATCAGTCTTGGCATCTCAAGGATCCTAAATTCGAACATGATTTTTTAACTTTTTCCAGCTTAGGCTCAATAGATGATGTTCATGCTAAGTACTATCAGAGAGCTCAAAAGAAAGAATTTAATAGGACAGGGCCAGGTAATCAATACAGACAAATCCACCTCTTTGTTGATGATTTCTCCCCGTCTGAGGGTATACACTTGTCTTCAATTACCACATTCGAAACACTTACCCAATTCCAACATAGGAGAGTTAATGTGTTTGGTAGCTTTGGTACAGCAATTGGTGGAAGCATTGTTGGCGGTCTTTTAATTGGAGCTGCTGTTATTTACGGCGCAGCAGGTGCTGTTTTATTTATAGTGTGTAACTGTCCCTACATTTATATAGGAGATGACTTCCAGGGGAATTTGTTTTCTGGAGCTATAAATCCCAGCCTAGAGAGAAGCGATCATTTACTCATAAAATCGTCTCAAGATCCATCTGTGCCAGTTATTATGAGAATTGAAAACAAGCACAATGAACATATTTACACTAATCAATTAGGTCTTGTAGTTATTGATCACCCAGTTGATGTTTCTATAATGACCACTCCTAGTGGAGATATCCACTCTATTTCTAACATGCATAAACCTATCGAGGCGTTCTCCGAAAACTTTAATCAGCTTGACAATTTAATTACCAATGACGAGCAAGCTTATCTGTTTGATGATGGAGCGGCAGGAGATCATTTAAACGCATTAAACGTGGTGTTTAACAAGCCCGACCACACAACATCAGGGAAACTTGTGGTGAATGTCCAAAACTCTGAATGGTACTCATTAGTGTTTAATGAAGTGTGTGGCCTGATGGGAGATAAGTTTGAAGGTTGGTATGATAAAAAGTGGGAGGAGTCGAAGTCTGAGCCGATTAAGGACATGTCTCAACAAGGTGTATATCTTGATGTATACTTAATGAATAATGGAGACTGGGTGTTTGTAGACCAAATTAAAACCACTGGCACCCAAGCTTCTAGAGATATTTTAGTTCCTCTAGACCTCACTCATCACGATGGGGACAGAGTAGAGCTGATGTTCAAGTCTGCCTTTAAGTTCTGGGACATAGATTATGTTGGTATGGACTTTTCTGAAAACGAACCTTTTACAGTGAGCTACATTCAGCCTATATCCGCTGAAGATGAGGCGGGAGTAGATTACTTGTCATCATTACTTAGCGATGACGACAGCTACATGGAACAAACCGAGGAGGGCCATAACGTAGAAGTCATTTTTCCATTGATAGAGCAGCACGAAGGCAGTGATCAAACTTTGATATTAAGCGGAAAAGGCCACTACAAGCGCCTAGATGTTTATGAGGGGAAAACTCACTATGTTAAGCTATTGAAGCTTAAGAGAACTGGAGGTATATCACAATTCTCAAAGAAGAAATATGACGAAGTGTATGAATTCTTATATGCAGATGAGTAATGAGACAACTAGAGGTTAATCAGGATAAACAGCCCAGAAGGAATAAAAAACTAAAGATTCTTAACGTCGAGGACTTTAATTACAAGCCTACGGTGATTAGTGGATATGAGAAGAACTTGGCTCTAATAAGAATATATGCAGATTTGTCTTGGCTTTTTCTAAAGAAGTATAAGAACCCATTTAAGCTGTGGGGGATGATTCAAAAGATCAACGCAAAGAAGGGTGAGGTTATGTATGGCAATAGACTTATGAAAATTGCTAGGGTTGACGGTAAACATTACTTCACTCCTGTGGGCTTGATCGGAGGGCAGGGATGGCCGTCAAAACACTATTACCGCAACGTTAAAGTGTTAGCTAAAGAGTATATGACGAATGAAGTGAGTCCTTCGGACTATCTAGGTTTAGTCTATATGGCAATAACTAAAAAATGCCCCATGAGATGTGAGCATTGCTATGAGTGGGATGAGTTGAATAAAAAGGAAGTCCTTACTATGGATGTCTTAAAAGCCATACTCAAGCGACTTCAAGATGCAGGTGTATCTCAAATCGTGTTTGCTGGAGGAGAGCCGATGTCAAGAGTTAAAAGTCTGGTGGAACTACTTTCTACAGCTCAGAATAACACGGACTTTTGGGTTTCAACTTCTGGTTTTAATTTCACCCGAGAGAATGCACTCACTTTAAAGGCAGCAGGCCTGATCGGTGTTAACATTAGTCTTGATCATCACGACAAGAATGCACACAATCTCTTCAGGGGAAACACGGATGCCTTTGACTGGGTATTGAACGCTGCTAAGAACGCATATGAAAACAAATTAATAACCAGCTTCGATCTATGCCCCGTAAGGTCTTTCTGTACTGAAGACAACCTTATGAAGTACGCTGAATTAGTAAAGAAGCTAGGTGGAGCTTTTATCCAAATTTATGAGCCTAAAGCTATAGGTCATTATGCGGGTAAAGATATTCTGCTAAAGCAAGAACACAAGGATGAGTTGAAAGCTTTTTTCATGAAGTTAAATTTCGACCCTGCTTATAAAGACTACCCCATCGTGGCGTACACAGATCTCGTTTTCAGTAACATTGGATGCTCGGGGTCAGGCAATCGATTTTTATACATAGATACAGACGGTATGGTTAACCCATGCCCTCTTTGCAGGAGTAAGTCGAAGCATATTCTTGACGACACATTAGATGAAGTGTTGTTAAACTTGCGTGGTGAGGGCTGCTCTAATTACAAGGCTCAAGACTCTACTTTTAACGAACAGTTTTGAGATAGCGTGACAAAGTCGATATAGTTCTAGTTTACATCAATTACTTTAATACTTACTTGAATTTAAATAAAAAATTTATACCCTTTTTTCCTGTTTTTTTAATACTAAAGATTGTATTAAAAAACGGTGGCATCAGTTTTAACTATTCTCTCAGGTTATTGACACACATCTTAAGGAGTGTAATCTTTGAACCTTTTAGATTGGTAGAACTTATTATTTTCAACAATAAAATAAGTAATCACGAAATAACACAAGACCCTATATTTATAATAGGACATTGGAGAAGTGGAACTTCTCATCTTCAGAAACTTTTAAGACAAGATAAAAACAATACCTCCATTGGCATCTTCAGTAGTATATTCAGTGGCAGCTTTATCTTAACATCTACCATAATAAAACCTTTTGTACAGAAAGTTTGTGATGTCTTAGATGTGGAGTATTCTATTCAGAGAACTCATCTAGATTTAGATTACCCTGGTGAGTTAGATACAGGATTATGCTTTTTGCCTAATGAACACAGCTATACATGGGGGCATATATTTCCTGCTAATTTTAAAAAATACATGGATGATTGCGTGTTTAACGATGACTCAATATTGATGTCAAAATGGCTTGACGATTATGACTATTTGATTAAGAAAGTGTCATATTATTCAAAAGGTAAAAGAGTAATTGTTAAATCTCCCGGTGACACAGGTCGAATCAAGTATCTGCAACAACGGTATCCTCGAGCACGATTCGTATACATACATAGGGAACCTTTAGAAGTTTATCATTCCAATGTTTTTCTTTGGACCAAACTAAGAGATCAATTCTGTTTACAGAGTTTGACCGATGAACAAATACATAAGAACATAGTCCAAACCTACCCTAAATTAATAAGTAGATACATTGAACAGAGGGAGCAGATCAAGAAAGGATTCTTGATGGAAATCACCTTCAAACAGTTGATTGAAGAGCCTTTGAAAACAATTGAAAAAACATACTCGACTTTAGATCTTGGAGTCATCCCAGTGGAAGAACTTAAAATAGAGATTAATAAGAATACATATAAAACTAACGAGTATATAACACCTCAAAACTTAGAATCCGAGCTTAAGTCAACATGGGGTGATTTAATCTACTTTTATCCTAGAAAAATCTAACATAACATCACCCTTAGGTCTTAGTATCATTCTGGGATCCATCTCTACAGTAACGTTGTTAATTATTTTGAAGTCGTACTTCTTAATTACGGATACCAGAACCAAAAGAATCTGCATTATGGCCATGTTTTGGCCTATACATACTCTAGGTCCACCTCCGAAAGGCACGTGTGCAAAAGGGTGGTGGTTGTTTTTATTTTCTTTTGTAAATCTCGATGGCTTAAATTCACTTGGACTCTCCCAACACTCTGAATTATGGTGAACCCCATATATGTACGGAACTAAAATCGATCCCGATGGAATCTTTATTCCATTGAATTCATCATCCTTAATCGCTATTCTGTCAATCATCCAGAAAGGTGGATATATTCTCAGAACTTCGTTCAGGACATTCATAGTGTGCTCTAGGCTATGAAGGCTATTATAGTCTACATCTTCATCCCCAAACACTTCATTTATTTCCTCTCTTATTTTAACAATGTGTTCTGGGTTTTTTGCTAGTAAGTAAAAACTCCAAGTCAAGGCATTTGAAGATGTCTCGTTACCTGCTACTAACAACTGTAATATCTCAATTTTTATTTGCTCATCACTCATCAAATCACCTGTATCCTTATATGGCGTTTCTAAAACCAACTTTAGAAAATCCCAATTCTTACTGCCTGTTTTTTTTCTCTCATTGATATAGTCTATAACCAGTTTATCAGCTTTTGCTCTGGTCTTTTGAAAACTTGCCGTTTTGCCGCTAACCCGATACCACGGTATGAGATAAGGTTTGAAGACCTGTTGTAGAATGAATTCTTGGATCTCTGATATAGCTTCTCCTATTTGCTCGAGTTCATCATCATCCATATCATCACCGAAAAGTGTTTTACCAACCGATTTAAGGGTAAACTTCACCATCTGGCTATATATATCAACTGGACCTTCATCTATGCTCTTGTCAAAACTATCCATGAATCCCGCCAGCATATCTATTTGCGTCGGAAGTATGCTAGATAGATTAGACCTTGTGAAGCCCATGCTTAAAAGTCTCCTCTGACGAAGCCAATAATCACCGTGACTATTTAAGAGCCCGACACCTTGAAACTCAGCCATTCGTTTAACCTGAATATCAGATTTGAGGTAGTTAGAATTATTATCCTTAAGTATGTACTGTATAAAATCTGGATCAGCAGTTATAATTGTTCGTTTTGCTCCACCGAAGAAAAAAGTGAAATTAGGACCCATAGATTTTCTATAACCCTCAAACACTTCAATAGGATTGTTTAGAAGGTCCTTAGACCTAAGAAAAGCTTCAGCTCTTGAAACACCTGGTGTGTTTGTAATAGAATTATTTGACATATGCTTTATCTTTTATATCGATAGAAATAACATCTCTATCCTTCATGAATTTAAGAATTCCATACACTACATCTTCAATAGATTTATCTTCAATACCCAAATCTGACATATCTCGATACTTCTTATAGTTAGAATTATCGTATAGTTTAAATTCCATTTTACTAATCTTCTTTTCAGATTTTACTAGAAAATTTATTAGAGGAAATAAGATATCATCCTTAGTACATCTATTAACTATTTCAGGAACGAAATCTTCTAAAGGTAGGATTTCAAATTTATCACCAGTAAACAATGAGAATACATTTGTAATGTCTTCAAGATTTGTATATGTATCACGTGTTACATGAAAAACCTTATTCAAGCTATCTTCAATATTAGAAATTGCAACGATATTGTTTGCTGCTATATCTGCCGGAGTGAAACTGATTTGGTTTTTTGCGCTTGTCCCTACCCTATACTTTATCATAAAAGCAAGCAAACGAATTGCAATATCATAGTTATACCCTTTACCATTAATAGAGGGGGAAATAAGAGCTGGCCTGAAAATCCTAGCATTTAAGCCTTGTTTCATTGCTGACTTTAAAATCTGTTCCGAAACCCATTTACTTTGACTATAACCGAAATCTAGATTTTCCATTTTACAATTCTCATCATCCTCACTCAATGTGTCCTCTACTGACCAACCGAATATAAATGTGGTAGAAATGTGGTTAAGTATTTTCTGTCGTTTCTCACAAGCAAATCTAATCACTTCAATAGTTCCAATTGAATTTACACTTCGCATAGACTCGTAATCCATTAAATAATTAACGAGCGCACCGTTATTGTAAATCGTACTTATTTTATCTGATAATTGATTCCAAATTGTCTCTGTCATCCCTAATCTAGGTTTGGACATATCTCCACACACAACATTTACTCTAGCTTCAAAAGCATTCACTATTTCCTTTGAAGGACAAATCACTTCCAGGGAATCTCTCAGCCTTATTAAGCCCGCTGTTTTATCTTCAGCTCGAACAACAACATAGATATCTTCTTCACTTTGTTCTAAGATACTTTTTAGAATAAAAGGACCAAAAAACCCGGTACCTCCAGTCAACAAAATGGGGCCTGATGTCTGAAATTTGATAGAGCTTGGACTCTTCAATGCATCGACCTCACACAGCGCATCTTTTATCATCATCTCTCTTTCAATTTCTTCAAACTCATTATGAATCCTAGCAAATGCTTGCTTAAACTTCATCCTAGCTCTTAGCCCCGAGTTATCTAATTCTTCGAGTATAGAATGTAATTCTGAGATGGAAATCTTTTGTAGAATCTTGAGTTCAATTTCAGCAGAAAGATCATTGTGCCCCGATTTTGACAAGTGAGATTTTAGATCTTGAGCAAATTCCACAAGTTTCATTGAGTCCAAACCAGCATCTCCCAAAGAGAATGGCTCATTTCCGGAAAATCCGAAACTTGAAAATAATTTAATAGAAGATAAATCAACTGAATGTGATTCGTATGAATCTAACTCTACTCTTCTTAGCAATACATGAGAATCACTTGTAAATCTTGTTCTATTCTCGTATCTCATTATTTTACCAGAGGTAGTTTTAGATACGGATCTGTAAGGAGTAAACACTATCGTTGAAGGTCGTACACCTAGATCTTTAAGGATATTTTCCGATAATTTTTTAGTGTCCGGCAACTTAGATTTATTCTTAACACCTACTACTATAACCATGTTCTCTTCTCCAGCTATATCAACCGAAAAAGCAGCGACACAGCCTTTTTTCACCAATGGATCATGTTCTACAATCTTTTCTATGTCCTGAGGATAGTAGTTTACACCTCGTATTATTATCATATCCTTAGCTCTTCCACATACATATAACTCTCCATGATATAAGAATCCTAAATCACCAGTTCTTAACCAACTACTTTCGGATGTATTAGATTGCGCCTCGAAAATTTCCTTTGACAACTGTGTTTTATTCCAATATCCTAAACTCTTAGAAGAACCTGTTAGCCAAATTTCTCCTACACTGTTATCCTCAAGTTCCTCTTTTGTTTTAGAATCAACTATCAAAACTTCAGTATCTCTAAGAGGCACACCACATGACATTATTTTCGTGCCTTCACCCTCTATTTCTCTGACTTTATGATGCTTTAATAATTCTAAATCAAAACCTTTATACTCTCTACCATAGCTAGAAACGGCAAGTGTGAATTCAGCCAATCCATAAGCTGCATAACAACTATCAGAATGCAGACCATATTGAGAATAGAAATTAATAAATTTTTGAAAAACCTCCGTATTAACAGGCTCGGCAGCATTCATCACACAGTTTAAAGAACTAAGGTCTAAGTTCTCATATGTACTATCTGAAATCTTTCCAGGTGACAAGCAATAGGCAAAAGCGAAATTAGGTGCTGACGTTGCTGTTGCTTTGTACTTAGAAATAGTCTCTAACCATAATGCGGGTCTTTGGATAAAGTCTAGGGGTGAAAAACCATATGTAGTCCCCCCCTTAATAGCAAAAAACAAATAATATCCTATTAACCCCATATCGTGATATTGAGGCAGCCATGACACACCGATAGGGTCGTGATCAATTACACCATGACAGTTGTAAATGATATTGTCATGAGACACCATAACACCCTTGGGGTTATTAGTTGAGCCAGAAGTATACTGTATGAAAAGGATCTCAGAATGTAGCTCAGGAAAGTCAGGTGAACCACTAGCGTTTGAATCAGAGCTCACTATCCATGGCAAATTAACGACTCTGTTATTTTTTAATTTTTTGTCTGTCAATCTTATTCTTGCAAGATTGATTTTCAAAGACCAATAATAAACTCTATCGGTTAGAATAGCTGAAGCACCAGAATCTTCAGCTATAAAACTCATCTTTTGTATGGAACTTTTAAAGCTATTAGATGTAGGAGGATAAACAGGGACAGGTATAAGACCTAATTTTACACAAGCAAAAAAAGAACAAATGGATTCTAGGCCTGGTGGGAAGGCTAACATTATTCTATCCCCTTTTGCGAAAGTATAATTTTTATACAAGTAGTTAGCGATACTGTTAGTACGCTCATCGAACTCCTTGTATGTGTATGACTCTTTAACTCCTCCCTTTCTGTCTAAGAAAGAATAAAGAAGCTTATCGGGATTCTCCACTGTCCTAGATGTTAATTCTTTAATTATTGAACCCATTTAAGTAGATAATTTGTGGTGATTCTACCTCCCCTTCTATATAGCAAGAAACCAAATGATTTTTCACGATTTCAGTCGATAGTGTTATTTTCCCCTTGACTATTTCAGATAATATAATTTCATTTAACGGTTGAGACAATCCAATCCCCTTCGACTTCATTATTGCCTCTTTAATAGTCCAAACTTTTAAAAACAAATCCTCTCCCATATGAAGTTCCGAATCAGAATAAAGGAAGGATTTAAGCTTTTGATAATCAAATTTTCGGTTTTGTGGCTCTATATCTAATCCAATCTCATAATCTAGAGATATTGCAATCGCAAACGCTCCATATGAATGTGAGATGTTAAATTTAATTCGAGGATAGTCCTTTAGATATGGCTTGCCATTACTAGAATAAGATATGATGATTTGTTGAGGAGCAGTATTTAAATACGGCCCTAACAACTTACGCAGAAGTGCCCTAGACATAATGTATACAGAAGAATCTTTCTCGTTTTTAAAAGAAGCACTTCTTATGATTTCATCCGCAGAAAGCATTTCTATCAAATTAATAGATTCAAAATTCGAGGTGTCTCCAAAATAGATGTGAGGATACTGATGTGAAGGAGCAATCATCAAAATTTACCCTTTAACCAGCTAGGGATAAAAGCAAGTAATATTGCTAAAACCCTCCATCTTTTTGAAACATAACTTAGACTCTTTTTTCTTCTAATCGAACTGAATATTTGACGTGCTGCCTTTGCAGGTTTTGAAATCCAAAAAGTATTTAAATCTTTTGAGAATTCTGTCTCTACATACCCGCATCTTATATCCGTTACGTAGATTGGATGTTTTGACTTATTAGCCCTTTGACGTAGAGCTTCCATGTAGTTTTTTTGGTATCCTTTACAAGCTGTATAGGCTGCATTAGTTCTGAATCCTATTAACCCCGCCATAGAAGTAATTGCTACGAAATGTCCATGTTTACGAGATTCAAAGTAAGTATAGCTCCAATCGGCAATTTCAGTGAATCCAAGTACATTTAACTTATTAGCATCATTCTCAACTTTATATCCAGGAGAATTTTTCAACTTGCCTATCCCCGCTGTGAATACAATCAGATCTACTTCGCCTAAATAATCTGCCAGACCCTGCAATTCTCGAGAGCAGTTCTCCATTGAGCAATCTATATAATTAATTGTAAGATTGTTTGGATATTTTTCTGATAAATAATTAAGATCATCACGCTCTATACCTGAAAGTCCTACAGTATAATTATTCTCTAAAAGTATCTCAACTAAAGCTTTACCTATACCTGAGCTACCTCCTATTACTATAGCTTTCAAATTTTTAATCATAAGATTTCAATATAGATGTCTGTTAAAAAACCTGTATATCATTTCTAATAGAATCAGTATCTACATGAATGACATTGTTTTTGGAGACACCTTTCTCTTTCAGCATATTACCTAAAGTTAACATTTTATCGGTCTGCTTATTTTTTTTAGCTATCCAATCTATCATATCTATTCCTCCGAATAGGTGACTGCTTGCAATCTCCTCACCCATTTCCTTATAAATACGACCAATAGGAATCATAGTAGACTCTTCAATCTTAGTTAATTTCACTATTAGATCAGCGAGTGGAGAAAGTAGAGATCCAATACCCCCTCTAGGCTGGAACCAGCCTACAATGAACAACCCTAAGTAGTCTTCATATGATGTGTAGCCATAAACTTTAACTGTACTCCCATTAACCCTACTAAGCTCATTAGGTAAAAACGGAAAGTCTACATTAAACCCAGTAGCATAAACAATAGTATCAATATCTTCAATGCTGCCATCTTCAAACTCAACACTATTATCTATTAGTCTTTTAACCTCTCCTTTTACTTTTATCCTTCCATTCTTAATATTGATTAGAGTGTCAGTATTGATTGTCGGATGACGATCAAACAGGTCAATTTCAGGTTTTGGAAACCCATACTCTTCAAGATTCCCAATTGATAATCTTAACATCAACTTAGCAATTCTTTTTTTCATGAAAACAGGAAGACCCAAACGAAAAGCAGATAATGGTTTACCCATGAAAACCTTAGGAAAGACCCATACACCACGCCTTACACTCATAAAACAATTTGCACCAACTCTAGATGCTTCAGAAGAAATATCAAAAGCTGAATTTCCTGCGCCTACAACTAATACACTTTTATCTCGTAATTGTTCAGGCGTTTTGTAGTCCTTAGAGTGTAATATCTCTCCATTGAATTCCCCAGGATATTTAGGGTATCGCCTACTCCAATGATGTCCATTGCATACAATAACTCCTTTGTAAGATTTCTTTTCTAAAATATCAAAAGTCGCCTCCCAAAGATTGTCCTCTATCGGTCGAGTAAAAAGTAATTTTGTCTTGAATTTAATTGTATTTGTCAAATCATAATGGTCTGAGTAAAGCTTATAATACTCATACATTTGTTTTTGGGAAGGAAAGTCTGGATATGAATCAGGCATAGGGAATTCAGGGAATTCTGTCACGTCACGAGAAGACAGAATGTTTGCTGTTTTATACGCACCATGGTACCAATTACCTCCCACGTCATCGTCAGCCTCAACCTGGTCATATGGCACTCCTGATTCTTTAAAAGCCCTGGCTATGCAAAGTCCTGATGGGCCAGCTCCAATTATTAAATATTTATCGGATAAATTAGTCAAAGTGTTAGGTTTACGAGATTACTTAATTTATTCAGTAATTCATACTAAATTAAAGGTCAAGATAAAACATAACTTATAGCTAAAAAAATGAGGCTTGATAAGGTTATATTTACATTAACACAAAACTTCTATAATTGTATTCAGTAAGAAAAACTACAGACAAACACGGGAGCATTAATCTGAATGTTCTGATTATTTCTATGCTCTTTGCATCCTACGTAATTTATAATTATGGAAATGATTATCTCGTGATTTTATGTGGTAGCAGCTTGATACACATAATCATTGAAACTGGATTGTTTTTTACTGGCATCAGAAAGAGTGTTGTTTATCTATACGGATATAAACTTCCAAGAGTAGGAGATATTTTACTTCGTGCATTAGTTGAGGGGCCTGCTTTTTGCGTTCCGGCATTCTTCGTTGCAGACAGATTACTTGAGGGAGAGTCTAAAATTGAAATTGGATGCACACTTCTACTCATCGCTTGCACTTCAACATATATGGGATGGGCAGATCGAAAGGATTTGGCAAGTTTAAAAAAAGGAGAAGAAGCTCTATACAGTCGTAGAGCAATGACGAAACCCAAAGCGGTAATTCTACTTGCTTTAGTAAATACAATATGTATTTCCGCACTATTTCTTATCCCAAGTCCTTATAGAATACATGCATTCACATACATCGGGGCCTACTCAATATTTGTGATGACTTTTTACTTAATTAACTACAAATTCGGAGTTAGATTTATTGAAATATATGATGCTAAAAAAAATGAATTCAAAAAACCTGGACCTTTAATGCAAGCCTCAGGACTGACATATGACAGTGCCTATGAAATGGCTCTTTTGATCTCTCCAGCATATACAATTGCCTTTTACATAGGCCTTTTTGAATACTCGACAATTATCTAGATTCTCCTGCGAATGCAAATAAAATCTATGAGTTAATCTTGTGTGTAAGTTGTCAGCATAAGCTGGATAAGAGCTACTAACTAATGGATACCTATTAATATAAGAGTGTCAGAAGTAAACATGTGCAAAGGAATTACTCACACTGCAGAGCAGTGCTCGTGATCGAGGACGGAGCTTACAAAAAGCAAATGAGCCTGCTAAAGTCAAAAATTGAAACTATCGAAGAACGCTTTGCAATGGGCGAAATAGACAACGGAATATATCAGAAATTCAAGACTAAATATGGAGAAGAGCGAAAGTGATTTGAGTCAGATTTAAACAAATCGACAATTACGAGTTCGAACCTTCAAATCGCAATCGATAAAGCTCTAAAAATGTCTTCTAACCTCAGTGAATTATGGGTGT
>Ga0114994_10002508_pt1 | contig 13415 bp, 11 predicted proteins | sample ArcticOcean_MG_C_9_FD_87043 | JGI IMG/M metagenome (GOLD analysis project Ga0114994, IMG submission 87043) | Marine microbial communities from western Arctic Ocean - ArcticOcean_MG_CB2_152 | ecosystem: Environmental > Aquatic > Marine > Oceanic | place: Arctic Ocean: Canada Basin | collected... | reverse complement strand
GATTGAACACATGGACGAGGTGAACAGCGCAGTTTACGTCGTTGCTCAAGCCCTTTACACGGTCGGCTACGGCGACGTTCCAATTTCCAGGACCTCGCTCGAACAGTTTTTCTCCACGGTAATGATGCTGTTCGGGTCATTCTCCTTCGCCCTGACTGTAGCAGTAATGAGCAGCGTGATCGTCAACCAAGACATACTCTACATGGAGTATCGTCAAAAGATGGAGATCATAACCAACTATATGACCCACCGTGGTTTGCCGGAGGAAATGCAGACGAAGATGAAGAATCACTACGATTATCTCTTCAACGTGCAGTTCGGAAAACTCGAATTACAAATTTTGAATGAATTGCCAAAATCTCTTCGAGCCGAAGTTCTAATGATGAACATGTCACTCTGCAAGGAACACCCATTTGTGAAGGACGACGATGACGAATTTTTCCTTGGAGGTGAGCGAGCGAAGTACCTATTACAATATTCATTTTCCCTTACTAAAAATATACTGGCGCAGAGTTCGTTAAAATCCTCATCCCACGGATGTACTCCCCCAACGAAGTTGTGGTGTGCCGCAACGCCCCGCTCAACTGCCTTTTTTTGGTCCGATTCGGCAAGGTGAACATACTGGCCATGGACGACAGTTCCACAGTCACCTCAATAATGGCTTGCGAGAGGTGAGTGAAGTGATATGCTAGTGCATTATTGAACTCCAACTCCAACTCCACCTTCACGCCTACTAACAACAACCTAAATCCCCCATAACAGCTTCGGCTCTTTCGAGTTCTTCTTCGAAATTCTGTCCGAACACACGTACAAGACCGCCACCTTTGCGGAGCTGTGCGTCGTGCAAAGGAACGAATTCGATGAATTGATGTCGAACCCGCGCCTCTTTGACCTCGCCGAGGCCGTTTCCAGAACCATAACCACGGTCAAAGAGCAACTAAACATATCACAAATCTTCTCAGCCTCCAACACCAACGGAGCAGCAACACTCCCAGAGACCGAGAACCTCGAAGATACATCTTCGTCAACAGAATCCAACTCCAACACTCCCGTGCTCCCTAAAGCCTTTATTCAACTTCTGCAAAACGAGGCCTCGAAACACATAGCTAACAAGACTGAACCATTCACAAAATCAAACCACAACTTTCACCAGGGCATTCTCACAGTTGTGCTCAGCTGGTGGAGCCATCGAACCGATGTCAACAAGAAGATAACTGTGTTCAACAAGAACTTGTCGAAGAAGAAAAAATTCCTAGAGGTGAGCTGAGCCTTCCCTGCGGAAGACGAAACCACTTATTCACTACATACTATACTAACATTTATTCCACTCTGCGCAGATGATGAACGAGAACGACGACGACGCGAACATCATCATGCCCGACCACATTATCATCTTGGAGAATTCTCCAATTCGACAAACTTGGGATATCTTGTGCTTTCTGTTCACTGCTTGGAACGTTTTCAGCATCATGTACAGGCTGTTTCTCTGCCACATGAAGTTCAACGATATTTGGACGAATGAGCCACATTGGTGGATAGAAATCGACTGGGTGACAGACTTTTTCTTCCTGGTGAATATTTTGCTCCACAGCAAGGTATTCGCGCTAAAGGAGGTGAACGAGCAGGGCAAAACGTTGCACATCACGGACAGAGAGATTATGTTGCAGGTGAGAGTTGGAAATTGTGTTGTTATTGTGTAAAAAAATAAATCGTCAACTAACCGATCGATGTCCACCCCCATTGCCGATGTCCACCCCCATCGCCATCCAATCAACCCAACCCCGTCTTAGGAGTACTTCGACTCCGGCAGACTCGTGACCGACCTGACGACAGCGATCCCCTACGACCTTCTCGGAGTCGTTTTTGGTTCTTGGAACATGCTTCGAATTCCGAAACTGTTCATGGCCTTCAAGTTCCCTTACTACGTCACCCGCATGAAGGCCCACCTCGAGCGGCACAAAATCTTCGTGTCTGTCGACGTGACAATGACAATAAATATTTCAATCATTGCAATTGTCTTCACGCACTGGATTGCGTGCAGCTGGGCGATGATTTTCCAACCCGAAGAGCCAAATCTCGGCCTAACTTCCGCTTACTATTGGACTCTCACGACGATCACGTCGGTCGGGTTCGGAGACATTACCCCCCTAGATCCTCAAGGTCGGTGGTTCGCCGCGTCGATGATGATTATCGGCAGTATGCTCACTGCCGGGGTCATTGCCAACATCACGTCTATGGCCCACAAAGTGGTGATTAGCGAGGACAACGCCCAGCACGTCATGACCTGCGTTGAAAAGTACATGGTGGAGAAGGAGTTACCTTTCGATCTGAGAGAGCGATGTCTTCGATATTTCAACACGCTCAAGGGCGACATCAACGAGGAGAAGATTTTGGTCGAGCTCGTCCCTCCCCCCTCTCTCCCGGACATTGCGCTCCACATCTATTCAGCGCTCCTGAACGAAACTGTGCTGTTCATATCTTCCGCGCGAGTGGACGAATTCACCAAGAGCGCCAAACCAACAATCAGCCAGGGCTTCATCAGAAGTGTTGGAATGCTGTTGAAGGAGGAGGTCGTGGTGGAAGGGGAGTGGATCGTCAAGGATAATCCAGACCACAACAGGTGAGCGAGCTCGTTTTCGTCTTCCATGAGGCTCGCCATATACACGCGAGCCTATTAAAGCTAACATTTTCCTTATTTCAGGTGGTATTGTGTGAAGGAAGGAAACGTGCACCTGAAAAAACTCTCATCGGACGATTGGGTGGCTACAATTCCCGAGCGCCCGAACGACCCCGCCGTGACAAAATCGTTTGGGGAGTACCACCTTTTCCACCCCAACATCCACCTCTACTACGTGAAGGCCCACACAAATACGACCCTCATCTACCTCACCCCTGAATCCTTCAACTCGCTCAGTGAAATGTACAGTGCTGAGTTTGAGGTGAGAACCGCGGGAAATGAAATGAAATGGCTCCACAAAAACAAAACTAACATTGTTATAAATGCGCCACAGCTGATGAGAGCTTGGGTCGATGAAGTGGAAATGCCCAGAATTAAATCTTTGGTCGACGAGCTCCCTGAAATGGGGAGCCCCGCCACCGGTCGCCGAAACACCACTGACAAAAAGGGAAGGCACTTTGTTTCCATCTCCCAACTCTCCGGCTTGGACGCAGCCATGGGGGAGCACGAACACGACAACAAATTCAAGGCGATGCTCCACGGTGCCAAAATAATTCTCAAAGGCACTGTTGTTTTCCACCCCGACGGGAATTTCCAAATTTTTTGGAACCTGGCGGTGCTGCTCAGTTTGATCTACAACGTGTACATGGTCCCGTTCAGGATTAGTTTCTTGGGCAAGAGCGACGATGTCGAAATGAGCGGTACTTCGGGTCAGGCAAATGCCACGTGGCTGTCGCTCCTGTTCGACTACTTTGGGGACGGTTTTTTCTTGATGGACATGCATCTTCGCGAAAAGTGCTTTGGCTTCTTTGAGGGAGACACTGCCATTTTGGACGGAGCAAAGATCAAGGCCCGCTACCTGAAGAATGGCCGGTTCAATGGGAAGTCCTTGTGCGACTTGCTGGCTATCATTCCCATAGAGCTGCTAGCAATTGTCCTGTTCTCCTCTGGTCTGCAGGTGAGCGAGCGCGCAAAATTGCTTTTTCCCAGAATGTCATATTAAGGCTACTAACATTATCCATTCCACTCTATTCGCTAGCCGCTACCCGACAAGTTCACAATGATCCAGACCTTTGGGGTTTTCAGAATTTTGCGGCTGCTGAAATTCACCCATTTCAAAGAAAATCTCCGCTGCTTCAAGTGCGTTTACTTCAAATGCACCGGTGGAAAGGGCAAGAACTTCCTCATGGTGTTCAATTTAATTGTTGCAATCTTCGCAACAGCGCACTGGCTCGGGTGCATCTTTTACTTCATCGCGTATGTGGAACACCCCGAGCCCAACTGGGCGAGCTGCGCGGGCGAGAACGAAGCCAACCGGCTGATTGGAGGTTATGGGTGCCCGCAGAGCAAGCTGTTGAATTACGGCATGAACAGCACGGTCGGCGACGGCGACACGAACAGCACTGTCAGCGGCATCGATGTCGAACCAATTTTGAACGCGGAGTTCCAGCGAGGCAAGTTGATCACCGATCGGCATGTGAGATCAGTGTACTGGGCAACCACCGCCCTTACGACCGCCGGGTTTGGCGATGTCAGCGCTACCACATTGCTGGAGAGGGTGTTTAGCATTTTCGTTCTCATCATCGGAACGCTGATCTTTGCAGCCGTGATTGCGAACCTGGAGGAGATCGTGGCACAGGTCGACGTGACCTCCACTCTGTTCCAAATTAAGGTTGGAGAGGTGAACGCCTTCATGAAGTTGCGATCCATCGGGCCAGCGATGCAGGAGAACATCGGGCGGTATTACGACGCTCTCTGGTTGAGGCAGAAGGGAGCGAGCGAAATCTCCGTGCTCAGCTACCTTCCTGTGCGTGTCCGACACGAGGTTTTGAAGCACCACGTCATGAAGACGTTGAAATCCGCGCCTGTTTTCGAAAAGTTCGACGTTTGGTTTTTGAACAAAATCATCGACAGACTCGATTCCGAGTTCTTCTTGGCCCAGCAGACTGTTTACGAGAAGGGCCAGTGCGCCACGGAGCTTTACATGCTGAGCAAGGGGAGCATAGCCATGATGGACGGGAAGAACACGCTGATGACGATACGGAACGGGCAAATGTTTGGGGAGGGCGAATTTTTCAAGCACGAGCCTAGAGTTTGCAACAGTGTGGCGACCGAGTACAGCAATGCGTTCATTTTGGACCAGGTGGACTTGCACAAATTGCTGCAGGCGAACTTTGAGCACGAGGTGATTTATGACGAGCAGATTGTGGCTGCAGCGGATAGGTGAGTTAGTTGCGAGCGACGTGGCGAGCGAAGTGGCGAAAACAAACAATAACTAACTAAAAAATCCTATCCAATCTATGCATTTATTTGGGCAGAATCGACTTCCAGGCCAAAGTTGAAAAGATGCAGAAGAACCTAAAGTCCGGAGGAAAAATGGCCCAGATGCTAATGCTGGACGACAATAGTATCTTGAAGAAAGACCTGGTGTTTTTGCCTGACAGCGTATTCAGGCGTAGCTGGGACGTCCTCATGCTTTTGGTGATTCTCACAAACACCATCACCGTTCCGCTCCGCATGGGCTTCATTGGACAGAGCGACCTTGGCGAGGGTGGGGAGCTGGCGTGGTTCGGGGTCAATGTCTTGATGGACATAATCCTGTGGGTGGATATTTACCTCCACTACCGACGCTTTGGAGTTGTTTTCGACGGACTGCTAATTTCCGACCGCCACGAATTCGGCGAGTTGTTTTTGAACAGCTCGGTAATGAAGCTGAACATAATTGCGAGCTTCCCGATTGACGCATTGGCGTGGCTGGCGGGGATGGACAGCTACCGGAGCATAGGTTTGGCTAGGTTGGGGCGGCTGCTGTACTTGGTGAGCATGCCAAACCTGATGCACAACTTTGTGGATTTCTTGGAGGAAAAGGGCATCAGGGCGAAGGCGAGCGTGTGGCATTTAATCAAAATGACAATCTTTGTGCTGCTGACGGTACACTTTTTGGCCTGCACGCTCTTCTGGGTGGCGTTTTTGGAGGAGCGCAGCAATATCCCCAGCTGGGCGATTGTGATTGGGGACGCAGGTTACTTTTCTCGCGATGAGATATTGATGGGTGAAAATGTCAGTCTCATCGAGCGGTACTGTCTTTGCATGTACTGGAGCATGTACACGATCACGCTGGTCGGTTACGGAGACATTGCTCTGCGGACGAACAGCGAGATGATGCTTGCAATTCTGGGCATGGTCACCGGGGCAGTATTGTGTAACGCTGGAATCACTGCAATTTTGAGCAGCCTCGTGCACGCAATGGCCGTCTCCGCGGGGGAGGCACAGGCGTTTGGACAGGTGATCACAAAGTACATGGTCCACCGGTCATTGCCGTTGGACCTGCAGGAGAAAATCTTCGGCTTCTTCGTTCACATGCATTTGACTGGCGACGATTTGGACGAGATGAAGGTGCTTAAATCTTTGCCTCGCTTCGTGAGAGGGAAACTGTTGGAGGAGGTGAGTGAATTTAATTGATTATTGAGTTGAGTTGACTGGGAGGCGGCCAGCGCCAGCCACCAACACCAACACCAAAACCTACGCAACACAACAGATCTGCTTCCAGCCAATGAAGCTAGCGTTCGAACCGCTCTTTGGGTACTGCGACGGATTTTTGAGGAGCGTTGTGCACGGCATGACGCCTTACTTGGCGCTGCCGAAAGAAATTTTGATTGCGCAGAACGTCCACTGCGACAAGATTTACCTGATGATTAGGGGGAAGGTCCACATACTGACAAGCTCTCGTGACAAGTATTTGGTCACTGACACAATAGAGGTGAGCGAGCGAGCGAGCGAGCCTTGATGAAGACTTGAACGATGAATCCCGCGAAATGGCTACGGACGGCTACATCCACTACTAAACTAAACTAAACTAAACTAACCCACTCTATTCTTTTGACTCGCTCGTTTTGCTCTGGTTTCATTAAAAATGCGCCTCGCTTCGCTCGGCGCAGAATGGCAAGATCGTAGGCAAGTTCGAAGAGACAGATTGCACCTATCGGACGCTATCCTACTGCGAGCTGTACTGTTTAACTCTCGAGTGGTACAGCAGTTGCATGCACTACTCCCTGAACAACCCAACGAGCTGCAAACTGAGCGAAAAGGAAGTGCGAAAGAAGCGCCAAAGTACAATGATGGAGACCCAGAAGGAGTTCATCGATCGGTCGTTTGTGCACCGACACAAAAGTCGGCTCTTGATGAAAATCAAATCAAAGACAAATTCCATGCTGTTCAATCCTCTGCAAAGGATGAGCTCACGCTTGAGCGTTGCTAAAAGTCGGGTGTGGAGGAAAAGTCGCGCGTGGAGGGGGAATAGAGTGGGAGTGGACGAGGTATTTGGCTGCGATGGCGATGACAGCGAAGACGAGAATGAGAAAGAGGGAATGTTCGACTTCCTCTTCCGCCCCTTGCCATCAAACCACCGTATGAGAATGGTGTGGAACACAATTTCCATTCTCTTCACAGTCTACCTGCTCATTGTTGTCCCGCTTGAGTCGTTTATACTTCCAAAGTACGACTATTTCGAAGGTGAGCCGCGAAGAGTGTATGAAAGCAAAAACAATTTTAACCCAACCCAACCCAACCCAACCCAACCCAACCCAACCCAACCCAACCCAACCAAACCCGCAGACGGAGCTGAAATTAGCCTGGTGCTGTTGAACGCGTGTGACATCATGGCGGACATTTTCTTTTTGACCGATTTTCTTTTCAGACTCTTTTACTTCGACGATGACAACGTCATCTACGACAAGAAATCCGTAACGAAAACCATCTATAAGGCAGCGGCTGACAGGGACAAGAACGAAGACGGGGAAGCAGTTAGCATCCAGTGGGCGTACTTGGAGCATAGCATGTTCTGGGTGGACTTTTGGAGCATTTTCCCGTTCGACCACTTTGCGAGGATTCAGCTGGACAGCGTTGGGATATACAGGATGAACAAGCTGCTGAGGTTGATTAGGCTAGTTACGTACGCGAGGAGTGCCTTAGACGTGTTAGAGAGGAAGGGGTATCTGAGGCACATTGGTCTACAGAGGATGTGGTCGCTGTTCTTCTTGAGTGCTGTGGGAGGGCACTGGGCCGGGTGTGTGTTTTACTACGTGTCGTTGATCGACACGAAGGACGGAGAAGTCTTGGACACGTGGCTGCTGCAGGACAACTTAGTTGTGAGAAGTGGTTGTGACAGTGGCAGTGGCAGTGGCAGCAACAGTACTACTGCCTGCTCTTACATGGTCAACCCCAGTGACAACACAACCCTCCCCCAGATGTACAATCGCGCCCTCTACTGGGCCTACGTGACAATGATAACAACCGGGTTCGGCGACATTACGCCCCACTCAACGTCGGAGACCCTCGTCTGCATAGCTTCAATGTACGTCGGCGTGCTAATTACTTGCGCAGCAATCGCGAACCTTACCTTGCTGGTGTCCAAGTTCGACCAGGCCGCCAACGACTACCACCAGAAGCTCGACAACGTCAACAAGTACTTGTCGTACCAGCAAGTCCCTGCTTCGCTTGGCAACAAGATAAGACAGTATTACGAGTACCAGTGGAATGTGCTAAAGGGGGTGGACGAGAATTTGTTCATGAAGGAGCTGACTCCTCAGCTGCAGCAGATGTTCCAGGAGAATCTTATGAGGGAGTACCTGAGCAGAGTTGACGTATTCAAGAAGGCGCCGCCGAGCCTAATCACCGGCCTGCTGGGGTTTCACGTCATGGAGCGGATTATGCTCTCTCCCGGGGACATGATTGTCGAGAAGGGAACAGTTATGGGCGGAATGTACATGCTGGTGCAGGGGTTGGCAGAGGTAATGAGCAGCAACGGTAGTGGGATACAGGCAATTTGGCGCAAGGGAGAGAACGTCGGTGGAGCGAGTCTGCTTATCAAGAACATCACTGTGGAAAATTCAATCAAGGCAAAGGTGAGCGAGCTTGTTGAAGACGAGAATTATGTACGCGAAATGGAATATTAATACAAACTAACTTTACCCACTCCCCCCACTCGACTTCGCAGAGCTACTGCGAAACGCTTTTTTTGTCCAAGGAGACATTCACGGCCATGGTCCACAGTCACTGCGCCACCGATGAGATCGAAGCGATGGAGTACAGCGGACAAGTTGCCATGGACAACGCGAAGAAGCTGGCAAAATTCTTGGGGCAGCACGAGGAGTTCCACGTGGTTGGGTGGAGGCAGTATTTTCTTCCCGGCACAGCTTGGCGTCGCAGGTGGGACCTCTGCAACGCTCTCTTGACTTTCTGGTACGCTCTTGAACTGCCCTTCCGGATGGCGTTCTACTACTACGACCTGAACGAATTTGTGCTGGGCATGTGCCTCTTGTTTGACAGCTTTTTCATCATAGATCTCATAATGCGGCGGAACTACTTTCCGTTTCGCGACATCAAGTCGGGCCTGGTGGTGATGGACAAGGAAGAGATCTACAAGAACTACAAGAACAACATCGGCAAGCTTGAGAAAGGGTGGAAATTGGTTAGCTGCTTTCCCTTCGAGGTGGTGCTGTTGACAGGCTGGATTGACACCAAGTACATTTTCGTGTTGAGGATGAGCAAGATGCTGCGGCTGGTTAGCCTGAGCAGCGTGCTAACCGAGATTGAAGAGGATTTTAGCGATGAGCTGAAAAAATTCGACAACTCCCGCAGGCGTTTCTTGAAGTTGAACATGGCAATGATCTTGTCCTGCCACTGGATCGGTTGCTTGTGGCACTTCGTCGGGTCGCTGAGCAAGGGAAAGGGGATGGAAAACTGGATCGACAACGATAACGAGACGTTCTTCATCTCCCATGACGTCGACATGAACGGAATGGCTGGGTACATGAGGGCATTCTACTTCGCGCTGGTGGGCATGAGCACCGTTGGGTATGGGGACATTGCACCCGCTAACCCGCTTGAAACGACTGTTGCCGCTCTCATCATTTTGGTGGGGGGTTTAATTCTGCCCGCTGTTGTGGGTGGGCTTGCGTCGTTGATGGGGAACATGAATTCTGGAGGTGAGTGGTGTTGAGTGGACAGCACAGAACAAAGCAAAACAATACACTAACCCAAAAAATCAATATAATTTCATCTTGCTCGGCGCAGTGGCTCACTTCAGGCGAAAGATCGATTCGCTAACGAACCACATGTACGAGCAACAATTCAGCAGGGAGCTCCGGGGGAAAATTCTGAGCTATTACAATTACGTTTGGACGAAGCTGGGCGGGAGCGGTGGCGGCGAGAGCGAGCAGGAGCTCGAGGATCTGCCAAAGAGCTTGAGGGACGAGTTGAGCAAGTGCATTAAGGGGCCAATTTTGGCCCAAGTGCCGTTTCTTGAGCACAGCAACCCGGAAGTAATGAAAAGTATCCGCGCGAAGCTCCGAACCCAAATATTCCTCCCCGGCGACACGATCATAAACACAGGGGACTTTGGCGAGGAAATGTACCTGATCGAACGGGGGAAGATTTTCGTCTACAGCGAGGACAGATCCGTTCTGTTTGCGGTCTTGGAGCGAGGCGACTACTTTGGCGAATCCAGCCTGTTGCAGGGAGAGAGGAGGGTCGCCACTGTTGTGAGCCCGGGCTACAGCGATTGCCTTGTTTTAACCAAGGCGGACTACGAGGAGATCATGTCCACCCACCCGGTGGAAGCGAAGTTGCTTCAGGAGAAGATCAAGGCCGATTTGAAGAGGAAGGAAATGATCGACAAATCGGTAGAGAAGAATCTCGGAGAGCACAGCAAGCTGGAAACGACCGCAATGACGGGCAAGGGGGAGAGCAGAGACTCCTTGAACGAGACCCAGAAGATGCAGTTGCTCAGCTTGGAGATTACGTGGACTCACCCTGATGGCAACTTTCGTCTTTTTTGGGAGGTGAGAAGCGAAGCGAAGCGAAGTGAGCGAGCCAATACCGCGAGCCATTTAACGAACCCACTTTTATTAATTCAATTCAATTCGCTCGGCGCAGTTCTTGCTCTTCTGCGTTTGCATGTTTCTGTGCTTGAAAATACCCTACCAGGTAGCCTTCAAGATAGCTGTGCAGACTTTCATTGCAGACTACACGCTGGACGCGGTGCTGATCGTCGACGTGTACTTTGGCATGAACAAGTTCATTGTTGCGGAGGGGGGCAAGTACATCACGGAGCGGGGGGAATTGAGGGCGAGGTACATTGGGGAAAACAAATTTTTAGTTTTCGCGAGTGTTCCGTGGGATCTGCTGGCGTTGGTAGTTGCCGGGAGCTCGGTGATGGGAGAAGGGATGGGGTACATGGCCATGTGCTGGCTGAGGGGTTTCAAGCTCTTCAGGTGTTTAAAGGTTGGAGTGTACAGCAACTCGGTGGACAGGATCTTGGAGAAGCTGAGGATTGGAGGCGGGGGCACAGGGTGGAAATTGTTCAAGCTGCTGTTGACCGTGTTCTTGGTCGCGCACTGGGCGGCGTGCTTCTTCTTCTTGATAGCCAAAGGGGGGTTTGACAAAAAGTTTGCGGATGGAGACGAAGACGTGGGCGAGGAGGAATTACTGGGTAAATGCGACTGGCTGATATCCTCGAGCAACAGCTGCTACGGCGAGGGAGATTTTAATTTTGCGGATTGGGGGAGTGACGTGGCGAACAAGTGCCAGTGGGAGGGCACCTGGCTGCAGCTGCAGCTGGAGGACGACAAATTGCCGTGCGGGGAGGTCAACAACTTTTCGTACTACTTGAGGGCGTTGAACTGGGCGTTGCCGAGTCTCGTTGTGGTGGTGATTGGAGACGTTGTGCCAAGCAGCAGCAAGGAGACGCTTTACTGCCTGCTGTGGCTGCTGGTTGGGGTGACAATCAACGCCAGCATCGTCGGAAACATTGCTAGGTGAGCGAGCGAAGCGGGCGAGCCTTGTGACAGAATTGTGTGAAGCGACTAACTCACTCCTAACCCACTCTTGCTCTCGTGCTTCATTGAAAATGCGCTTCGCTTCGCTCGGCGCAGCATCGTGGCCAACTTGGAAACCGACAGCTCACTTTTCATCAAGAGAACGGATACGCTGCAGGACTATTTGCACCAGCACGGACTGCCGCTGCAGCTGCAGGAACGCACCAGGAAGTACTTGGACTGGCTGTGGGCGCAGAGGAGGGGAAAGAACCCCGACAGTATCATGACTGAGCTTCCGTTCAGTCTGCGACAGGAGGTGAGCTGCTTGAAGAGGGTCAAGTACGTGCGGAAGTGCCCGTTCTTCGTCGACCTACCACTCAACTTGATCGAGGCGATTGCACTTTGCTTCAAGAGCCACCTGTACAGCGTGGGCGACATGATCGTCAGCGCGGGGGACGAAAGCTATGAGCTGTTCTTTGTGGAGAAGGGAAGCGTCGAGGTCGTGCTGAGCGACGGAAAAACCGTTTGCGCGAAGATCGACGACGGAAACTTCTTCGGCGAGAGCGCGCTGTTCGAGATGGGACACCGGATGGCAAACATACGGGCGGCAGATTTCTGCGAAATTTTGAGCTTGCACAAGGTTGACTTTGGTCAGATCTTCAAAAACCACAAGGAGGACAAGAAGGGGGTTCTGAGGGTGTTCAACGAGCAACAGGAGAGAAATTTGAAGAGGAACCGGGGAGTTGAAACGGAGCTGAAGAACAAGATGAGTGCCATGCTCCACATGAGCTTGTCGACCAAGCAGAAGAGGAACACGGCCTTAAGCAAGCAGAGCGAGGACGCCCCCGTTACAAGCGGGACTGTGAAACAACAGCACCCAAAACTCAGGCATAAGCTGATGAGGTTCTTGGAAAAGCTGTTCATGATGCACAGCAAGATGAGGATCACGTGGGAGCTGCTGGGATTCTCGTTTTTGCTGTACTTGATAGTTGTTGTGCCGTTGAGGTTGGGGTTCAAGTTCACCAGCGAGGAGATTGGAGGGGGGAACGAGGGCATTGGGGGAGGGACAGGAAGTGGGCAGGACTGGCTGTTCGTGGATTATTTGATAGACCTGTTCTTTGTGCTCGATGTGGTGGCCAGGGCAATGTTCATGAACAACGACGTTGCGGCGAAAAGTAATTTGAGCGACATTGAGGCGGAGTTCAAGAAGAAGACGCAGATTGCGGTGTCCTTCGAGCAGATCCAAAAAGACGGGAAGAAGAGCTTGTTCGAGTGCGAAGTGCTGAGCAGGAAGAGCTACAGGGGGGGGGTCATGTTTGTTGATATCTGCGCCAGCTTGCCTGTAGACTTGATGGTTGGGTTAGGGGTGCTGGGGGTGGAGTGGAGTTGGTGGCTGCGGTTGGTGCACCTGGTCAGGGCTCACAGGTTCTTCACTTACATCAACACGCTTGAGAGGTGAGCGAGCGAAGAGAGCGAGCTTTGATGAACACTCGAGCGATGAATCCCGTGAAATGGCCACAGACGGCTACATCCACTACTAAACTAACATTATTCCACTCAATTCTTTTGACTCACTCGTTTTGCTCGGCGCAGCTTCCTGTACCACCACAAGGTGAGGGTAAGCGCTGATGCAATTCAGCTCGTGAAAGTTTGCGTAACGTACGTGCTGGTGAACCACTGCTACGCGTGTTTCTGGATGATCATTCACAGGTACTACGAGGAGGATTTGGCAAGGACGTGGGCGGTCAACGACGGGATTAGCCGGTGGAACGCAGAGGTCGGGAAGCACGACGTTTGCAGCGGTGGGGACGTGAGCAGGTGCTACGTTCGGGCCTTCCACTTTGTCATCACCACGATTAGCAGCGTGGGGTATGGGGATATTTTCCCAGGTGAGCGAGCGAAGCGAGCGAGCCTTGATGAAG
>Ga0114994_10002507_pt1 | contig 13417 bp, 12 predicted proteins | sample ArcticOcean_MG_C_9_FD_87043 | JGI IMG/M metagenome (GOLD analysis project Ga0114994, IMG submission 87043) | Marine microbial communities from western Arctic Ocean - ArcticOcean_MG_CB2_152 | ecosystem: Environmental > Aquatic > Marine > Oceanic | place: Arctic Ocean: Canada Basin | collected... | reverse complement strand
TCCAAAATAGATCCAAAATGGATATTTCTGATATTCCTAAATCAACGGTTCTCGAATCTTCTAAAATATTTCCTGTATAGAAAATAATTATTTTCGCGTTTTCAGTTTTGAGGGGTATTTTTTTAGAAGTTTTCATTTTTACATATTTGAGAACCATACTTTTATTTTTATAAACATTCTAAAACAAAAAATGTATATAAGCATAAATAAATGTATTACATAAATGTTGAAACCATACTTGCTCGACAAACTACCAGTGGAATTAATGCGTGAACATATTATGCCGTTTACATACAACCCACAACCTGAGTTTTTGCTGAAAGATATCAAGAATTTCATTGCATTTCGTAGTGAAATATACGACCTTTATAACACACTATATCCAGAATATGATAATCCGCGTGAAATTATGGATTGGGTATCAAATGATATTACTAGATTCAATAATCAAGATATTCCTCTTATGTACGGATATAGTAATAAATATTATGAGTATTGGAGACGACTCCCTTATTTCCAGGACAAGAGTGAATCTTTTATATATGATACTACTATGCGATTATTGAAATCCACCGACGTATTTGTGTGTGTGAATACCCTTATTGGTTTATTACGTCGCGACGAACGTGAATCACTTATTGAATTTATACACCATATTTATCACTTGGAACCGGTTTGAAATGATTTCTAATTCAATGAAAGGTTCTCGAATGGTTAATAAAATTTATCTATTATCTTTGTAAGAGTACGATTTTGTTTTAGAATACTTAATTCTTCTTCATTTAATAAATTACTAAAATCAGTTTGTCCGTTGTAACGACTAATATGCTTACCGTGCCAATGTGTTAATGGGTCATATTCAGCGAAAGTTTTGTATTTTTCTGTTATATGTTTTATATTTTCAATCGAAAATTTAATTTTTATTTCATTTCTTATATCATCGCTATACTTTTCATTAAAAAACGATTCAAATTTATCTAAAATATAATCTAAATCATTATAAAATTTTTCATAAATTAATATACAGTGATTTGAAGTATTTAAATCTTCATTTGCAATGTGATTTCCACCTTGTTCTAAATAATGTGTCAATGTGAATTTTATATTTTTTATATTTATTTCATTATCATATCTCATTATTGAAGAAATAATGGAATTATAAGGGTGTCTAACAGTAACTATATATTTATTGTCATTTTCAAATATGTATTTATAATGTTCTTTATTTGAGTTTTTTCCTAAAAATCGTAAAATATTAAATACTAATGTACTACCACTTCTTATTGGTGAAAACTGAATTAACATATTGTATAGTATAATATGTGAATATTTACAAACCACCTTCTGATATGCAGGATTCTTGGATTTTATTTTGAGTCATTGTTCAGTTTGGCTAACAAATCAGCTAACTCATCACTGGCTTTATCTTGTGCTATTTCGCCATAACTTTTAAGATCATCCTTTTTGGGACTTCTTTTACACCTTTGCACATTTAAAACGCCCATTTTATAATTTATATTCAAAAACATAACCTTTGTGTAATTTTTTTCTACCATTCAATACTGCTGAAATATTACTATCTTTTTTTTTCCCAAATAAATTAAAAGCACAATCAGGAACATAATCAAAACTGCCAATTAGTATTCCATCTTTATATACGTTAAATGGTTTTGATAATCTATTACGCTTTTCATCCATTAATTTTTTTCTTTTTTCTGGGTCTTGCCATTGTTGTATAGATTTATTTCTTATTTTTTTAATTATTTCAACTGCGTCTTTAGATTGATAAAGCATTTCCTTTAATTTTTGTTGGTGTATTGCCATTTCTGGATTATCTTTATATTGTTGTTTTTTAAGTTTTGACATATCTTCTTTTTTTGAAGGATTATTATTATACAATTGTTTCATAATAATAGAATGTTGTATTCCAATATTAGGATTATCACTTGCTCGTTGTTTCATAAATATTGAGTGATTAATCGCAATCTCTGGATGTTCTTCTTTTCGTTTTTGTTGTATTTTGCGACAATTTTCTTTTTGTTCTTCTGTAAATTTATACCCTTTACATCCATCACCTCCCATTGTCATATTATAACCATTTGGATTATTACCATTAAATGTGTTGTATTCAATAATATATTTTGTTTCAAGATTATTTAGTTCTTCTAATGAATATGCTTTATCAAGAATTATTCTTTTCACATTATTTTGTGTTTCGTCTTTATTATAATGTTTTCTTATTGCATTATGAACAGGTAAAGTAGAACCAGCATTAGCATCTCTTAAATGTTCTTTCCAACGAATAATTTCACCTTGTATAGTTTGACCGATATAACATCCATTTGGAAAGAATAAACCATAAATAATTCCATAAACTGGCGTTTCCATTTATGTTTAGTATATTTTATTTATTATCAATTTTTTAAATCATTTTTTTATTTGAAATGGGCGTTTTAAATGAGAAAAGGTGTAATTCCGCCAGGAGCAGCTGGCGGCAGAGTCTTTAGTTTAGTTTCGGGGCATTTGTTTTAGATGCTTTTTTCGCAGGTTCTTTCGTAGATTTTCCTTCTTCTATAAGTTTTAGCGTTAGATTTTTTGTATGATTTTCTCGGTTTTTTCTTGTGTTGGGTTTTCCTAAGCGTAGACGTTTTCAATTTGCGAGGCATTTTCCAATTTGTATATATTCATTTAAGATATTCCTCTTTAAAAACATCGATAGATACAATAGGAATCTCGTGTTTTTTCGCATACTCAGTTTTCGAAGAAACATCCTCCAAAGATTTCACAACTAAAACATATGTGTCTTTCTTCATTGAATTTTCTTCAAACGCACCGATGTCTTTCAATCGGTCACTTATTTCTTTATCGCGAAATTTCGTCATGACCACTTTCTTTCCATACAATCTATGGTCCTTATCCCCTTTTGGGATTTCCTCCACAGAAATCCGGTCGAGTTTCCCTTCTAAACCACATTCTTTCAAAAACTCCATAAATAATGGGATGTGTTTGACAAACTCCGTGGCGTTTTCGCGGCCTATACCACTGATGGTTTTCAACTTGTCGATTTTCTCTTGGTCCGTCGCTTCATCTTGCAATATGTTTGGGAATGCGTCCAACATAAGTTTGAGTTTCCTGCGTGCGATCCCTTTGCCTAATTTGTTGGAAGAGTCCATTATTTCCAGCAAGTCGGCATTTTCGATTTTGTCTTTGATATTCGCGTGTATTTTTTCAGCGAGTTTCTTTTTGAATCCTTCTATACTTAAGAAATCATCTACAGACATCTTCAGTATTTTCGAAATAGAATCATATCCCTTTTCATAAATGCGCTTGATATTACCCGGACCTATTCCGTCAATGTTTGAAAAGAATGTTTCCACATTTTTGGATTTCACAGCAGAACTTTCGTGTGCGTTTTCCACTAAAAGTTCCACGTGATTTTTGTCCCAAATATGAGGAACATCCGGCATTCGCGGTCTTTGAGCCGGGGTCACGACTTTCTTCACATATGGAATAACATCACCACTTCGCACAATCTGCAATACAGCCCCGATACCAATATTATTATTGTGTATGAACTTCCCGTTGAAACCCGATGTGTATTCAATACGCACACCTCGCAATTGTATAGGGTCGATTTTAATCCGAGGTTTCAATAGCCCATTCTTGCTAACATTCCATTCAACATCCAACACTCGGGTCTCGGCTAACTGGTCGCCAATAACCATTTTGAAAGCAATAGAATGGTCCGGATTCCCCGATTTTCGCGGGTAAATCTCGTCGTTGGTCACAATCACACCGTCTATTTCATACTCGTAATTAGTGCGCCAGTCCATCAGTATTTCCGACAGGGCTTCGTTAGTTATATTTTCGCGGAGTATGTGTTTGACAACAGTGTGTTTGAGGTCTTCGAGTTTAGCCATTTGTTCACTCGGTTTCAAAGGCGGGTCTATGACTTCATACGCAACAAAATCCACGTCTGCCGTCTTATTATCGATGGATTTACGGTTTATGATTCCGGATACCAAGTTGCGAGAATTGGCGAATTTAGTTTTGTATTTGGTATCGAAGACATCTTTCTTTATGATAAATTCGCCGCGAACCACATAATTTTCGTGTTTGGGTAAATTGAGAACTTCGATCAAATGTGATACGTCTTGACCGGTTTTTCCGTCACCTCGAGTGTATAATTTCCCGTTACCGTTACGGTCAGTAACGTACATACCACTTACACCATCTAATTTACAGGAACATACGTACGGTCCTTGATATTTAGAAATGTATTTTTTGATGGCACCGGTTTCAGGTTTGATTTTGTCCATAGATGCCATTTCATATGGTAGTTTCACCTTGTTTTTGCCCTTTATGGGTGCCCCGATATTTTTCGTGATATGATTCTCGGGATATTTGTGTTTCATGTAATCAAACACAATATCGTATTCATTGTCAGTGATAATTGGTTTATCATTACGGTAGGCTTCATTAGTTACTTTCAATATTTTCTCGATGTCCGTTTCATCAAGAGATTCGATGTATTTGATCCCGGATTTAAGGAAGGCTTTAATGTGTTGTTTTGGAGTATTTCCTTTTTTTGGCGTTTCCATAACGTCCTTTTTATAAGATTGTATATTTTTTTTATGATGTTTTTTGGAAATATTAGATATAACCGTTTCGGGTTGGATTTTATGTGTTTTTCGTAGTTTACTGTTTTCTCTTTGTCGTTGTTCTCGGACAATTGCTTTAATTCTCTCAATTTTCTCTTCAATTTCACTCTGTTTACTATATACTTTTACGGATTTATTCGATTTGGGCTTGACGAGTTTTTTTTTAGTTGTGGTCTCCAGATTCATATAGGGAGGCGAATCGTGTATACTCTAAAAGTATATATAATTTTACCAATATATTTTGTGTATCTCGGACTTGTGTATGTATATTGTATGTGTGTGTGTATATTGTATGTGTGTGATCTATCTTATGGAATCATATAAAATCATAATATTTATTGAACGATAAAATATAAACAAACGGCTCTAAATACTATAATATGAGAATATCTGCTTTCTTAATGACGTTGGTTCCTATTGGTGGATTTCTTTGTAAAAAAACACACGATAAAAGTATTCGGAGGTATGTCTCGATAAACCCTTTGATAAATGAAAACATTTTACAACAACAAAGTATAAGCGGGTTATTGCAAAATGTCGACAATATTGACACCATATTTTTGAAGAATGATATGAAAAAGGCATTCGCAAGGAAAGATGTGAATGGTGATGGGGTGTATGACATAGAAGATTATAGTGTAACAAACATCGATGCGAGCGTTTCAAAAATGATAATAGAAAAAGCCACCAGAAATGATATTCCGGTAACGATTCTTGACCCGTACAATTCGCCCTTACAAAGTGGCATAGACACCCTATTTACGATGTTTAATGGACTATTCATATCGACTGTCGTATTCGTGTTTTTCCGTGCGGCCTTGACACTATTTCGAGGTGGTGGTGGTCCTAATCCGATGGGTCCGACTAATTCGTTAAGCAATTTTGGAAACATCAAACAAGATGATAAGGTGAATATGATCAAAGCCAACATTTCGTTGTCAAGTTGGGCGGGAAGCCCCGAGATTTTCCGAGAATGCACCGAAGTAGTATCGTATTTGAATAATCGCACTAAATATCGAGAAGTAGGTGCGGAGGTTCCCCGCGGTATTTTGTTGGAAGGCCCTCCTGGAACCGGTAAAACGTTAATCGCCAAAGCTATAGCGAGTGAATGTGATGCCAACTTTATTTCGGTTTCATCCAGTGAATTTGTAGAATTATTTGTTGGAATGGGGGCATCGAAAGTCCGCAATTTATTTCGTCAAGCTCGAGAACAAAGCCCGTGTATTATATTTATGGATGAGATAGACGCAGTCGGGAAAAGACGCGGCACCGGATTGAACGCAGGGAATGATGAACGAGAGCAAACATTAAATCAGATTTTAGCGGAGATGGACGGATTCACACAAAATGATGATGTATTAGTTATAGGTGCGACAAACCGCAAGGATGTATTGGATGATGCGTTGTTGAGGCCCGGTCGATTTGACCGTATAATTAACATTCCTTTACCCGATACATCAAGCCGTCGTTCTATATTGGATGTTCACTTATTGAACAAGACATATGACATAGATATAGATGTAGACAATTTGGCAGTAGAAACCGCTGGATTTTCCGGTGCGGAATTGAAGAATTTGGTGAACGAGGCGGCCATAAATGCTGTTCGTGTTGGACAAACAATGATAACAAGCGAACATATTGAAGATGCGTTACAGAAACTAACTGTGGGAATTATCAAAGACAATGATACACGGAGCGATGATGCGATATTGAGAGTTTCGCTCCACGAAATTGGTCACGCGTTTTTGGCAGCATCGTTTGAAAACTATTTTGAGTTGAAGAAGGTATCTATACAGAGCACGTATAATGGAGCGGGAGGATTTACATCTTTCAAACCCCGCGCGGATATAGTAGATGGAGGGTTATACACAAAAGACCTTTTGATGAAACGATTGATTGTATGTTTGGGAGGGAAAGCCGCTGAATCCGTGTTTTATGGCGATGATTTTGTTTCTCAGGGAGCTCAACAAGATTTGAAGCAGGCGAATTCCATTGCCAAAAAAATGATTGGTAAGTATGGGATGGGAACGAAATTGAAGACTTTTTTTAATGAAAACTCGGATGAAAACGACGGAGGAGGCTATTCAGATTACATAAAGGACTTGTTTGATAAAGAAGTGCAGACTCTTTTAGACGAGGCCTATGATTATGCATACAACGATATTTATCAGAATCAACACACAGTAAATATTCTGGCAAATATTTTGACTCATTCTATAACTATGGATGGGGACTTTGTGTCTGAGTATGTTCGATTGAAACAGAATGATGAAACAAAATGAGATAACAAAATAAATATAAAGATTAAAACTGTGTATTGTTAAATGGATAGCCACCCGAAACCTGTAATGGATATTTCTTTGAATGATATAGACCAATATGAACCATTTACCGAAACAAAGACTCCAGAAGAATCATATAAGACATTTGATGATTATTTTGATATACTGAGCACAAAAATGATGAATATGTTTTATGGAGTGGCATTAAACGGAGTTTTAATGTATGGAACATTTATGTATTATTCTCAAGTGGGATTCAATATGTTATATGACTCAGACCCGATGGTTGCTAACACGATAGATTATTTATCATATCTCAAAACCTATTCGTATGGTGTTATGAAAAATATGAAGGTAGAACCATTTCATACAAATTGGACATCTATTTCCTATATTTCATATGAGTATTTTGAAAGACCTAAATATAATGAAATGGTCATTAGTATTGAGAGCGGGTTGTGTAGCACCATTGTTGTGGATAGCATTAACGACGTTCTATTATTTGAGAAAAGCAAATATATGACACACAAAACTGATGACCCCCTTTTTATAACAAAATTTGAAAGTTCGGGTTCGTCGTTGTATTATGTGTCGAGACAACTTCCAGTCAAACTCGATTTGACCAAATACACGCAATCACAAATCAGGTTCATTTCAATTGTTTACACTCATCCACGAATGATAACCCAGATTAATTTGGAGATTCCTAATAGTTGGTATGTCAAACACAACGAACTATTTAGTCAAGAATTCGTATTCAGAGCTTTGGTATATCAAGCCGAAGAATATGTGTTTGATCTGAATTATAAACTGTTACTTCTTGATAATAATATGAACTATGTTGAACTAATGCATAATCAGTATGTGGAAATCAATGACGATGACTACCGAATTCTCACGGATGCGTAAAATGTGGAAAATAAATAATAAACAATATAAAGATAAAAATTTGAATATATATATATATATATATAGGTGCTTTGCCTAATGAGTGTGTCTAAAACTTTAAACGACACTAAATACAAATTGTATGATAAATGGAATTTGTATTACCATTTACCAGACAATAAAAACTGGGATTTATCAAGTTATACGATAATATTGAATAAATTGAATACTGTTGAAGAAGTTGTTTCTCTCAATAGTAAATTTGGTGGTCACATAATTACAAATACTATGTTGTTTTTGATGAGAGATGGTATTACCCCTCGATGGGAGGATAAACGAAACCGGTGCGGTGGGTGTTTTTCATTCAAGGTGAGTAATAAAAATGCCGAACAAGTATGGAAAAATTTGTTTTATCTTACTTGCGGAGAAAGTCTTTTAAAAATCAAAAATGAGTGTGTGAATGGAATCACAATCTCGCCCAAAAAGCATTTTTGTATTGTGAAAATATGGTTAGAGAATACGGAGATTCAAGACCCTGATATGATAGTCCCTATTGAAAATATAATGAAACAGGGGTGTTTGTTTAAGAAACACGAACCTGAATTTTAATAAAGAAGTATATATTTATATCCGTGAATAAATATATATATATCCGTTGGGTTCATATGTCGAACACAAATGATTTAGTGTATAAAACAGGATTAGCGTCATTTTATATACAAACTATAACAGGAATTATTGATGTCTATGTACTCACCCTCAAATATGATACGTCTGCCAATATAATAAAGTGGCTACTGATTATAGAATTGTTGGTTCAATTTGTAGAAGCCTCGTTTTATGTTTGGATGGTTTCCAATTTCTCAAACATCGGTAATATCACGCCAATACGGTATTATGACTGGATAGTAACAACGCCTTCGATGTTGTACACATATTCAATGTATTTGAGTTTTGTTAACAATAAACAGAATACGTCTCTGTATAAAATGACGATGGAACACATTGTGCCGATAGCGTCAATATTCGCGTTGAATACTCTTATGTTGGGTTTTGGATATGCTTCGGAAATGAAGGTTTTCTCCTACACAACCGGAACACTTCTTGGGTTCTTACCATTTTTCGCGATGTTCTACATTATTTACGAGGAATTCGCAAAGTATTCTTTCATCGGGAAATCCACATTTTGGTATTTCTCCACCATATGGGCGTTGTATGGAGTAGCATCTCTATTATCATACAAATGGAAAAACGTTTTATATAATGTTCTTGATCTGTTCTCTAAAAACTTTTTTGGATTGTTTCTGGCATTTGTTTTATACAAGATGAGAGTTTGATCCGTACCAACCACCTCGTATTTCTTCAAGTAATACCTTTATATATTACTTGAACTCTATTTCATCTTTTTCAATCTATCATCGATTAAATTTTGTTTCTATGATGGAGGCAAAGGCGCCAAACACAACTTGATTTCACCCAAAGATGCCACATCATACTTTACAATAAGAGGCAAATCATTGCCCAAATACATCTCCAAATTACTACACAATGGCGTGCACTTAATGAAATGGCTCAAAGACTTTAGCGAAAACTCACCCTGAATAACGACAGACGCATCTGGTTTTTGAATAAACTCCATCGAACCATCCGATTCCGAACGCAAAATCCGACTGCTTGCGAAATTACCTTCGCAAGAAAATATCAAGTCCGACCCCACAGACTTAATCTCAATACGGTCTGAAATACCATTCAAATCACGGATAATCTTTTGGAAATCCGATGTTGGCAAATTGATTACCGTCGAATACGTTACGTCTGGAACAATGAGCTCTTCATTATCCGGCTCAATCAACCGCAGTTTCTGTGTATAACACTGTTTGATATCACCATTATCATATTGTAAACCCAAATGGGAGACAACACCATCGTGATAATCGTCATTTTCGATATATATTGAAAGTGTATCGTCATTTGACATAGTAGAAATAACCTTGAATAAATGAAGGGTATTCGCGCAAATGATTATCTTATCCGGGTCGCAGTCATACTTCTCGAACTTACTTGCGTGAAGCACCACATTAACCAATATTGTATGAGTTTTGTCGAAATTAATAATTCGCAGTCCATTTTTCGAAAACATTATAGATGCATCCGTGAGAATATCCTTAATCGCCGTGGCCAGAAACTTAAAAGAGGATACTTGAACAGTTTTTAACGTCATCACATTATTCGATTCGTTCATATCCTACAGAATACCTTTAGTAAAATATAAAAAACACTTTTATATCATATTTCTTAAATATAATTAGATAGATAATTTTTGATGGGTGTTTGACGACCATTTTCAGAAACAACCAAACAATTAGAAGTGAATTTCCGTCCAAAAAGACACACTGAATTAATTAGATACCCTATTTCTTCGTCACTTATTTCTTCATAGTTTTTGAGGAGAGATGTTTTGACTTTGTGTTTTGCCTCGTGGATTGGATCATTGAACTTGTAATCCATTCCATTCCAATATATAAATGTAGTGGCTTCGTTAGAGGAGAATTTAGACACTTTCACTTGGTCTTGTAAATTATTTAATTTGATAAAGGAATAATAGAATATTTCATCCGGTGCCCAAATATCCGAAAACCATTTGTCAATGACTTGTTCGTCAACAGATGCGATTTTTTCTACCAACAACCGATTCAAAATAACCCACTGACTACATTTAGCCAAATAATGTGGGTACGCACGATTGAATTTGGATTTACAATAATATCCACACCGGTCGATTTCAAATGAGTTTATATGCCCCTTGCTATTTTGTGTGAGAAAATCATAAACCGCATTAAATGGTTTGAGAGGAATACACGAATTACTAAGCAAAACGAATTTATAATTGTTTGAATCCTTTTTAAAAGCGGTTGTAAACAAGAGATTGGATGCCTTGACTAACGACTTATCCGCCCATTTTGTTTCCACACATTTAGGAAGTTTATACTTATCGAAATTTCCAAGATTTTGGTTGGATTTGTAATGAATATAGACGTTGTATTTATCGGGGTCAATACCTTCGAAAAACCTTTCCCATAGCTCCAGATGGTTTATTTTATCGTATATCAAAAAGCAAAACGCAATCTTTTTAGGAGGGTCTTGTTCTACATTTGTGTATTTGCTAAAGTCTCCGAAGTTTTCGAAGTTTTCGAGCGTTTTCACATTGGTGTAGAGACATACGACCCCGGCTATTATTGATAGTATGAATAATACACTTATTAAACTAATCTTTTTCATACTGGAAAAGGTTTTTTTTATATAATTCGCATATAAAAAACACGCGCAAATATCACAAATATCACAAATATCATTTCATAAATTCAATTCCCCACCCCTTTTTATCCTTTATGAACACACCAACCTTCTTCAACGTTCCTTGTCCTTGTCGCGCTCTATGATAACTATCTAAATCATACACATCCTTTGTTTTTTCATTCAACGCATATCTGTGGTCACTCAATGGGTCAATTACCTCAATACCACTCCAAGTAATTTTTTCAAATTCATCGGCGTCTTTTATTTCACGGTCTTGTTCAAGTGTAGGATACGAATTAAAATCATTCGAACGGATCTGTTTTTGAGAACCATAGCACACAATATTCTCGTCGGATTTACTGCTGTATAAAGAACAATCTATAGCGGTTTCTTTCATAGACATCAATATTTGTTGATTGATTTCCTTTTTGATATTCGCTATCTCCAATAGTGTTTCATCGGTGGTATGAATCGTTTTTCCATCTCTCTTAGACAAATCATTTATACGCATTTCTTCGTTTTTATCACTATTTCTTTGTTCTTGGGACAAGGTCGATACATACAAGAATACTTTTACGGTTCTCAACGATTCATCCAAGTCTTCGTGACTACAAATACGACGCGCTCTACCAATCACTTGGTCTATTCTAACCATATTCCAATAAGGTTCCACGATGTGGACGTATCGTGTGTTGCGCAGATTAATTCCTTCAGCTCCGGATGATGTTATCATAAACAGTTTGATGATTTCGCCCATAAAATTATTTGGAGATATGTGTTTGAGTTTCTCAACAATATTTGGTGAAACCATTTCCCAAGAACTATTGTAAATGTTACGAATAATTTCCTTTTCTTCGGCGGTTTCTGTTCCGGTGTATAACACAAATTTGGGTTTCGCTTTATCCTCTTCTGAAAATTCAAACGTCCATTCACCGCCTTCGGATTTCTTCAGTTTGAACTCGGCAAATCCATTTGCTTCCAACACTAACTTCATAATTCCTATTCCCTCAATTGTTCTAAATTGACTGTATAATAGATGGAGTCCTTCGTGAGATTCGTCTTCTATGTTCTCCAACACCCTCAAAAACTTAGGACTGTATAATTTCAGTCCGTCTTTGGTTAAGAATTCTTGTTCTCTTGGATTCAAAGGATTGTATTTTAGAATCTCGAGAACCTTATTGATTCGTTGTTGGTACGAATTTACCTCTTCGTCAATTGCCTCGTCGTTACCATCCGTTTCCCCGATATAATCTTCCATATTCTGCAGCATTTTCTGTGTGACACCATTCAACTCATTTTCAGTTATGGATTTGTCACCCTTGTCCGGCAACGGTCGCGGGTATTCCGCTGGAAACGCAAAATTACACGCTGAACGCGAAAAAATACGATACGATGACGATACCTCTGTAGTGGTCGCTTCATTTACCGCTTGGGCCATTGCCGACTTTTTCTTGGCGCGTTTCTTAATACTCTTTTCTCTGTCGCGTTCTTCTTTTCTGACTTTCTGATAAATCCCAAACTGAAAATCACTCATATCAACCATTTCCTTGTATATGTTTTCACCCCGTTCAGTTGTTTCCAATCGCGGCATTAATTTCTCTTGGGAACTTCGAAAATATGATGTTAATCCCACAATACGTCGTCGAAATAAGTCTTTATTTATGACCTCGCCATTATTCGGATTAATGAACAACTCCAAGAATCTTGCTGAATCATCGGGAAGACATTTGTATTTTTCTACGGTGACTCTTCCTACAATATCTATCTTCTTCATTCCTAATATTTTCACTATTGTCTTTTTAAAGTCGCTGTCCGTTAAATTACCCGACTCGTCGAGTTTCATCCCTTTGTAATCTTCGAATAATCCAGCACCCTTTTGTGGAGGTCCATTCGTTCTATTATGATATTCAATTGTGTCTTCGTGGTCGATTATCTCAGCCGAATTTGATGGAATTATGGTTATTTTCCCGTTCTCCTTTTTAAAGAATTCCAACTCTTTCTTTGTTTTCGATTTTGTTTTTGAGTTTGTTGGTTTGGGGATATTTTTCTTCGTTTTGACGGCTCCGCCTTTATGTGTGTTTGATGATTTCATATCATATGTGTTGACAAAGCCAAACGGGTTGCGAGTAATTGTCAATAAACCGTTTTCTTTTCCACTATAATCGATGTAATCGTAATTTGTGAACCCACTGTTTTTGAAGATAGACATCAATGTCTCTGTATCGATTTTCTTAACACTTGTTTCGCCTGTGCTACGGAGGTTGAATTTCCAAGTTTTGATGTACCCTC
>Ga0114994_10002505_pt1 | contig 13420 bp, 8 predicted proteins | sample ArcticOcean_MG_C_9_FD_87043 | JGI IMG/M metagenome (GOLD analysis project Ga0114994, IMG submission 87043) | Marine microbial communities from western Arctic Ocean - ArcticOcean_MG_CB2_152 | ecosystem: Environmental > Aquatic > Marine > Oceanic | place: Arctic Ocean: Canada Basin | collected... | reverse complement strand
TGAATTTTAATCTAAAGCTTTTGATTCTGGGAAATAAATTGTATGACACCAAGCATGTCAATTATTACCGATACAAAATCCTTAACAGATTTTTGTGAGCGTCTTTCCAAATCGACCTTTGTTACCGTCGACACGGAATTCATGCGCGAGAGAACATATTGGCCACAGCTCTGTTTAGTTCAATTAGCCAATGACGATGAAGCCATGGCTATTGATGCACTAGCCGAAGGGATTGATTTGACGCCTTTGCTAAAATTAATGGCTGATGAAAGTGTCCTTAAAGTTTTCCACGCTGCTCGCCAGGATCTTGAAATTTTTTATAAATTAGATGCCAAGCTGCCAACGCCCCTCTTCGATACACAAGTGGCGGCAATGGTTTGCGGATTTGGCGAATCTGTTGGTTATGAAACACTCGTAAATAAGCTGGTCGGTGAGCCAATAGATAAGTCATCCAGATTCACTGATTGGTCGGCGCGTCCTTTAACTGAGAAACAAGTAGTCTATGCGCTTGGCGATGTGACGCATCTCAGGACTATTTATGAAGCACTTGAAGCCAAGCTCGTCGAAAGTGGCCGGCATGAATGGCTGAATGAAGAGATGGCCAAGCTCACTAATAGAAATATTTATGAAGCCCCGCCCCGAGAGGCCTGGAGGCGTATAAAAGCTCGGAGTCCAAAACCTCGTTTTTTAGCGGTCTTACGAGAAGTAACCGCTTGGCGAGAGACAGAAGCACAACGAAAAGACTTACCCCGCAACCGTATCTTGCGCGATGAAGCTTTGGTCGAAATTGCTCACAATTCGCCAAAGACCACCAATGATCTCGCTCGCATCCGCGGTCTTGGTCAACGCCTTGCTGAAGGTAATGCCGGTGAGAGTATCCTCAAAGCCGTTGAAGCAGGAAGAAACTTACCAGATCACGAATGTCCAGAAGTCCCTCGCGGCCCCAATCTACCCCGCGGTATTGGTCCTGTAACAGATCTGCTCAAAGTTTTGCTCAAAATGAAATGCGAGCAACAAGATGTTGCTCAGAAACTAATTGCAAGTGGGGATGACCTAGAAAAAATTGCCGCTTATGGTGAACAAGCTGATGTTTCCGCCTTAACTGGCTGGCGCCGCCCCCTATTCGGCCAAGATGCCCTTAACCTAAGAGAAGGAAAACTTGCCCTGGTGATTAATGGGCTGACTTTAGAACTGGTCGAAATAGACGATGAATGATGCTGAAATTTTCAAGACACCATCGCTTCCAAAAATAAAAATTAGCCCCGAGGCTTACCCAAAGTAACTAAGGAATTGTTGTTTGGTGTATTTTTAGGATAGTTCTTTTCTCTCTTTCCTTCGGCTAAAGGCCACACTCTTTTAAGTGCGACGGACTGGTAGGTATTTTATATCCCCGCTAACATCAAGTGTGGTGGCTAATGCCAAAAATAATTTTTTGACAGCATCCCCTATTAGCGCTTTGCTAGAATCATCAACTTCTAGTTCCAATCTTGATTTAGATAATTTCAGCGTGGAGCGCGTTAAGATCCCGGGCACGCCGCCCGAAATTAAATGAGCAAACCGAAGAGCCTGCCCCATCACACTAGCACGCTGTTGATCTTTTTGACCTAATAAACCCCGCACCTGATCAACTTCATATTCTTTTCGCTTGCCATTATAGCGAATATAGACTGCAAGGGCCAACATTACACGTTGCCGATGGGTTAAACCTGAAATTGGTATGCGTAGAACCCGAATAAACGAGTGTACTGCTCTATAATCTCGATGCTCGGTCCAGCCAATATCGCTCAAAAGAGCTGCTGCATGGCAGAGGCGATGATAACGCGCAGTTTCTTTAGCAAAGAGTGGGGCCATCCAAGATGCAATCTCTTCGCCATGGACAGAGAAACGCCCTCCTCTCAAAGCAAAGCCTTCACAGGCGCTGATCAGGGGATCCTCCTCTTTCATTTTATCTGGTAGCATTTCGAAAAATTGCCCTTCCCGCAATCCATAACCAGAGAAAACGAGCTTTTTAGGCTGGGTCATTTTAATCAATTTATTGAGTACCAATGCCGCGAAAGGTAGTGTGTCTAAACGCCGGAGGCCAACACCGCCCATTTTTTTCATAGTTTGCACACTCAACCCACCAAGAAGTTTCGTGAAATCTAGAGCCGCTTCAGTTTCAATAGTAAAATTATCTATCACAAGAAGAGGGTATTTAGTCTGCTTTATATACAGTCGAGCGATCGCCCGAAAAGCACCGCCAACAGCATAAAGATCCCGCCCCGACGATTTTTTCAACCAAGAACTATGCTCGAATTGAGCCGCAATGAGCCTTTTTGCTTTTTTAACATCATGTTTTGCCCCCTCTGCCACTCGGATATAGCCAAGCGGCAAAGTATCGCTTTTGCCAAATTTTCCCAATTCGAGCGAGACCAAATCCAGACTACCACCACCCAGATCGCTAAAAAAACCATCCGCTTTTGGCGAGCCGCCAAGTATGCCCAGAGCCCCCATCCGGGCTTCCTCGGCACCAGACAACACCCGCACGGGGCAACCAAATCTGTTCGTTATTTCATTAGTAAAGTCAACACCGTCAGAGGCCTCTCGGACTGCAGCAGTTGCAACTAATACAAAGCTCTCAACTTCCATCGCTTGAGCGAGGCTAATGAAGCGTCCAAGTGTGCGAAGCGCCATCTCAACACCTTCGGGATTTAACAAACCTGTTTGGTCAAGACCCCTGCCTAGCCCACAAGAGACACCCTCATTAAATATTGGCACTGGCAAACGGGCAAGAGAATCAAAGACAACCAACCGAACGGTATTTGAGCCGATATCAACAATGCCAATATGACTATTGGGCGGCACGTTAACGGTTTTAGGCGTGTGCGGCATAATCGATGTGCTAAATAAATTACCAGTCATGATTTTATTTATTTATCTAAACAACTCTCTATTATTGTAAACGGTCTGAAACCAGGCGTGGCGTTTGTGGCTTATGACCTTCCAATGCTGTTCCCCGACCAGATAAACTCGGATTAGTCATAAAATACGTATGGGCGCTAAAGCTATCCTTGTCGCTTAACAAGCGACCATAGCTCCCATCCGCTTTCATTTCCCAGCTTTGCGCCACATCTAATAAATTCGCGACCATAACCTGCTCCAGAATTTGTTGTTGAACTGTTGGGTTTTCAACAGGGACCAGTACTTCAACACGCCAATCTAAATTTCGAGGCATCCAGTCAGCTGATGAAATAAAGACCGCCGCATTTGCCGATGGTAATTCAAAGCCGTTACCAAAGGCCACTATACGGGAGTGTTCCAGAAATCTCCCAATGATGCTTTTGACACGTATATTTTCGGAAAGACCCGGGACCCCCGGGCGTAGGCAGCAAATACCGCGCACAATCAGTTCAATTTCAACGCCAGCTCTTGAGGCCTTATATAATGCTTCGATGATATTAGGATCAACAATAGCATTTAATTTTGCCCAAATAGTTGCTGGTTTACCTTCTTTAGCGAATTGAATTTCTTTATCAATCAACTCCAAAAGACGCTCTCTCAAATAAACCGGTGAAATGGATAATTTTCTAAGATGTTTTGGATCAGTATAACCAGTCATAAAATTGAAAACTTGTGCGGCATCGCGGCACAGTGAAGGGTCACAGGTAAAGAAGGAGAGGTCGGTATAAATCTTTGCGGTTTGCGGATGATAGTTACCGGTCCCAAAATGAGCATAGGAGCGAAGACTGCCACCCTCTCGCCGAACAACAAGGCTAATTTTAGCATGGGTTTTTTTATCGATGAAGCCAAACACCACATTCGCACCAGCTCTCTCCAAATCCCGAGCCCATTTTATATTTGCTTCTTCATCAAACCGGGCTTTTAGCTCCACCATTGCTGTCACAGACTTGCCGGCTTCGGCCGCCTCAATAAGAGCTGCCACAGTCGGAGAGTCATTGCTAGTTCGATAAAGTGTCTGCTTAACCGAAACTACAGCCGGGTCCTGAGCTGCTTGGCGAATAAACTGAACAACAACATCAAAACTTTCATACGGATGGTGAACAACGAAGTCCTTCGCCCGAATGGCTTTAAAACAATCACCGTCTAATTCACCTACGCGTTCTGTAATGCGAGGCTCATAAGATGCAAATTTTAAATCTTTACGCTCAATTTCATATAACTCGCCAGTATCTGAAAGTCCAAGGAGCCCATCATGGCGGACAACATAAATCATATCGACGTCAACTTCATCAATGATCATTTGACAAAGGTCATCGGGAACATCGGTGGTTACAGAAAGCCTTATAACGGAACCATGAATTCGCTGCTTAAGAGCCGATTGATAAGTTCGCAATAGATCTTCTGCTTCTTCATCAATTTCAACTTCAGTATCGCGGATAACCCGAAACCAAGCAGCCTGCTCAACCTTAAAATCTGGAAATATACTATCAAGATACAAAGTGATAATGTTCTCCAATGATATAAGTCTATTCTCCTTACCGGGAAATTTAACAAAACGCTTCAACATTTGTGGGAAGGGGATAAGTGCCCGCATTATCTTGTCATCATCAATGCAGCGTAATTTGAGTATCATTGAGAACCCAAGATTTGGTATAAAAGGAAATGGGTGGGCTGCGTCGATGGCGAGCGGTGTTAGAATGGGAAAAACTTGCTCTTCGAAGTACTGGGCAAGCCACACAGCCTCTTCTTCTGAGAGGTCTGAACCTTTTAGAATTTGGATACCAGCAGCATCCATTTCCAAGCAAAGGGATCGCCAACACTTTTGCTGAATTTTCATCAATTTATCCGCTTCTTCCCGAACAAATTCCATTTGCTGTAATGGCAGTAATCCATCTTCACTGGGCAATGCGACGTCCGCGTCAACTTGGCCCTTCAGGCCGGCAATGCGCACCATATAAAATTCATCGAGGTTAGAAGCCGAAATTGAGAGGTATTTAATACGCTCCAAAAGAGGGACTGCTTGGTTCTCAGCTTCCTCTAATACGCGAGAATTGAAAGCCAGCCAAGAGAGCTCGCGGTTGATAAACCGGTCTTTCAATTGAAAATCTGGCCCAATTACTTTATCTGACGCCAAAATTGACACGTTTTACCCTATCCATGTATCCCATATTTCGAATTACACCTTAATATACTTCGTCAAAGGTTCGATATTATAGCAGTATCCTAAGACGTACATTCATGCAAATAACAAGAAAATATCATTTTAACTTGTACTACTGGTTAAATTGCGGCGCAGGCTTCAAGCAATGAAAACTATTTACCTTTTGCTCCATGATAAATCGATTTGGTCAGATTCAAAAATCATGGTTCTTAATCGCCAACTCAACTAACAGGAGTAGAATAAATACAGTTCAAATTGGTTATCTTTTTTTTGATCAAAATAGTCAGCCTGGCCTAATCATGCATTCAACTGCTCCCCGAGTGAAAAAATGATTTTCGATATCCGCCGATCTTTAGCAAAAAATGTGATAACCGATATCATCAACCATGTTATATTTTGCGTTTTCGAGAGCCTTCATAGAACTGCTCCAACACCTTATGATTAGCACCATTTCGTAATGATCTCGCCCACAACCATGACTTGCAGAGCCAAGCTTTCAGGCATGATTTTAGCAAAAATATTAGCATTTTTTTGTTACTTAATCAGGTAATTAAACGATGGCCGGGCAGGGCATTAACAATGGTCCCAAGCAATACTTATTAATGAAATAGCCAAACAAAAGAAAAGCAACCCTTTCAGGTTTTGTTTATCCTGCGATTTAACCACCTCTAACGGACTAGTTAAATTATTATCGGAATGCTTCAATTTTGCTAAACAATTCTATATACTTAATAATCTTTTAAATATGCTCTCACATTAAAACTACGATATAAAATATTTGGCAATAAATTAATTACCATGACAACAAATCGCCCTCAAACAACTGTTTCCATGCAAACGCAAAAATGGCAATGGAGTACAGATTCATTGGGTCAAATTTTGTCAATTTCTCAATCATTTTCAGATGCAACAGGGATTGATCCAAAAGTTATAATCGGCAAAACATTCGCAGAAATATCGTTGCCCATATTCGAATCATCTGTCGAAAGCGATAAAAAGCTAAAATGCTATTTTAAAAAATGTAAAATTAGAAAAAGTTTTCGTAACATCGAACTACCGATAAATTCACCCGCAAATGGTATGCAGCTTATTCAAATTTCAGGAGTACCCAAATTTGGAAAACGGAATAAATTTATGGGATATTCAGGCGTCGGCACCGGTGCTACAATTAGTATTGTAAATAACTTAGAAATAAACCTCAAGGATCGAGTAAAACAACAATCGGCCGTCGCTGAAATTAGCGGAAAAGCGCTCGCTGGAGGAGACCTTTCCGGCCTATTTAATGATACGATCCACTTAATCGCTGATATTCTTGATGTGAAATTGATAAATATCTACGAGAAAGTTTCGAAAACTGATGACCTGGTAATCCGGGCGGCACTTGGCCGGAAGAAAGGCACTATAGGACTTATCAGCTCAACGATCATTACAGGCTCTTTGATAGATCGCATTTTTGCCAGTGAAAAAATAGAAATATTACAACGTAAAAATGCGGAAGCAAAACGTGACGGCACAATAATGGTTGAGAAAGGTGTTAAAACGAGCCTTGCTATTCGCATTGCAGGAACAGAATACCCATTTGGTATCCTGGCGATCCGCTTCAAAGAAGAGCGATTACTCTCGCTATATGAAGTTAATTTCATTGAAACAATAGCCTATATTCTGGGTACCGCCGTTGAGAAAAGTCAGGCTGAGGAGGCTAGGCAAGGAAAAGAGTGCCGTTTTGAGCTTGCCGTAAACGGTTCAAACGATGGTATTTGGGATGCTGACCTGACAACTAATAAATTTTACTACTCGGCACGCTGGAGAAAAATGCTAGGCCTTACCAATAAAGCCATGGGAGATAGTTTTGCTTCATGGGTCGCACGCACTCATAGTGATGATCAAAAATCACTCAGAGTTACGCTTGCGGGTCATCTGAAGAATAAAACCCCCTATTTTATATGTGAACACAGGATGTTGGACCAAAACGGGTCTTATCGCTGGATGCTGGCACGCGGCCTAGCCATCCGAGATAGAACAGGTAAAGCGACGCGCATAGCGGGATCACTTAGTGACATCACAGAAAGCAAATTGACGGAGCACCGGCTTCTAAAAAATGCCCTCTACGATACAATCACCAATTTACCAAACAGAGCTCTCTTCACTGATCGCCTGATCCAAGCCCTTACCAGATCGAGCCGTCAGCCGGAAAACCTCTTCGCCTTAATGTTTTTGGATTTTGATCGCTTTAAATTGATTAACGATAGCCACGGCCATTCGTTCGGTGATAATATTCTTATCAAAATTGGCGAACGTCTGAGAGATTGTGTGCGTGGTGTCGATACTGTAGCAAGACTGGGTGGAGATGAATTTGCCATATTGCTGAACGATCTTGATTCAGACGGTGCCGCAGAGGAAGTCGCCAGCCGGATTAATCACTCTCTCGGTCAACCATTTCAGCATTCAGACCGCGAGGTTTTAGCAAACGCCAGTATTGGTATTGCCTTTAGTTCGCAAGGCTACAACAATCCAAAAGAAATGATCCGCGATGCTGATATTGCAATGTACCAAGCAAAAGCCGAAGGAGGTGCCCGGCACGTTATATTCGAAAAGGGAATGCATTTTGGAGGTTTTTCTCAATTTGAACTAAAGCCAAGCCTACAGCAAGCCATTGAAAAAGAACAATTTTATCTTGCCTATCAGCCTGTTATTAATATCAACACAAAAAAGTTAGTTGGATTTGAAGCCTTGATCAGATGGATACACCCAGAGCATGGGGTCACCCATCCTAGGGACTTTATTCCGATAGCCGAAAAAACGAAATTAATTATTCCCATTGGTCGCTGGGTAATATGGGAATCTTGTCGCCAATTAAAGAAATGGCAGTCCACGCATCCCAAGCTCAACATTACGGTTAGTGTCAACATTTCAGCGAGACAGTTGAAAGATCCTAATTTGATTAATGATATTAGAGGTATCCCCACCGAGACTCGACTAGAAGGCCGATACCTAAAAGTGGAGGTTCCAGAAAGCGCTCTTATGGAAAACCCTTATAAAACTAGCAACTGTTTAAATCAATTTCGCGACATGGGCATACAAATTTACGTCGATAATTTTGGCACTGGTTACTCATCCTTGAGCCATCTCCACCGCGTCCCAATTGAGGCGCTAAAAATTGACCGCTCGTTTGTTGCTTCCATGGGCGCTTCGCAAGAAAATAGAAAAATTGTTCAGACAGTTATCACACTAGCTCACTGCTTGGGTATCATCGCCATTGCGGAAGGCGTTGAATCCAAGGAAGATCAAAATCAACTTAGAAAATTCGATTGTGATTATGCGCAAGGTTATTACTTCTCTAAACCGCTAAGCGCCAAAGATGCGACAAAACTTATTACCCTAAATATAAAACCATCCAGAAAGAAATAAAATGAGAGTTACCTTAAGCCAATGATGCCAGATTATTCACGTTTAAAGCCTTGGGTTTGGATAGTCACCTGGATAGCACTCGTCTTAGTAGCGCTCTCCCTTCGCCCCTTATTGCCAGTAGATGAAACCCGCTATGTCACCGTTGCGTGGGAAATGTGGTTGCGGGATGACTTTCTTGTGCCGCACCTCAATGGAGCCACTTATAGTCACAAACCACCCTTACTTTTTTGGATAATTAATGCAGGCTGGGGAGTTTTTGGAGTTAATGATTGGTGGCCAAGAATAGTCGCACCACTATTTGGACTCGGCTGTCTGGGCCTAATCGCCCGCACATGTCGCCGCCTATGGCCCAATTCACAAGCCTATTTAATTGCCCCAGTCCTAATGATCGGCACCTTCTACTGGGGTATATTTACCACGCTTACTATGTTCGATTTGATCATCGCATTTTGGACCTTGGTGGGGGTCAACGGATTGATTGATGTATGGCAAGGCCGCTGGCGACATGGCTGGCTCATGTTCGCCATAGCGATTGGTCTTGGCGTGTTAAGCAAAGGCCCGGTCATTCTTGTCTACCTGCTGCCAATGGCATTATTGGCCCCTTATTGGGCAATAACCAGGAAAAACAAACAAACCTGGATGGCTTGGTATTTAGGACTCCTTGTTAGCGTATTAGTAGGTGCAGGAATTTCTCTTGCCTGGGCAATACCGGCTGGTTTTGCCGGAGGTGAAGAATATCGCAGGGCAATTTTCTGGGGGCAATCTGCAGGACGAATGGTAACGTCATTTGCACACCGCGAACCATTTTGGTGGTATTTAGCTATACTACCAGGACTATTGCTGCCTTGGGTCTTATGGCCCAGTCTGCTGCGTAAGTTGTGGCACAATTTTCGCCAAAGAGGCCAAAATTCAGAAGGTGACCCAGGCCTACGTTTAATGCTCACCTGGGCAGTCACTACAATTTTAATATTGTCTGTAATTAGCGGCAAGCGTCCACATTATCTTTTACCTATGTTACCCTCGCTGGCAATCGCCGGAGCCACCCTTATAGTCGGGCTAAACAAGGCCGACTTCCTGTGTGGTCGCTGGGACGTATTGCCGCCAGCATGCTTTCTTTTCTTCTTGGGTGCTATAGCTGCTGGCACACCTGAAATTGGTGAAGCCCTACATCGCTCAGATTGGATAACTAACGTAAACCGTTGGTGGGCGGTTCCACCCATCGGATTTGGACTGCTCTTATTAATAAAACCACCCCAAGGAGGCTATCGTCGCCTATTTGCAATTGCCGCTATAAGCACAGTCTTTATCATTTCCCTGCAAGGACTCCTGCAGCCAATATTGACGCATGGCTATGACCTGAGACCGATAGCTAGCTATATCGCAAAGATGCAAAACCAAGGATATACGATAGCTTATTACGGAAAATATCATGGCCAATTTCAATTTTTAGGAAGGTTAAAAAAACCAATTATGATAGCCGGTGATAATAACATTAAAAAATGGCTCGCCGAAACACCGCAGACAAAAATAATTTCAGTCCATAACAATATTGATAAAAACGGCCCCAAGCCAGACTTTATTCAGAATTATCGTGGAAAATTTATCGCCGTCTGGGACCGCTCCATAGCACTTCTCAATCCGACTGCCCTCCAACGAAAATAACGGAGAATAATATTTAAATCATATGATCTAAAACTTGCCGCGCCAGCGGCAAACTGATCCCTTTTTTCTCGACAAGAGCGGTTCTATCAGCAATTTCCACAAATTGTCGGGCTGCGTCAAAAGAGCGCTCGATCCGTTTAGTAACATAATTAATCGCACCGTTTTCAACTCGGACCTGACGATCCGAAAACAACTTCACCAAGAGCGATTTGATTAGGTCATCATCAGGCATACCAATGCTGATAGCCGGCGAGGACTTGAGGCGTGAAGCTAAATCCGCGAGTTTAAGGCCCCACTCGCTTGGCGGACTAACCGACGTGATCAACATATGCCCACCCCGCGAGGCCAGGTGATTATAAATATGGAATAATGCCTCTTCATCAAAGTCAGCATTTTCATCATCAAGGATAAAATTTTCTGACAAGGAAAGCAGGTTAGGCAAACCTGCCTCACAGATCATCGCGGCCTTTAATTTAAGAGCTCCGCTCGTAGCCATAAAAACGTGACTGAGGTGCGTTTTGCCACAGCCCGGAGCACCATAAATAACCAAGAAAGGTCCCGGCCAATGTGGCCATTTATCAAGCCAAACAACAGCTTCTTTATTGCTCGGTGCAACAAAAAAATCGTCCCCGCTTAAAGACGGACGATGCCCAAAGTCGAACGGCAGTTGCCCTGTTTTATTCAAGGAACGTCTTCACGACTAGAAGGGCCTGAGGAACCTGAATAAAGTGAGCTAGCTAAATATTGTGCCAGGCAGAAACGGACGAGGACACCTATAGTAGCAGCGATTGGCACTGCCAGAAGAACACCAATGAAGCCCACAACAGCACCGCCAACCATCAAGGCAAAAATCACCCAAACCGCATGCAACCCAACCTTCTCACCAACCAATCTAGGCGTTAGGAAAAGCGCCTCTATCATCTGGCCTACCGCAAAAATAGCCAAGACTATGCCCACGGGAACCATCTCACCAAATTGAGTAATAGCTATCACCAAAGCCGTAACCATTCCTAGAAGGACACCAAAATAAGGAATGAAGGATATAAAGCCTGTTATGATGCCAACCATGAGACCAAAATCAAGACCAACACTTGTCAGCGCCACACCATAAAATACAGCAAGAAAGAGACAGATAGTTCCCTGACCACGCACAAAACCTGCGAGCGTCGTATCAATATCTTTTATAATATTTCTTATGGAGAAGGCAAATTCACGCGGCAGCCAGCTATCAATCTTGGAAACAATTTTATCCCAATCACGAAGTAGGTAAAAGCTTACCACTGGTGTAATTAAAATGAGAGACAGCATATTGAAAACCGCCAAGCTGCCTTGTAACACTCCTCTTAAAAGTCCGCCCAACCACTTTACGACTGACCCGCTATAAGATTTTGAAGCTTCAGATAATTCGCCAAAATTTTCTGAAGGGAACCGCTTTGAAAACGTTTCCTTAAAAGGTAAAATCCAAGTTTCTAAATTTTCAACCAAAGAAGGTACCTTGGCAAAAAAGCCAAGGACTTGTGTTTGCACAAGCGGAAAAATTAAGATCAGAAAGGTAATGGCACCTGAGAAGAACAAAACAGTTATAATGACAGTAGCAAGAGTGCGAGAAAGGCCCCAACTCTCAAGCTTATCCGCAAAAGGATCAAGAAAATACGCTACTACCATACCCGCCACAAAAGGTAGCAGGATGGCACTAACAAAAAAGGCAATAGAAATGATAACAGCTATAACAGCCAACCAAGTCCAAAATTGGTGTTCCTTTTTATTTAACATTATTCACCCGGCTCCGTTCTTGCCGCTCGCATGCCCCAAATTCCAACATATATAGCACCGGACATAACTGTTGTGGCCGCCACTATATAAACCATTATATCAATGATCGTAGAATCAAAAACTGCATAACCATGGAGCCCCAGCACAAGCGTAACCAAGCTAAATTGTGCCGTTGTATTAACCTTACTGATCAACAGCGGCTCCATCGAAAGGTTTTGATAAATTAAATAATACAAGAACGCACCAACTAGAATAAGTCCATCTCTAAAGACAACCAATAACACTAACCAGGAATCAAGATACCCTACCTGACCCAATGTGATAAAAACGCTAACTAACAAAGCTTTATCTGCAATTGGATCGAGATAGGAACCAAGTTCTGTTTGCAGATTAAATTTCTTAGCGACAAACCCATCGACAGCATCACTCATTCCGGCTAAAATGAACACCCAAAAGGCGACATAAATCTCACCTTTCATTATCAACCAAACTGTTAACGGCACAGAAAGAAGCCGCGCCAGGCTGATAAGATTTGGAATATTTACACGAATATCTTCTTTATTCATTTTGTATCTGCACTCTTTTTCACACCAAATTTCTCATGTTTTTGGAGTTTAACTAACCAGCCACCTTCTTTATTCAGTAGCATATCTACTTGGGCCAAAGCCAATTTTAATTGCTCAATTTCACCAATAAAATGCACATTTAACCAAACTTTTGTGCGTGATAGCAACACAAGTTCCGCATTCTCAATAACTGCAACTTTCGCTAAACGACGCTTAGCCTCCACCCATTCGTCGAGGTTGTTAATTGGTAATGCAACGGCCAATACACTGGCGCTCTCAAATTTTAGCAAATTTTCTGCTTTCCATTGATCCTCAATCAGCGCTTTAATTTCTACTGCGGAGCGGATCAGAAGAGAATCAACTCCCTCGCCTTCGGCGCCTTTAATCTCCGTCAAGAAAGGTTGACGGCTTTCATTCTTGCCATAGCGAGAAATACTCACCTTGAATAAAAGACTACCGCTGGGCATTGAAACGAGGGTCCCCAACACGACTAAAGTTTTCTCCACCCTATATCTTTTAGCAATTGCCGTTAACCGTTGTTCGTCTCCTTTAACCGCAAGCTCAGCACTTATCGTAGCTATATCTTTGAGGTCACCATTACCAAAAATTATCGGGATCAACCCTGCTACCTGGCTCCCTGCTGCTCTTTTCTGAGCCTTAGGCCTATTACCCCATGCTTCACGCCAAGGATTAGGTTCATCCCAAAGGGCAACAGCTCCAGCGACTTGATAAATTGGAAAGAGTAAAACCGGTTTGCTAAAGGTTTCAGCAAAATCAACTTGGTTATCGCGCAAAAGCAACCGAATTTCACGTGGTTTGAAGCGGTAGGTTAAATCGGCAATATAGCGAGCTTTAGAACTCTTTTCGTTCGAAACACCAAAATCTTTCACATAGCTTGAAATATTTTTAG
>Ga0114994_10002500_pt1 | contig 13430 bp, 10 predicted proteins | sample ArcticOcean_MG_C_9_FD_87043 | JGI IMG/M metagenome (GOLD analysis project Ga0114994, IMG submission 87043) | Marine microbial communities from western Arctic Ocean - ArcticOcean_MG_CB2_152 | ecosystem: Environmental > Aquatic > Marine > Oceanic | place: Arctic Ocean: Canada Basin | collected... | reverse complement strand
TTGGTACAGTGGTTAGAGCAAAAAATTGACAAAGAAGCTTGTTAAAGAAAGCTTTTCACCTGAGGTAGCAGAAACCATTTTAATCAGATTTAAAATGGTTTAAGATGTCAATGAGCTATTCGAATTGTTAGTAAAACGTGTTTTATTAAAAACAAAGAACATTTAAGCTTCGAAACAACTTATCTTCCATTGTGGGTAAAAATGGAACCATACGACATATTTTGGTAGCTTCTGATTATAGCTTTAAACTTCAACCTGACGAATTGCTGGCTATAATGTCACAAAGTTTTCCTTTAAGGCACGATACATTTAAATCTGATAAGCTTGACTTCTTTAGTAAGGTGACTACATAAGCGTAATAAAGTGCGATGGGGGTTATTGAGTTGGAGGCATTAAATGCCAGATGCAGTAGAAATAAATATTACACAAAATTTAGAGCTTACGGATAATTGTGCAAAGCGCATCACGAGGCTTATGGAGATGGAAGAAAACCCAAATCTAATGCTCCGCCTTACTGTGTTGGGTGGCGGATGTTCGGGTTTCCAATACAAATTTGGCTTAGATGATGCGGTCAATGATGATGACACAACTTTTTCCCATAAGGGCACACAGGTGGTCACTGACGAGGTCTCTCTTGAATTACTAAGCGGCTCAGTTGTTGATTATAAGGAAGACTTGGGCGGCTCTTATTTTTCGATTAATAATCCAAACGCGACGGCAAATTGTGGATGCGGTGTTTCATTTAGCATCTGACATTCAGATTATATATGATATGTAAAAGGCCCATTTATAGTGGGCTTTTTTTATGGCTAGAACGTTTGCTACGATTTTTAGATCGCTGTAAACAACCTAACTTATTAATATAAAATAAAAATAACGTTGACGAATGGATCCATTCTCTTCGGTCTTGCTTTAGGAAAAAAAATGAAAATAGCGACTTGGAACGTCAATTCGATTAAAGCTCGCCTGCCCCTTGTTGTTGAATGGTTGCAGGAATTTAGCCCTGATATCGTTCTTTTGCAGGAGCTGAAAACGGTTGAAGAAACGTTTCCTTTCATGGAAATCGAAGATTTGGGTTACAATGTCGCTGTTTCTGGGCAAAAAAGTTACAATGGCGTTGCTATTTTTTCGAAACACCCAATGGAAGTCGAACATACCCGTTTACCCGGCGAGCCCGAAGATGAACAAGCCCGCTATATAGAAGCCTTCACCTGCGGCGTTCGGGTCGGCAGCATTTATTTACCGAACGGAAACCCAACTCGAAATGAAGATGGTTCGGACAGCGATAAATATTTGTATAAGCTCCGTTGGATGGAACGATTGCGGGCCCATGCGGTTGAGCTTTTAAAGCATAATGAAGTGTTTGTTTTGGGCGGTGATTACAATATTTGTGCTTTGGATACAGATGTTTATGACCCCAAGGGATTCGCGGATGACGCGCAATGTCGACCTGAAAGTCGCAATCGGTTTAGGGCGATTGAGAACCTTGGTCTAAGTAATGCATTTCGTGTATTTGATCAATCATTGCACACTTATAGTTATTGGGATTATCAGCGGGGAGCTTGGGCAAAAGACAACGGATTGCTGATTGATCATTTGTTATTATCCCCCCAAGCTGCAGATAAATTGACAGCTGCCGGGATCGATAAAACACCCCGTGGTAAAGAAAAGGCATCTGATCACACGCCTGTATGGTGTGAACTTACCCTATAATTTTACCTATTAACTTTTATTTCTAATAATTTTGAATCTCTTTGTTAGGACTTCTGAATTTTCGTTTTAGAATTATTTTATAAAGTACTGAGGGTGACTATCCACATATCATGACATTGAACATCACTCCGCGTCCTGTAAGATTAGGCCATGGAAAAATTGAAAAAAAGCCGTGGGCAATCATTGGTGCTGACAAAATTTTCTCCATTCGGCTTTGGCCCCTAAACAAGCCCTCAAAGCCGCAGCTGAAAAATAATAATCGTGCTCTGAATCTGGGTTTTGTTTAAATTTAGAGGGACGCATTTCGTCTTGTCCAATAATGCATAAGTATTTTTCCAACTTTTTTTTATTTGCCTCAAATCAAACATAAATATTGTAGTATCAAAGATAGTTTGTATGGCACTAGGACTAGAGAATAGGTATAAGCATGAAACGAGAACCTTTTGCCTTTCTTTAATTAAGTGAACACTATTAACAAATCAAACCGAGTGGAGAGTGAGCCTTGCGTAAATCTAAAAGTGTTATTTTTGACAACAATCCGGGCCGAAACGCACAAACGATTGGCATTGCAAGAGAGCTTGGTACGGACATTGATCTTATTCATAAACCCTCCGTTGGCGTGGTTGGTAATAAAGGTGATTCCCAATGTTATATGGGAGTCCAGCGTAAGGTTGAGGCGATCCATGATCGCCTTCTCCATAATATTGGTACCGGCCCTGGTCAAATGCAGCTGCGTCTTGTTCAACCTGAATACACGGTTGCAACTTCAGATGGTATGCGCAATGGCACCAAGGAAATGCGCTATTCTCTGATTGGCCGCGAGGTCACGCATGACACACTGTGCGAGCACTTAAGCGCCAGTGGATTAGAAGGCACTATTGCTGTTGTTGCTTGCGACAAACCCCCTGTTGGCACACTTGCCGCTATTTTGGAGCATGATCGCCCCGCTATCATCATGTCTGACGGCCCTATTCGCCCGGGCAAAGATTCTGTGACCAAACAACCGCTTGATATTGTTTCAAGCTTTCAGGTTGCGGGCAGCCACGATGAGGAAATGAAAAAGCGTATTGCTTGTGAATCATGCCCAGGTTACGGCAGTTGTGGCGGCATGTTCACATACAATACCATGCAGATATTCATTGCTGTCGTTGGCTTGCAGCCGTTGCATATGGTATCTCCTCCATCAGACGACCCGCGCCGTATGGAACAGTTCCCAGACGAGCTTGTCGGTTATTTAGATGCGATGATTAAAGCAGATTTGACACCCCGAAAAATCGTCAGCCGCGATTCTATTCGCAACGCTATGATTGTTGCTATGTCAGTCGGCGGCTCAACAAATGTTCTTCTTCATGGGCCGGAGCTTGCACGCGCTGCAGGTTACGGTAATTTCAGCAGAGACATCATGTCGCCTGAAGAGTTTAACCACTTGTCACAAAGTGTCGTTCCCGTTCTTGTCGATGCTCGGCCATTTGGAAATTATTCTATGGTTGATATTGACGAAAAAGGTGGCATTCAGGTTATTGTTAAAGAATTACTAGAATCTGGATTGTTGAACGGCGACACCATGACATGTACGGGGGAAACCTTGGCCGAACAAGTGGCCCGGTTAAATACACCGGCACCTGATGGAGTGGTTATTTACACCGTTGAAAACCCATACAAACCAACCGGCGGGTTGCGTTTGTTAGGTGGTAACTTATCACCTGAATTTAGTGCTGTTCTTAAACTAGCTGGCGTTGAAGGTGGTTTGGAAAACAATGTTTTTGTTGGTAAAGCACGTGTCTTCAACAGTGAAGCAGAACTGTTAGAAACATTAGAAAACGAACCAGAGGTTTTCCAACATAACGACATGGTTATCACCCGCTATGAAGGCCCAAGTGGAGCACCTGGAATGCCAGAAATGCTTGATTCTACATCACGGATCACAACGTTGTGCCGTGAAAAAGACATTACCGTTGGATTGATGACTGATTCTCGCTTTTCCGGTGGATCAGTAGGATTGGTCATTGGCCATGTTGGCCCAGAAGCCGCCTTGGGTGGACCTATTGCTTTTGTTGAGAACGGAGACGAAATAATTGCCGATCTGAACATAAACGAACTGAATTGCACAACACTATCAGACCCCGCTAAGCTCAAGGCTCGTAAAACGGCTTGGGATAAAGTTGTGGCTGATAATGGTGGCGAGCATCCCGCAGTCGGGAATGCGGATACGCGGTTGTTGAACCGCATGCGCCGTTCCGCAGTGTCCGCCGTATTTGGTGCTGGAATGCATCCGGATAGGGTCTTGTATGTCAATGAACCTCGGGAGCCCGTAAAAACGTCTTTTGTGCCAACTAATAAATATCGTTCTGGTTCTGGAAAATCATTCTAGGACCTTAGGCATAAAATTTCTTAGTGGGGTTTGACGGAAAGTCTCTTTTACGGCTAACCCCAATGTTAAGGGTCGAACGATTAGTGATGAAGCTAATGATGCGGTCCCAAAATAGTTAAACATCAACCAAGCCATTCAGATTGTGGGTAATCCCTATAAAGAAGGCTGTTATTCCAACGCTAAAACTATTTCCCAAAAAATATTAAAAATCGACCCAGAACAGTCCGTTATTTTGTATTTATTTGGCCTTATTTCGCACCCTCTTGGGGAGAATAATTTAGCCTTTGAATTGATCCAAAAAGTGCTAATTTATGATCCCAATTACGTTGATCCGCATTTCAATCTTGGGAATGCGTTAAAAGACCAAAACCAGTTGCTTGAAGCGTTATAAGGTTATCAAAGAGTAGCTATTCGAAAGCCAGATTTAGTTGTAATTGGGAACGGCGATTTTTATACATATCGATTGCTTCACGCTTTAGGTGTAAAAGATTTGAACGATGGTGTTGTCCGATGCTCTATGGCGCACTACAACACGGCTGAAGAAGTTGATCGTCTTATCTACGCAATTGATCACATCTTATAAATTATATTCAACCTGTAGGCTTTGAAATTGTGGAGCAAAATTAATGAGTTCATATAAATCTGTTATTGTTGGCCTTGGCGCTATGGGTATGGGCGCGGCTCATTCGTCGATCCGTGCGGGCTTGGATACAGTTGGTTGCGATATTCGCGATGAAGCCTTGGCTGCCATATCGAAAGTCGGGGGTAAGGCTTCTAAAGATTTAGCCGAAGCCGCCAAAAATGCTGACGCGGTTGCCATTATTGTGGTTAATGCAGATCAAACAGAAGCCGTTTTGTTCGGCGCTGGTGGGTTGGTTGAAGGCCTTTCAAAAGGCGCTGTTGTTCTCGGTTGCGCAACCGTTTCCGCTGATTTTTCTCGCTCCGTTGGGGCTCGATTGGCAGAACTTGGAATTTTGTATTTAGACGCTCCCATCAGTGGTGGTTCTGTTAAATCGGCTGCGGGTGAACTGTCAGTTATGGCGTCGGGGTCGCCGGACGCTTTTGCCAAAGCGAAGCCTTTGTTGGACGCTATTGCTGAAAAAGTATTCCAATTGGGTGATGATATTGGTCAAGGGTCAACCATGAAAATGGTCAATCAACTGTTGGCGGGTGTTCATATTGCCGCCGCCATGGAAGCGTTGTCTTTGGGCGTTCGGTGTGGCTTGGATGCGGAAAAAATCTATGAAGTGATTACCGCATGTGCGGGTAATTCATGGATGTTTGAGAACCGCGTCCCCCATGTTCTCGAAGCCGATTACAGCCCCAGAAGTGCGGTTAATATTTTTGTTAAAGATTTGGGCATTGTTTTGGAAGAGGGCAAACGAAACCAGTTCCCCCTCCCCTTGTCAGCTGCGGCTCACCAGCAATATATTGGCGCTGCAGGAATCGGATTGGGCGGTGAAGACGATTCCGCCGTGATCAAAGTTTATCAAAAAATGTCAGGCATTACATTGCCCGGCGATAACGACTAGTTCGACTAATTTTTGAGGAATAAATATATGCCAAATTTTGCTGCTAATTTGACTTTAATGTTCAATGAAGTCCCGTTCTTAGATCGCTTTGAGGTGGCCAAAGTCTGTGGGTTTAAAGCCGTTGAATTTTTATTCCCTTATGATTTTAGCGCTGCTGAAGTGGCCGAAAAACTCCATAAAACTGGCCAAAATCTTGCCCTTTTCAATCTGCCTCCAGGTGATTGGGACGCCGGCGATAAGGGCATGGCTGCAATCCCTGGGCGTGAACAAGAATTTCAAGATACCGTTGGTTTGGCGCTTGAATATGCGCGTGCTTTTAAATGCAAAACCGTTCACATGATGGCTGGTATTATTCCGGGAGTTGTAGGTGTTGAAGCAGCGTTTGAAACTTATGTAACCAACTATCAATACTGCGCCGATGCATTTGTTGGTGATGGTATTGACGTAATCATCGAGCCCCTAAACACCCGCGATGTTCCGGGCTATATGATATCCAAAAATTCCAGCGCGCATTCGGTCATTGCCGCTGCAGGCCGGCCCAACGTTGGCCTTCAGTTTGATTTTTATCATGTGCAAATTATGGGCGGCGATCTAGCAACCCAGTTCGAGACCTATTTGGACATCACCAAACACGTCCAAATAGCAGGCGTACCCGAACGATTCGAGCCTAATGTTGGGGAAATCAATTATCTGTATCTGTTCGATCTGATGGATCGCGTTGGATACGATGGATATGTGGGTTGTGAGTACAAACCTCAAAATGGAACAGAAGCCGGATTGGGTTGGATGTCCGACCGATAGCTATATTCAAAGCCGCTATTTTTTGTGTATTATCCTTTCATGAACCGTTCTTAAAGCGATGTTTTATTCAATTTTTTAAGTTTTTTGATGGATTTACCCAAGCGTTTTTCTTCGTCTTCCAAGTCCCGCTCCAGTGCTTTAACGCGTTTGTTTAGACTTTGTATTTTGATTAGTCGGTGGGCACGTTTGACATTATCTTTGCGATTTTTGTAACGCCTGTAGCGCCCGCCGCCAGCAACAAACAACATCGTTAACCCAGCAATCAGACATACAATGCCACCGGGGAGGTAAGCAACTCTTTCCATGCTGATGGCGGTGCCCCAAAAGCCGATAGTTGTAAGGGCGGCAGCGGATATGAAAAGCGCTCGCCGTGAGTTGATCTCGTCGAACTTATGGGCGTTTTGAGCTTCCGCAATGGCTAGCGCTATCTCTTTTTTTGCCATAAATTGCCATTTTCGAAATGACATGCCCTCATCCAACGTGCGGCCGTCACGGATAAATTTTTCCAAACGACGGATCACATACTCCGCATGCTCTTCAGGCAACGGCTTCTCTTCCAGTCGAGGTAATTCAAAATCATCATTGCCCATGGGATGGGTCCTTAAGCCGTTAAAACCAATCATCAGGCATACAGCAAAAGGCGTTAAAAAATAATGAGTCAGTTTTTTAACGGCTAAAAACCCCCTACCCCAGATCGACTAATCGTTCCCACGCTTCTTGCAGTTTTATTTTTGTTTGTTGTGCATCGGCCAGTTTTTGGCGTTCAGTTGCGACCACTTCATCGGGGGCACTCGTAACAAAACGTTCGTTGCTTAGCTTTTTCTCGAAGCGATCGATCTCAGCCGTTTGTTTGTCGATTTCTTTGTCCAAACGAGATTTTTCTTCTGTTAAATCAATGATTTCTGAGATGGGTAGAATGAGTATTGCTTCATCGATAACGTCTTGAACGGAGCCCGCAGGAACGTCGCCGGACAACAATTCAAGCGATGATAATCGGGCAACACGCTTTAACAAATCAGCATGGTTGACCAAGCATGATTGTGCCCGCTCGCCTGCGTCTTTCAAAATTAACGGAATTTTTGCCCCCGGTGGTACGTTCATTTCGGAACGAATAGTCCGGACTTGAGAAATCAAACGAACAACCCAATCCATTTCTTCGTTGGCAGAGGTATTTATGAAGGTATCATCTAATTCGGGCCATTCGGCGATAATGATGGATGAGGTGCGCTTATCAGATAGCTTCGTCCATAATTCTTCGGTGATGAATGGCGTGATGGGGTGCATCAACAACAGGATTTGATCCAAAACCCAAGCTGCAGTTGCCTGGGTTTCAGCCCGTGCGTTCTCGTCGTCACCCATAAACATTGGCTTGGCAAATTCGACGTACCAATCACAGAACGTGTTCCATGTGAATTGGTAGATTGAGCTCGCGGCATCATTGAAGCGGTAGGTATCAATGGCACCAGACATCGCACGTTCAGCCTCAACAACCTTGCCGACGATCCATTTATTCAAGGTCAATTGAACCGATGACGGATCAAACCCTTTAACTGGATGGCATTCGTTCATTTCGCAGAAGCGCGCTGCATTCCATAGTTTTGTGCAGAAATTTCGGTACCCTTCGATGCGCTGGGTAGACAATTTAACATCACGCCCTTGGGCGGCGAATGCTGTCAGAGTGAATCGCAATGCATCCGCCCCATATGTGCCGATCAGTTCTAAGGGATCAATCACATTGCCCTTGGACTTTGACATTTTCTGGCCGTGCTCATCGCGCACTAACGCGTGAATATAAACTGTGTGAAACGGTACTTGGTCCATGAAGTGAATGCCAGCCATCATCATACGGGCAACCCAGAAGAAAATGATATCGAAACCGGTAATCAGAACGTCGGTTTGATAATAACGTTTTACTTCCGGGGTATCTTCGGGCCAACCAAGGGTCGAAAATGGCCATAGCGCCGATGAAAACCATGTATCTAACACGTCTGGATCGCGAACCAATTCAACGTCTTTTCCATAAGCTTTGCGCGCAGCTGCGTGGGCTTTTTCCTCATCTAATTCAACAAAAATATCGCCGTCCGGACCAAACCACGCCGGGATTTGATGGCCCCACCAAATTTGCCGTGAAACACACCACGGCTGTATGTTGCGCATCCATTCGTAATACGTATTTTCCCAGTTTTTTGGGACAAAATTGGTTTCACCTTGTTCAACAGCGGTGATTGCCGGGCCGGCTAAGCGCTTAGCATCGACAAACCACTGATCCATCATCCAAGGCTCGATTACTACACCGGATCTATCGCCATAAGGAACGGTCATGGGGTTTTCTTCGATTTTGTCTAAAAGACCAAGCGCTTCCATTTCAGCGACAATTATTTTACGTGCCTCAAACCGATCCAAACCTTGATAAGCTTCTGGAACGTTCTCGTTCAAATTGGCATATTTATCCAAAATATTGATTATTTTCAAGTTGTTACGCTTACCAACTTCAAAGTCATTGAAGTCATGTGCTGGTGTTATTTTAACCGCACCGGTGCCTTTTTCAGGGTCTGCGTAATCATCTGCAACAATAACAAGTTTACGCCCAACAATCGGCAAAATACAATTTTTGCCAACCAAATCTATATAGCGTTCATCATCAGGATGAACAGCAACGGCAACATCGCCAAACATGGTTTCGGGGCGGGTTGTGCCAACGGTAATAAACTCACCATCGCAATCTTCGATGGGGTATTTAAAATACCACATTTTGCCAGTGGTTTCGCGCAGCTCGACCTCTAAATCTGAAATTGCAGTGTGAAGTTTTGGGTCCCAATTAACCAAACGCTTGTCGCGATAAATAAGTCCCGCTTTGTGAAGTTCAACAAAAACCTTGCGTACAGCCGTGCTCAGGCCTTCATCCATGGTAAAACGTTCGCGCGACCAATCACACGACGCACCCAAACGGCGCAATTGCTTGGTAATCGTACCACCAGATTCGGCTTTCCATTCCCAAACTTTTTCAATGAATTTTTCACGGCCGTAATCGTGGCGTGTTTTACCTTCAGCCGCCATTTGGCGTTCAACAACCATTTGCGTTGCAATTCCGGCATGGTCGGTGCCTGGTTGCCACAAAACATCAAAGCCCTTCATGCGCTTATAACGCACAAGGATATCTTGGAGGGTGTTATTGAGCGCATGACCCATGTGTAAGCTGCCAGTGACGTTCGGCGGCGGAATTACGATGGTGTAGGGTTCAGAGCCAGGGCGTTGACCACAAGAAAAGACGCCAGATTCTTCCCAGTTTAGGTAATGCTTTTCTTCGATTTCGTCGGGGCGATAGTTCTTTTCCAGCATTGCCGGGATCCTTCATAGCGGGCGTCATAAATTCGAACCATTTTTTACCCTTCCAGGCAGGACGGTTCAAGTCGCACACAAGAATTTGCGCTTAGACATACCATAGAGAATGTCAAAAAGGTTATATTAAGTTTATCTATCGTCGAGATCTAAGCGCTCAGCTCTGTTGACCATCAAATCAATCTCTTTCTTGACCAAACGTTCGATCAAGTAAGGTAAATTCCTGTCCAGCCATTCGCGTAAAATAGGTTTCAACATTTCACGAACAATACCCTCAAGCGTCATATCTCGTGAACCTGCATCCACGTGCATATCGCGACGATCAAGAATTTTTGCAGCTAGCTCAGATAACACATCAACTGATGCGCGTGCCGTTGGCTGAGATAGAATCTCGCTCGCAACCATATCCGGTGTTAACTCAAGCATTTCCGCCATTACTTCCGGCATAGTCGGAGGTGGTGGCGGTGGTGCGGGTTGAGGTGGGGGTGCTGGAACTGTTTCAGGAATAGGTATTGGTTCGAAAAAAACTTCTGGCTCAGGTATAGGCTCAGGCTCATGTATAGGCTCAGGCTCATGTATAGGTTCTGATACCTGCTCGGTAATCTGTTCTGATTCTGGGTCTAGCTTTGGAATATGTTCTGGATCTGGCTCGGGCTTGCGAATAGGTTCTGGATCCATAGCTATTCCAGGCTCTGCCGGAGTGTTCTCGTCTTCTGCTAAGATACGACGAATCGACGCCAGAATGTCCTCCATCGAACGTTCTTGGTCGTCTTCTGCTACTGCTGTTTCTTCTTCGCTCATGCCCAATCCATCCGACCATAAGATCGTAGTATGGTACTCATGTTAGTGTTAACAAACGGTAACCATGAAAGCGTATGATTTTTAATTCCAATTTGCTACACTCCCCCTAATTATTTTCTAGCAACGCCCTGAGGCAATTACTGGACATACACATCAGAATTACCACCAAACCATTTACCTCTGACTTCGCGGTAATGTTCACGCGGATCGTACAAGGTAACGGGTAATTCTAAACCTAGTGCTGTCATCTGCCCGATTGCAGATTTTAATTCGTATACAGCAACAACTTCATCACGCTGTGCGCGGACATGCGATACACGTGAATCTAATAATTCTTGTTCAGCATCTAATACATCCAAAACAGTACGCGATCCAACAGAAGCTTCGCGCTGAACGCCCTCTAAAGCAACCACGTTGGCATCGATTTGAGTATTAAAAGAGGTGACTTGCGCTTGCGCGGTAATTAAAGCTTCCCAAGCGCGTGTTGCGCCGGCCACAGCTATGCGGCGCTGCTCATCAATAACATAAGCTTGTTGGGCTGCTGTTTGGCGGGCTTCACGTAACCGAGAATAAACAGATCCCTGTTGATAAATAGGGATGTTAATGCCAATGCTAATACCTGCTGTGTTTATGTGTCCCTGCTCAGCTGCACCTTCATATGCTTTTGAATAACCAGCTGTTAATTCAACTTGAGGTAATAACTCACCCCAAATTCCGTCGGCGCTATCTATTGCCGCACGACGGTCAAATTCAGCACTAATGACAGCGGGGTTTTTGACTGCGGCTAATTTAATAGCTTCTTCTTTGCTGTCTGGTAAAGCGGATGGCACTCTAGGAGCTTTTAATTTAGCCGGTGCTGTTTCCCCGACTACATTAAGATAATCAGCTCTTGATGATTCTAAGTTACCTTCTGATTGAATACGATCAGCTGTTGTTTTTGCTAATCGAGCTTCAGCTTGGTGAACGTCGGTTCGTGTAATTTCACCAACTTCAAAGCGGTCACGTGTTGCTTCAAGTTGGCGCTTTAGCACTTGTTCGTTGTTTAAATTAAGCTTCAATACAGCTTCATCGCGATAAGCATTCATGTATGCAGATACAACGCTTAACAAAACGGTTTGTTCTGTTGCTAACAAACGGGCGCGTTCTGCACGAACGCTATTTTCAGCTTGGCTGGTTGATGCCAAAGTTCGTCCGCCCCTAAATAAGGGTTGCGTAATATCAATGCCTACACTTTGTTGCTGGCGGGTTTGGTTTCGTCCTGAACCGCTAGAGCTCGTGTTGTGCGTGTTTTGATACCCGGCGTCGACGCTCATGGAAACTTCTGGGCGCCAGTTGGTTAATGCTTGAGGCACTTCTTCATCGGTAGCACGTAACTTTGCCCGACGAGCTAATAAAGTTGGGTTGCTATGGTATGCCGCGGTCAGGGCGTCGACCAATGATTGCGCATTCGCAACTGTCGGCGTTAGTGCTGTAAAAGCACATGCTGATGCTGCAAAACCAATTGCTAACGACATGTTGCGAAAATGATTTCGGTGCTTTGTAATTTTAAATTGAACAGTTAACGTCATCGCCCAGTTTCCACACGTTTACAAAATTTGTTACTAAATCAGCCAGATACAGCACGCAAGGTCAATAGGGGCTCGTTTTCGGCAGAAATCCGGCCTTATTTTAGGGGGTGAGTATTATTGTGTTAACCATAACTGTTAATCTAGTGTTCGATTGATTCGCAAATTAATCTTTGGTTAATCTGTTGATTTTGCTCGATTTCTAAATTGATACGGTTGTTTCAGTTAAAATGAAAATGCTGATCGACGCTCAAACCCAGGTAATAAGGGTGTGCTTGCATCAAAAATATTGCGGCCTGATATGGCCCCATGATTACGGGTCATTAGATGGGCTTGGCAAATACCGCCCGGCTTTTCGACCATCGCAATTAATCGCCCTTCTTCTGCTAATTGGTCAGAAATTGCTATTGGGACTTCGCTAATTGCACCGTCAAAAAAGATGACGTCATAAGGGGCTTGATTAGGCGCACCATCTGTTAAGCGCCCTTTTAGAATGGCAACGTTGTCGATACCCAGTTCTGAAAGATTTTTAGTGGCGTGCTCGATTAAGCTAGTAACGTGTTCAACAGCGACAACCGTATCAACAATGCGACCTAACAATGCAACGCTATAGCCGGTGCCTGCACCAATTGATAAAGCAACATCTGTGGATTTAAGCTCAAGAACCTGCATTAAGCGGGCGACGACCATAGGTTCAATTAAAAATCGCTCATCACCGAGGGCTAAAGATTCATCAACATAAGCGATGCCACGTTTTGAGGTTGGGACGAATATTTCACGTGGAAGCTCCATCATTGCATCAATGATTCGCTGATCAGTGACGTTGTTTGGGAGAATCTGGCAATCAACCATTTTACGGCGTACTGTGGAAAAATCCATTTTCGGGCTCTTAACTCTAAAATTAAAGATGAATATCCTATAAGCTGTCGTGTCTTAGATGACAATGACGACAAGCTCTTTTGCCAGAGTTGTTCTGGTATTTTCTCAATTTTTTTGAACTTAAATAATTTATATTAAAAAACCGCAAAACAGCCGCTTGACTGCACCGAAATCTGCGACTAGTTTCCTCCAGCCTTACTACCGAGGATGTGGTTAACCACAGAGGGTTATATGACCTTTAGGAGCGTGGGCGCGGTGGCGGAGAGGCTACGCAGCGGCCTGCAAAGCCGTGAACACCGGTTCGATTCCGGTCCGCGCCTCCAAATATGCTGATCCGGCATAGCTCAGTTGGTAGAGCAGCTGACTGTTAATCAGCTTGTCGCAGGTTCGAGTCCTGCTGCCGGAGCCAATTAAAACAAGGACTTAGGG
>Ga0114994_10002497_pt1 | contig 13436 bp, 23 predicted proteins | sample ArcticOcean_MG_C_9_FD_87043 | JGI IMG/M metagenome (GOLD analysis project Ga0114994, IMG submission 87043) | Marine microbial communities from western Arctic Ocean - ArcticOcean_MG_CB2_152 | ecosystem: Environmental > Aquatic > Marine > Oceanic | place: Arctic Ocean: Canada Basin | collected... | reverse complement strand
GTTGACATCGCCATCAAGCAAGAAGGATAAAGCCTTTAAGAGGAAATTATAATCATGGCAAAATTAAAAACATTTGATACAGGCAATAAAGCTGCAGGTGAGATCGAAATTGATAATTCAATTTTGGAAACACCTTACCACAAGATAGCTGTTTCAGAAGTGGTTCGCCAGTTTTTAGCCGCAAATCAACAAGGAACACACTCAACTAAAAACCGTTCCGAAGTGTCTTACAGCACACGGAAACTATACCGACAAAAAGGTACAGGTAGTGCGAGAGCAGGAAGCGCAAAGTCGCCTATTCGTCGTCATGGTGGAACAATTTTCGGTCCGCAGCCACGCAGCCACGCATTCAGGCTGAATAAAAAGACTCGGCGTCTGGCAACACGTTCTGTTTTTGCGGAAAAAGTGCGTCAGGATGGTGTGTTCGTGCTTGAAAGCCTAACTTTGGCTGACAATAAAACCAGGAACCTGAAAGCACTGCTGAGCGAATTAAAACTGCCGGAAAAAGTACTGATTGTTACAGATGAAATTTCTGACAACCTGCGGCTTGCTTCAAGAAACATTCCAGATGTACATGTTCTTAGTTACCGTAGCTTGAGTGTTTATGAAATGATGAAACACAATAAAGTGATTTTCCTCAAAGACGCGCTTGAAGCATATATGGAAAGGTTGAGCTGATGAACATTTATGATGTGCTCAGGGCCCCAAGAATGTCTGAAAAGACTATGTCTCTAAAAGAAGAAGTGAACCAGTTCTCTTTTGAGGTTGATCCAAGAGCAAATAAAATACAGATTAAAGAAAGTGTTGAAAAATCATTTAAAGTTTCGGTGCTGAAAGTTAGAACCATGAATGTGCGTGGCAAAAAAAAACGCCTCGGACGTCATGAAGGACGCAAGTCCAGTTGGAAAAAAGCTTTGGTTACTCTTAAAGCAGGAGAAACCATTGAATATTTTGAAGGTGCTTAAACTAAACGTATAGAATTATGGGAATAAAGTTCCACAAACCGACCTCACCAGGACGACGGGGAATGAGTGGTTTCGTTTTTGAAGAAATCACAACTTCTACACCGGAAAAAAGTCTGCTGGCGCCTTTAAAGAAAAAAGGTGGTCGCAATAATAATGGACGTATCACTGTCAGACACCATGGTGGAGGACACAAACGTCGCTATAGAATTATTGACTTTACACGCAACAAACAAGAAGTTCCGGCAAAAGTAGCCAGTGTTGAGTATGACCCCAACCGTAGTGCTAGAATAAGTTTACTGCATTATGTTGATGGTGAAAAACGTTACATCCTTACTCCTGCCGGTATGAAAGTAGGCGATTTTATTCTTTCAGGAGAAAATGCCGATATTAAACCCGGAAATGCTCTGCCTTTGAAAAATATTCCTGTGGGAACTCTGCTTCACTGCATTGAGTTACGACCCGGAAAAGGCGCTCAATTAGGACGAAGTGCAGGTGCGTCAATTCAGTTAATGGCAAAAGGTGACGACTATGCACAGCTCAAACTTCGATCAGGTGAAATAAGAAAAGTGCGAATTGAGTGCATGGCAACAGTTGGAACTGTTGGCAATGCAGAGCACATGAATATTAAAATAGGAAAAGCAGGCCGTAATCGCTGGTTAGGCCGCAGACCTACAGTTCGTGGTGTTGTCATGAACCCGATTGATCATCCGCATGGTGGTGGTGAGGGTAAAACATCCGGAGGTCGACATCCTGTCACTCCTTGGGGTAAACCCACAAAAGGAGCTAAGACCAGAAAACGTAAAGATACTGACAAATATATTTTGAAGAGGAAATAAACAGTGCCAAGATCGTTAAAAAAAGGGCCCTTCGTTGATGGCCATCTGGAAAAAAAAGTCGCTGTTGCAAAAGCCAGCAATGATAGACGCCTGATTAAAACATGGTCAAGACGTTCGGTTATTTTACCTGATTTTATTGGTACTAACATCGCCGTACATAATGGAAACAAGTTCATTCCTGTTTTTATTACAGAAGATATGGTCGGTTACAAATTAGGTGAATTCGCGCCTACCCGAACATATCGGGGACATGTAGGTAAAAACGATAAAAGAGCAAAACGCTAATGACTGCCCAAGCAACAGCAAGGAACATAAGAGTAGCACCAAGAAAAGCACGGTTGGTTGTCGATTTGATCAGGGGTAAGAGTGTAGTTCGAGCTATGGCTCAATTGAGCACCTTACGCAACAGAGCTGCAGAGCCTGTAATGAAAGTCTTGCAGTCTGCAATTGCAAATGCAGACAGACATGATCCGGGAGCAGAAGTAGACAACTTCAGGGTTATCACTGCATACGTTGATGAAGCACGTGCGCTCAAACGTTTCCGGCCAAGAGCAATGGGTCGTGCATCAGGTATTAAAAAACGCTCCAGCCACATCACGCTGGAAATCGGAGAATAAAGTCTTAATCAATTAATTCCTTTATTTGAGAGAGGAATTCACGTTTTTCAAGGTAAATTGTGGGTCAAAAAGTAAATCCAATCGGTTTGAGACTTGGTATTTCCAGAACATGGAATTCCAAGTGGTTTGCAGAAAAAGATTATGCAAGTCTACTAAAACAGGATTTGGATATTCAAAAGTTTGTAAAAGCTCGTCTCAAGCATGCGGCAATTTCAAAAATCGAAGTCGAGCGCACAGCCAAAAAAACCAAAGTAAATATTTTCTCTGCGCGGCCTGGAATTATTATAGGCCGAAAAGGTGATGAAGTTGAGCGCTTAAGGCTTGAGCTCAGCAAACGTACCCCGCATGATGTGGTAATAAACATTAAAGAAATCAAGCGTCCGGAAATTGATGCAACTTTGATTGCAGAAAACATCGCCAGTCAGCTTGAGCGCAGAATTGCCTACAGACGAGCTGTCAAGCGTTCAATACAGGCAGCAATGCGCATGAATATCGCAGGCTGTAAAGTCATGGTCGGCGGCCGCTTGAACGGTGCTGAAATCGCCCGCTCAGAGTGGGTACGTGAAGGACAGGTAAGGCTACATACTTTACGTGTTGATATTGATTACGGAGTAGCTGAAGCAAATACAACCTATGGCATTATTGGAGTTAAGGTCTGGGTTTATCGTGGGGAAGATTATGGAAAATCCCGCGGAAGACGATCACAGAGTTAGAGAGTTAAAGCCATGTTAATGCCAAAAAAAACAAAATATAAAAAACAGATGCGCGGCAGAATGCAAGGAGACGCGCATACTGGAAACAACATTAGTTTCGGCACAATAGGACTGCAGGCAATAGGTCGGGGATACCTTACAACACGACAGATTGAAGCAGCTCGACGAGTCATTACAAGAACATTAAAACGTGGTGGAAAAACATGGATTAGAGTTTTCCCCGATAAACCCGTAACTAAGCGGCCTGCCGAGACCAGAATGGGAAAAGGTAAAGGTGCGGTTGATACTTGGGTGGCAAAAATACATCCGGGACGTGTTCTTTATGAAATAGATGGTGTGCCAGAAGTAGTTGCTTACGAAGCATTACGTTTGGCTGCATACAAATTGTCCATTAAAACAAAAATTATTAAAAGAGCTGCTGTATTATGAAGGCATCTGAATTACGAGCTCTACCAGTCAATGAACTGGAAGCAAAAATGACCGACCTTAAAGAAGAGTACCTGCGATTGCGCTGTGGGCATGTATCACGGCAATTAACAGACGTTACTACGATCAAAACAACACGTCGAAATATAGCCCGCTTGAATACAGTGTTGACTGAAATACAGGCGCAACAATCACAAGTGGAAGGCTAAAATGAGTAAACTTAAGTTGCAGAGTGGAATTGTTGTCAGTAACAATATGGACAAGTCCATTGTCGTTAAGATTGAGAGAAAGATTAAACATCCTATTTACAAAAAGACCATCAAACGTTCAAAGAAATACGTTGCTCATGATGAGAATAACGAATGCAAAATTGGTGATTTAGTTCAAATTGCAGAGTGCAGACCCTTGAGCAAACGTAAGCGTTACAGATTATATAAACAGGCACAATGATACAAACACAAAGCATTCTGGGAGTTGCTGATAACTCCGGAGCAAAGAGACTGATGTGCATCAAGGTTCTAGGAGGATCAAAGAGACGTTATGCACGGGTAGGCGATATCATTGTTGCATCAATCAAGGATTGCCTTCCTCATTCAAAGGTAAAATCTGGAGATGTAGTCAGAGCGGTGGTAGTCCGCACAAAAAAAGAATATCGTCGTACAGACGGCAGTTACATTAAATTTGATGAAAATTCTGCTGTCGTCATTGACGCAAAACGTGAGCCAGTGGGAACACGCATTTTCGGTCCTGTAGCAAGAGAACTACGTGCCGGAAAATTTATGCGGATCCTTTCACTTGCACCGGAAGTATTGTAGAGCTTAAAAATGAAAACTAAACAGCGAAAAAGAAGAAGACCCACAATTCGACGAGAAGACACCGTGATGGTTATTTCCGGGAAAGAAAAAGGACGTACCGGACGTGTAATAACTGTTGATTGGAATCGGGAACGTTTATTGATTGAAGGTGTAAACATGGTAACACGTCATACTAAGCCAAATGCTGCGAATCAGCAGGGCGGTTTGGTGAAAACAGAAGCACCTGTTCATTATTCCAACGTTCAGCTTTTTAACCCTACATTGAACAGAGGCGTACGCGTGAAAATACAAACCAGTGAGGCAGGTGTGAAAAATCGGGTCTGTGTAAAATCAGGAGAGGTAATAGGATAATGGCAGAAAGTCACTTGTTGCAGACCTACAATTCAGAGGTTGTGCCGCAGCTTCAAAAGAAGTTTAATTATAAAAATACTCATCAAATTCCAGCCATCACTAAAGTTACCTTAAACATAGGTCTTGGTGAAGCAGTGCAGAATCCAAAAGTAGTCGAAGCAGCAAGCAAGCAGTTGACTTTGATTGCAGGACAAAAACCTGTGATTACACGGGCGAAAAAGTCTATTGCGGGATTCAAACTACGTGAAGGCATGCCCATCGGCTGTATGGTTACTTTACGAAATCAGCAAATGTGGAATTTTCTTGATAAATTACTTCACGTTGCCATGCCGCGTATTCGTGATTTTCGGGGGATATCACCGAAAGCATTTGATGGTGCGGGGAACTACACCATAGGAATTAAGGAACAATTGATTTTTCCTGAAATTGAGTTTGATGATGTTGATCATGTAAGAGGAATGAATATTTCGATCGTGACTACTGCTCCTACTGATGAAGAGAGTCTTGCAATGTTGCAGGACTTGGGATTCCCTTTTAGAAAATAGATCTGATGGCAAAAAAATCAATGATCGCCAAAAGCGAGCGTACCCAAAAATATAAAGTGCGTCAATACAACAGATGTGGATATTGCGGACGACCTCGCGGTTATTTGAGAAAGTTCGGTATGTGCAGAATTTGTTTTCGCAAAAATGCTAACTCTGGGCTTCTACCCGGAGTCACAAAGGCCAGTTGGTAATAATTAAAAAAGATTCTCAATAAAGTTGTGTTATGTCAATGAGTGACCCAGTTGCGGATTTATTAACACGCATCCGCAATGCGAATATGAGGAATAAAGATAGTCTTGAACTGTTATCTTCCAGATTGAAACTTAACATCGTCAAAGTTTTGAAAGATGAAGGTTTTATTACGAACTGGGAGGTGGATGAAAAAGGTAAATTCCCTCAGCTACGTATCTGGTTAAAGTACGTGGATGATTTACCAGTAATCCGTGAAATTAAACGTATCAGCAAACCGGGATTACGACTCTACTCAAAAGGTAAAGATTGCAAACCTGTTTTAAACGGACAGGGAATTTTGATCCTTTCTACTTCAAAAGGGATTATGAGCGATCGACAATGCCGAAACGATAATATCGGCGGTGAAGTGCTTTGCACTGTCTGTTAGTCTGGAATCAAAGAGAATAAAGAATGTCAAGAATTGGTAAAAGACCCATTAAATTAACTCAGGGAGTTGAGGTTTCTTTTAAGGAACGTCAGCTTTCAGTGAAAGGGCCTAAAGGAATATTGGAACTCACGGCACATCCTGCGATCGAATTAAAAATCGATGCTGAAAACATCTATGTCAGCCCTGTTGACCTCGACGGTCCGATGACTCCTATGCTTGGGACAACCTGGGCTTTGATCACAAATATGATTCATGGTGTCACTGATGGATTTCAAAAACAGCTGAACCTTGTTGGTGTCGGATATAGAGCGACAGTAAGTCAAAAAATTATAGAACTGAATTTAGGTTATTCACATCCTATAAAATATACTCTGCCTGATGGTATCAAAGCGACGGTAAACGCTAATACCAAGATTATGCTTGAGAGTCCGGACAAACAACTTCTCGGACAGGTATGTGCAGAGATTCAAAAGTTCAGACCACCTGAACCCTACAAAGGAAAAGGGATTTTATTTGATGGTGTACAAATTAAGCGTAAAGCCGGAAAAAGCGGTAAAACATAATACTCAAGTCATAGTTTAACATGGAAAAAGCGGCAAAACGTCTGAAGGGTAGACAAACTAGACACAGACGCCTTAGAAAAAAAATATCTGGGACAGAACTACGCCCACGACTGGCAGTATTCAGATCTGCAATGCATATTTATGTACAGGCAGTTGACGATATTGCAGGGATAACACTTGCTGCTTCTTCAACAGCAGTTATCAAAAAATCCCTGAAAAAGACATATACAGGAAACAAAGACGCTGCCAAAGCAGTCGGTGCTGACGTAGCAAAGAAACTTATTGATAAATCAATTTCATCAGTTGTCTTTGACCGCGGTGGTTTTGTTTATCATGGACGTGTACAGGCTTTAGCTGAAGGTGCTAGGGAAGCTGGCTTAAAGTTCTGAAAATCGGTAAAGCTGAATAAATGGTAAAATAGTGGCAGAAAAACATTCTGAAAAAAAAGAGTTAATAGAAAAAGTGATCAGAGTAAACCGTGTAGCCAAAGTTGTGAAAGGTGGACGTCGTTTTAGCTTTAGTGCCTTGATTGTTGTCGGAGATGGCCGCGGTCAGGTTGGTCTGGGTCTTGGAAAGGCTAACGAAGTTGTGGAAGCAATTCGTAAAGCAGTGGAACAGGCTTCGGCTAGCATGAAAAAAATTAATGTGGAAGGCACATCAATTCCGCATATGGCAGTCGGAAGATTTGGATCCGGAAAGGTTTTAATGAAACCTGCGGAAAAAGGTCATGGAATCATTGCCGCAGGTGCAGTTAGAGCAGTCATGGAAGCAGCGGGAATCATGGACATTAGCGTAAAGTGTTTAGGTTCAAGGAATCCAAACAACTTAGTACGCTCAACCCTTGAGGGTTTGTACAATCTCAGAAGTGACGAATGGATTGCACGAGCAAGAGGCAAAGACATTGAATATTTAAAGCAACACTAAACATGATCAAGAAAATAAAAGTAACACAGATTCGTAGTCGAATAGGTGCGAAAAAGAATCAAATAGCGTGTCTGATCGGATTAGGATTAAGGAGAATAAACAACTCTGCGGTGCTGGATAATACTCCGGCAGTACGAGGCATGATCCGGAAAGTAAATCATCTTGTCCGGATTGAGACAGCAATTTAAAAAACAACGGTATAATTATGTATCTCCACGAACTTGAATCAACTAAAGATAAGCCACGTAAGCGCGTAGGCAGAGGCCCCGGTAGCGGAAGTGGAAAGAATTCCGGACGCGGACAAAACGGTGCTAAATCACGTTCCGGTTACAAACAGAAAAGAGGTTTCGAAGGTGGACAAACACCTCTTAATCGAAGACTGCCCAAATTTGGATTTACAAGTCCAAATAAAGTATATGCACAACTGATTAATCTGCAAAACCTTGAAGAAGCTGTCAGTGTGGAAACGGGAAGCAGCCTTGATAAAAACAAACTGAAAGAATTAGGTTTTATCAAAAAAGCAGATAAGCCGGTAAAACTATTAGGCAACGGTAGCTTGAGTAAAAAAATAACTATTGAAGTAGACATGGTTAGTGCAAGTGCAGCGGAAGCTGTAAAAAAAGCCGGAGGAGAGGTAGTTACGATAGGTTCGGGACGTCTTTGATGTTAAACATTATTCAGAATATTTTTCGTATTGAAGAACTAAGACAGCGTATTTTCTTCACACTTTTCATGCTTTTCATTTTCCGTTTGGGTGCGCATATTCCGACACCTGGAATTGACGGAGGAGCATTGACAGCATTTTTTGAGGCGCAGCAGGGTTCTATTTTGCGTTTCTTCGACATGTTCACCGGTGGTGCGCTGTCGCGTTTAACTGTTTTTGCGCTGGGTGTGATGCCCTATATTAGTGCTTCAATTATTATTCAGTTATTGACGGCAGTATTTCCATACCTCGAAAGATTAACAAAAGAGGGAGATGCTGGGCGTAAAAAGATTACTGGTTATACGAGATATGGTACAATAGTTCTCAGCATTGTACAGGGCTTTGCAATTGCGGTAGGACTTGAGAGCATGGCTGCTCCAGGTGGTGAACCAATCGTGATTTCAACCTTGAGTCCCTGGGCATTTAGAGCATTGACTGTCCTCACTTTAACTGCAGGAACAGCTTTTTTGATGTGGGTCGGTGAGCAGATAAGTGAACGTGGAATTGGGAACGGAATTTCTTTATTGATTTTTGCGGGAATTGTAGTTGGCATTCCGGGCGCTATTATTAATTCAATACGTCTTGTTCAGGATAATGTCTTGTCACCGCTGGTACTGGCGCTTGTTGGTATATTGATGATAGTGGTCATTTTCCTGGTAATTTTTGCGGAAACTGCATACAGAAAGATCCCTGTACAATATGCAAAACGGATGCAGGGGAACCGGATGTTCGGAGGTCAGTCTTCACACCTTCCTTTGAAAATTAACACAGCAGGTGTAATACCGCCTATTTTCGCTTCATCGATACTTGCTTTTCCTGCGACTATTACAGGTTTTATTGCAATCCCGTGGGTACAGGCAATCGGCAGTCAGTTGTTGCCGGGCAGGATGTTATATAACTTTTTGTTTGCTCTGATGATATTTTTCTTCGCGTTCTTTTATACGGCAATTACGTTTAACCCAGTTAAGATTGCAGAAGAAATGAAGAAACATGGAGGATACATTCCGGGAATACGTCCTGGTAAGAAAACGGCTGAATATGTGAATTTAGTACTTTCACGTTTAACTTTTGGAGGCGCAACTTACCTGGCCGTTGTTTGTCTTTTCCCTTATATCCTTTTTGACCTGTTTGACATTCCTTTCTACTTTGGAGGGACAGCACTTTTAATTGTGGTTGGAGTAGGTTTAGACCTGGTTAATCAAATCGAAGCCTTTCTGTTAAATCAGAATTATGACGGTTTTATGAAAAAAACAAAACGGCGCCAGCTAAAATCCGGTGCAATGAGACTATGATGCGATCAAATAAATTATCATGAAAGTACGTTCATCTGTAAAAAGAATCTGCGAAAAGTGCAGAATCATTAAAAGAAAAGGGGTCTTGCGGGTAATCTGTGAGAATCCAAAACATAAACAGCGTCAAGGATAAGAAGGAGCTGGATGGCGAGAATTTCCGGTATTGACTTACCAAATACTAAAAGGGTAGAAATTGGACTTACCTACATCTATGGTGTAGGCAGAAAAATTTCGAACGACATTTTAAGCAAAGCGAATATTGATAAGAATCTACGTGTACGTGATTTGAATGACGATCAGGTAAATCAAATTCGTACAATTATTGAAAAAGAATACCAGGTAGAAGGTGATCTTCGACGAGACATAAGTTTGAATATCAAACGTCTCATGGATTTAGGCAACTACCGGGGTTTGCGGCACCGTAAACATATGCCGGTCAGAGGTCAACGGACTAAGACCAATGCAAGGACTAGAAAAGGTCCGCGAAGATTAGCAGTCAGCAAGAAAAAATAATTCACCATAAACACTGAAAAGAGCCTTATCTGATGTCACAGGCAAAAAAGAAAAAAGAAAAAAGAATAGTTGAACAGGGCCGGGTTTATATCAAGGCCACGTTTAACAACACAATCGTGACTATTACTGATACTCAGGGCAACGTAATTGGCTGGTCGAGTACAGGGGCCCATGGCTTTAAAGGGTCACGTAAAAGCACACCATTTGCGGCAAGAGTCGCGGCAGATGATGCTCTCAAAAAGGCAGTAGACAGTGGCATGAAAACTGTCGATGTTTTTGTCAAAGGACCGGGTTCTGGTCGTGAATCTGCACTACGTGCAATCTCAGCATTAGAAGATATGCGTATTACGTCTATCAACGATATTACACCGGTTCCTCATAACGGATGCCGACCTCCAAAGCAGCGGCGGATCTGATAAAATGTCATAAATCTCAAAACTGTGTGGATGATAACTTCTCCTCTACAGTTTTGTTTTTTTGGTTGAAATAAACCAGAAAACTATACTGGAATACAGATGTCTGAAATAAATGAAACAATAGAAACAGCAGATACGGAGGCAGGAGTTGCCATTCCGGAAGATAATATATCCGCTGATACTAACTTAGATAAAGATGTTGAGGAAGGTGTTACTGAAGAAAATCCCTTCTTTGCAAAGAATTGGATGTCAATTGCAAAACCGACTAAACTGCAGTTTGAGCCAGACAGCTTAAAAGCAGATTATGGGAAGTTTACAATTGATCCGTTGGAGCCTGGATTTGGAATGACGATTGGTCATTCTTTAAGACGTGTACTCCTTTCTTCAATTCGTGGATCAGCAGTTTTTGCTGTGCAGATTGACGGTGTAACTCACGAATTCAGCAACATCCCCGGAATTGTTGAGGACATGGTTCAAGTTATCCTCAATATCAAGGAACTGCAAATTGAACAATTTGTAGATGAAGTTGTTGAAATTGAACTTATCGGAGAAGGGCCATGCGTGATAAAAGCAGGTGATATTTCAACTTTTGGAAAAGCAGTAATTTTGAATCCAGAGTTGGTTTTAGCTACTTTACAAAAAGGGGCTACTGTCAGCATGACTTTGTATTCACGCTTCAACAAAGGTTATGTAACTTCAGAAGAGAATCAGCAGGAAGAATTACCGGTAGGTACAATCTATCTTGATTCAAATCATTCGCCTGTCACACGGATCAACTATGAAGTTGAAAATTCACGAGTTGACAAAAAGACAGACTACGACCGCTTGAATTTTGAATTGTGGACAAATGGTTCAGTAAAACCAACAGACAGTTTAGCCTATGCAGCAAAAATCATTAAGGAGCACATGGACGTGTTTATTAACTTTGATGAAAGTAGAATAAAGGACGAACCTGAAGCTGAAGTAGAAGACGAACCTTTGAATGAAAATTTATACCGCAGTGTAAGCGAACTTGAGTTGTCAGTACGATCAATCAACTGTCTGCAGAACGCTAAAATAGAAACAATTGGCGACCTTGTTCAGAAAAGTGAGCAGGAAATGCTCAAAACTAAAAACTTTGGTCGGAAGTCCCTGAATGAAATTAAAGTAATCCTAACAGATATGGGATTGTCACTGGGCACTTCCTTGGATAATTTTGACCCGATGAATAATCCTCACGACAAATAATTAGGAAAAAAATATAAGATGCGACATTTAAAAGCTGGAAACCGTTTAGGAGTAACTACTTCGCATCGCCGTGCTATGATGCGTAACATGGTTACGTCTATTCTGGAGCATGGCCAAATAACATGCACACTGGCTAGAGCGAAAGAAGTCCGCAAACCACTTGAGAAAATGATAAGCTGGGGTAAGCAGGGTGATCTGAATGCTCGGCGTCAAGCTTTGCGTTTTGTGAAAAGTAAAGAGGCAATGTCACAACTCTTCGAAAATTTGGCAGAACGTTACAAGGACCGACAAGGTGGTTATTCCAGAATTATTAAATTAGGAAAAAACAGACTTGGTGATAACTCTGAAATGGCGATTGTGCAATTGCTAGGCTGTGATTCGGATCAGTTAAGTGCGTTGAAATCAAAATCCACAAAAAAGAAACAGCTGAAGAAAAAAGACAGTACTGTTCTGAAAGAGGTCAGTCAAGAAGTTCAGACTGAAGCAGCAGCCACGGAAAAAAATGAGTCCGAAATTCTGGAGGAAAAAACAGAAACATCCCCGGAAAAGAGTGCAGCAAAGGTTGAAGAGACAATAGAAAAAACTGAGGTAGAAATCGCACCAGCGCAAAATGTTGCTGAAGAAACAACTGAGACTGTTGAAGTTAAGGCTGAGGTAGTACCAACAGAAACCGAAGTTGTACCTGAAGAAGTAAAAGTAGAGACAAAGTCAGACGCTGCTCCTGTTCAAAATGAAAAAGAGCCTGCATCCGTGCAAGTTGTCCCTGAAGAAACTGCTTCAGTGAAAAAGACTGACTGAAATGACTTAATACCCCTTCCTGCTTAAGGCTCCTTATTCACAGGAGTCTTTTATCCCTGCCAATCACCCTTCATTCAAATTACTGCTTATGCCGTCCAATCCTGCTACAATCTCGCCTTCTCAAGAAAAGAAGCGAATTTATCTGGAGACGTTGGGTTGTGCTAAAAACCGAGTTGATTCTGAAATCATGCTGGCGAGTCTGCAAACTCACGGCTATGAGTTGACGATGAAACCGGAAGCAGCAGAAGTTATAATTGTTAATACCTGTGCTTTTCTGACCGAGGCAAGTGAGGAATCCATTAACAGGATTCTTGAACTCAGTGATTTCAAAAGTAAGGGTAACTGCGAAAAACTAGTCGCAACAGGATGTTTGACACAGCGTTATCAGGACAGCCTTTCGAAACAGATTCCGGAACTGGACGGTCTACTTGGTTCAAACGGATTTGAACAGATCCCGGAGCTAGTACATTCAATGTACGAAGGCTCAGGACAGTCACGATTAAATCTACAGCAAAAACCCCATTACAAGCAGTTTGAAGAACAGGCCCGAGTTCAAACAACTCCTCAACACTATACTTATTTGAAGATTGCAGAGGGATGCTCAAACATGTGTTCATTCTGCAACATTCCTGCATTGAGAGGCAACTTTAGCAGCCGTACTGTAAAGTCAATTGTAACTGAAATCAGTACTCTTACTGAAAAAGGTGTTAAAGAAATCAATTTAATATCACAGGACACATCGTCCTATGCCAAGGATTTTAAGAACAGTACCGGACTAGCAACTCTCTTGAAAAGTATCAGTGATCTGGAGGGTGATTTCTGGATCAGGCTCTTTTATTGTTATCCCAACACCTTCACTGCAGAAACACTGGAAGTCATTGCAGGTGATAATAGATTTTGCCGTTACCTTGATATGCCTTTTCAACATATCAACGATGACGTTCTGAAAGCAATGAACCGCAAAATAAACCGTCGGCAAATTGAAAAAAAAATGGATGAAATTAAAACATCTCTTCCGGATGCAGCCTGGCGTACTACTTTTATTGTAGGTTTTCCAACCGAAACAGAGGAGAATTTCGAGGAACTGTTTGATTTTGTATCTGCAGGACATTT
>Ga0114994_10002491_pt1 | contig 13449 bp, 10 predicted proteins | sample ArcticOcean_MG_C_9_FD_87043 | JGI IMG/M metagenome (GOLD analysis project Ga0114994, IMG submission 87043) | Marine microbial communities from western Arctic Ocean - ArcticOcean_MG_CB2_152 | ecosystem: Environmental > Aquatic > Marine > Oceanic | place: Arctic Ocean: Canada Basin | collected... | reverse complement strand
CCACAATTAAAAGAATATTATGTTAGAAATAAAAAAGGGTAATCCATGGATTTTTTGGCCAAGTAGTATTTGTGATAGTTTACCGGAAACTCCAGCTGATAAATTCCTAAACGGTAAACATTCTTATGTAATTGATATAACATTAACTTTAACAGATAATCTCCCCACCAAAAGAACATTATTTTCAATACTTCCAAAATACACTGGATTGGATATTGATGATGGTTGTCTAACATTCTTATTAACAACAGAATCTGGAACTAAGATATTTAGTTTACCATCAGTAATTGTACCCAATAAAAAAACTAATATAATATTAAGTTATACTTATAGTGAGAGGATTTCATTGGTAGTAGATGGTGTTATTTTAAAAGAAATTACACTCAATGAACCACTTGGTTTTGATGAAAATCCTCATATTATTTTTGGGGCTGGTAACTTTCCTAAAAATGGATTTAATCTAAACTATACTGATATAAATTTACATGAATTCAAATTTTGGGTTGATGATAAACTACAATCAGACCACGATTTTGAAAAATTCATATTTGATAAATCATACGATAAAACAGAAAAATGTAATTTTATACATAAACTTTAGTTATGGGTGTATTTGGTAAACGGAGTGATGAAACTTTTCAAGAATATAGAGAACGTTCTATAAATTCAATCTCCAAATCTTTTTGCGGTGCTAAATGGTACAATGCAACTATATGGTTGGGTAATGGAACAACGGCAAGTTGCCATCATCCACCTGCTCATAAGATTCCATTGGATGAAGTTGCTAATTCATATAAAGCACTACACAACACAACTTACAAAAAGGCAGTTCGTAAAGAAATGTTAGATGGGGTAAGACCCAAAGAATGTGAGTATTGTTGGAAGATTGAAGATTTGGGAGATGATAAAGTTTCTGATAGAGTATACAAATCAGTAATCTATACAGATGAAGAACTTATAGAAGCTAAAGATAAATTTGGTGCTGGTCTTGATGTTGATTTAAAAACATTAGAGATTGCATTTGATGCAAACTGTAACTTTGCTTGTTCATATTGTAACGCATCTTTCTCAACTACTTGGCAAAAGGATATAAAGAAATTCGGACCTTATCAAAACTTGGTTTCAGATGGAGCTGGTGCATTTCAACACGATGGTGCTCATGCAATGCCGTATGGTAGAAAAAATAAAGATAATCCATATGTAGAAGCATTTTGGAAATGGTGGGAAGCTGAACTCCAATTTACTTTAAGAGAACTTAGAGTGACTGGTGGAGAACCATCCATGTCACCTGATTTTTGGAAACTGATGGATTGGTGGAAAGAAAATCCAGATTGTACAGTACCATTTGCAGTTAACTCAAACTTAGGACAGAAAAAACAATTATTAGATGCTTTAATTGAATCATCAAAATCATTTAAAGACTTTAGTATATACACTTCAAACGAAGCTACCGAACTACAATCAGAATATATCAGATATGGTCTTGATTGGGATGTTTGGATGACTAACATGCGTAGAGTTAATTCTGAGGGAAACATACGTTCTGTAAACGTAATGATGACAATAAATTCGTTATGTTTATTCTCTATTACTGACTTTATGGATGAAATGATTAAACTTAAAAAAGAGTTTGGACCCCATGCAGCTGTAATGTCATTTAACATATTAAGATTTCCATCGTTTCAATCAATCGTAACATTACCGACTGAAATTAGAATGGAACGTGCTCAACATATGGAAGATTGGTTAGAAAAAACTTGGGATGGTGGCTCTAATGGTTTCATGGATATGGAACGTGATGGGTTACTTAGATTAATTGAATATACAAGACAAGTTGATTCGGGACATGCATTTACTTCTTCTAAAGAAAGTAGAGAACGGGATTTTAAATCATTCTATATTCAGTATGATATTAGAAGAAAGAAAGATTTTCTAAAAACATTTCCAATGCTGAAAGAATGGTGGAACACTATTCCTGAAACTAATATAAAACAATTATCAGATGTTATTGATGGTGATGATGCAAAATCAAACAAATATGTTGAGGATGTTCTTAAACAAGCTAAAGAAGAAGGTTGGATTTTAAATCCACAATGGGCAAATCCCGGTTCACAAGAATACATTGAACCAGATAATCAACAACAAGATGATATGATTAACTTAATTGAAACATTAAAAAAAGATTCAGATACCAAACACGTTGGTGGAATTGGGAGAAGCTTAATATGAAAATAAAACCAGAAGAAGGTAATAAAACCTTTTGTATTGCACCATGGACACATACATATCTTTCACCCCAAAGTGAACGAAGGTTATGTTGTGCTTCACGAGAAAAGGCAAATTGGGCAACTCAATACATCGATGGTGAAACGGCAGATGATGATTCTGTTTATAACCCTGGTACATTAAAAGAACATTGGAATTCCGATTACATGAATGGGATTCGTAAAGATTTAATGGCTGGTAAAGAAATACCACAATGTGCAGTATGTAATGGTAAACTTCTAAACATATCCATATACAGAGATTACTTTACAAAAACTTTATTTCCTCATAAGGTAGATGAAGCATTTGAAAAAACTGATGATAGTGGACGTACCGAAATGCCTCCGATATCATTTGATTATAGAATTAAAAATTTATGTAATTTCAAATGTAGAATGTGTGGAGACCAGTTATCTTCATCATGGGAATCCGAACGAAGGCAGATGGGTGATTATGATGCAGAAGGTAATGCTGATTTTTGGGCTCAAAAGAAAAACAAACCTGCAATAGAAAACTTTCAACGAGATGTAGCTGAAGCTGAATTGTGGGAAGCTGTAAAAAATGGAACAATTGAAGAAATTTATTGGGTAGGTGGAGAACCACTTATGTGGGAAATTCATTGGGAAGTTATGGAATATTTAGTTAAACATGATTTAGCTAAAAATGTATGGGTACGTTACAATACTAACTTCAGTAGAACAACCTATAAACATTGGGATTTAAAAGAAATGTTACCACACTTTAAGACTGTACAAATTTGTGCTTCAATTGATGGTGTTGGTAAAAATGTAGAATACGTTAGACATGGTATTAATTGGAATAGTTGGATTCAAAACTTTAAAGATTATACTTTCTTAAACAAACAGTATGGTGATTATGGAATTGCATTTGATTTAACAATTACAACACCTGGTCTTTTTTGTTTAAAAGAATTATTAGATTTAGCGTTAGAGTTAGATGTACATACTTTAATTAAAACAACATTTGCATTTGATAGTACAATAATGATGTGTCCTCAAGTTTTACCTCGTGAATTATACGATGAGGTTCTTGATGATTTAATTGAATACGTAACCCCAAAAGTTCAAAATACAAAATATTCATATTGGATAGATTGTTTAGTAGATTTAAAAGCTAGACAAGTATTTTCAGAACAATATCCAGATTGGGAAGAAGGATTACGTAATGGTAAGAAGAGATTACAACGAGTGGATTCTTGGAGAAAGAACGATGGTCTCATAGAAGAGATATATTCAACAAACCCCAAAGTATTAGATTGGTGGAATTCTGTTAATTTAGAAGAAGCTAAAACTTTACCAAATTCAAGCTTATTATAATGGAAGCTCCTGGAGAAGAATATAGAAAGAAATCATTTTGTGTATTACCATTTACACATCTTGCAACCCACCCTATTGGTACAGTTACACCTTGTTGTGTTACTGATATGACTAATAGCGTTAGTACTGCTGCAGATAAAAATGGACATCATTTATTTTTATCCAAAGACCCATTAGATTCAATAGCTAATTCTGATAAGTTTAATGAAGTTAGAAAGCAGATGGTAAGCGGAGAGTTTCCATCGATTTGTAGTAAGTGTTACAAATATGATGATAACAAAGTTCATTCTAAACGAATGGAATCTAATCTTAAATTCTCCCATCTAATAGATGATTGTTTTAAAAATGTAAATGAGGATGGTTCTTTAAAGAAAGTAGATTACAAGTACGTGGAACTTCGTTTAGGTACTGTCTGTAATTTAAAGTGTGTAACATGTAATCCATTCTCATCCAACCGATGGAATCAAGATTTAAAAATATTTAAAGGAACTGAATTTGAAAAAGATTATTTCAAAAATGAAATAAAAACTGAGTGGTTTAGGGATTATGATTTTTATGATGAATTATACACTAAGTGTACTGAACTTGAAGAAGTTTGGATAAATGGTGGAGAGCCAACTTTAATAAAAGAACATGGTTACTTCTTAAATAAATTTATAGAAGATGGTACGGCTAAAAACATTGATTTACATTATAGTTTAAATTGTACTCAGTTTCCCGATCACTTTATTGAATTATGGAAACCCTTCAAGAATGTTAGAATTCATTTATCAATTGATGATTTAACCGATAGAAATCATTACGTTAGATATCCAGCTGATTGGGATGTTATATTCAAATCATTTCAAAAGATAATAAAATATAAAGATGTATTTAATTTAGAAGTTTGTCAAACAGTAAGTGCACTTAACGTTTACAACATGAATGAATTTAAAAAATGGGTAGATAGTTATGATTTAGTAATAGCACATAATTATGTACATTGGCCGGAACATATGCATGTTTCACTAATACCTGATAAAATGAAGGATGAGATAAAAAATAATATTGGTAATTTATCTCCACATGAAAAGGATAGGTTACTAATGGAATTAGATAAACCACGTGATGAAGTAAAGGAAAAGCAATTTTATCGATTTGTTAAATTGTTAGATAAGCAGAGAAAGTTGTATATAGGTGATTGGTTAAAAGAATGGGATAAATATTTTAAGGATATGATATTATGAGTAATACTATGTGTACAGTACCATGGGTAGGGTTTTCAAATGATCCTGATGGTAGAATAAGACCGTGTTGTATATCAAAAGATCATGTAGTAAAAGAAGATGGAACTCCTTACTACACTCAGAAAGATAATATAAAAGATATATTTCATAGTAAGTATATGAATGAATTACGTCAAGAGTTTAAAGATGGTAAAAAACCATCAAATTGTGAGGTATGTTGGAAGGATGAGGAAAATGGTTATAAATCCAAACGAGAAAGCTATAATGAAATAATAAAAGAATACTTAGGAGAATATGTAACTCCTGAATTTATAACAGAAAATGTTCCTGAATATCCATTTGATTTTCAAGTTATATTATCTAACGCTTGTAATTTAAAATGTAGAAGTTGTGGTAGTTCACATAGTACAGAATGGTACAAGGAATTAAAAACTATGCCACAAGAAGATGTATATGGGATTCGTAACCACTTATATACGTTACCAAACGGACAAGCTGGTGATAAGAACGGTGAATTTATATCATCAATGGAAGATTGGTTACCATTTGTTAAACGTATAGAAATTGTAGGAGGTGAACCGTTCTATACTAAGAATTGGGAAAACGCATGGAATTATATGATTGAGCAAGATAAAGCAAAAGATATTATATTAAACATGTCTACGAATGGAACTATATGTAATGAACCACTCATTCATAAATTAGCTAATAACTTTAAAAAAGTAGGAATTGGATTAAGTGTTGATGGAATGGGTAAGACATTCAATTATTTACGTAAAGGTGGTAATTGGGATGATGTTAAAGTTAACATTGAAAAATTCCGCCAGATTGATGAAATTTATAAGAAAAATGATAATTTATTTTTCAATTACACATATACTACATCATGGATTAACGCATGGGAACTTACTGATTTTTATGATTGGATAAAAGAATATACACCTAACTTTAGATTATGGGCTAATATAATTCACAATCCAGAACATATGACTCTATACATGTTACCCGCTGAAACTAAAGATAAGATAAAAGAAAAGTGGTTATCTTACGATGGTTGGGGTTATCATAAATCTGATGTTGATGGTATGATAGCATTTATGTATAGTAAGCAACCGACCGACGATGAAATAAAACAAGTATTTAAACGATTTACTATATTAGATAAGTATAGAACCGAATCTACGTTTGATGTAGTGAGTAGTTTTTATTCAGAATTAAAACCCTATTTTAAAAATGACTGATAAGGAACGAGCATTACAATCAAAATCATTTTGTGCAGCACTTTGGACTTCAATATATCAAGATCCAAGTGGTACGGTATCGCCGTGTTGTGTATGGGAACAAGGTAATCCACTTGGTAATGTCAATCAATCTACTTTAGAAGAAATATATAATTCTGTACGAGTACGTGAGTTGAAAACAAAAATGTTATCGGGAGAAACACTCTCAGAGTGTATATATTGTAATAAAATGGAAGAAGATACCGGTGTCTCATCTACTCGTGATTTTTTTAAAAATCACTTTTTTGAAAGTATAGATTGGGATTCTACTGATACCAAATTTTTACATTGGGATTTACGTATATCAAATTTATGTAATTTTAAATGTAGAATGTGTTATCATGATTTAAGTTCAGCATGGTATGATGATGTTATATCATTAAGCACAGTTAATAATAATCCAAATGAAGAAATACCCGATAATCGTATAATAAAAATAAATGATAAATCTAAATTTTGGGAAGAACTTGAAAATCATTATCAGCATGTTGAAAGTATATACTTTGCAGGTGGAGAACCATTTATTAATGAACATCATTTTAAAATTTTACAAGATTTAGTTGATAGAGAACTTAATTCAAATATAAAATTAATTGTAAATACTAATTTATCAACTACTGAATTTAAAAAGGAAAAAGTATTAAATTATTACAAACATTTTAATCATGTAGTTTTTGGATTTAGTATAGATGGTAGTTATGAGTTGGGTGAATATATAAGAAGTGGTTTAGATTATCGTAAATGGAAAGAAAACGTTAAGGAATTTGTTGATTTTATATCATTACGTAATACAATGGATATAACATATCTATTTCAATTTGCATTTGGGGTAACTAATTTTCATAATATATGTGATTTTATATTAGATTTGGCAAATGATAATTTATTATTAGATGAACATTGTAAATTTAAGTTTCAACCAATTGTGAATCCAATTGAACAATCTGTAATTTCATTACCGCCTCAAATATTTACTAAGTTTAAAGAAGATTATACTAATTTAAAAATAGAATTAATCTCACGTGGATTTACTGAACATTTTATAGAACCACTTGATAGTGCAATTAAAACTATTTTAGAATACGTCAAATCAAATCCGTTTGAAGAACGCCGTCTAAATAAATTTTATGAGAATCAAATTAAATTAGATAAAATACGTAACGAAGATATATTTAAGATACTACCTGATTATAGAAAATTAAAAATTACTCAAAATGGAAAACAACTCATATAATATACAAAAATTAAAAGATTCTAAGTCTTTTTGTATTGCTCCATGGATGAGTGCACATACATGGCCTGATGGGCGAGTTCTTCCTTGTTGTTTGTATAACACTAATCCAGCGGAATATGAAGAAACTGATAAACTTATTCCACCATTTGGAAATGTAAATGATTCTGAATTAAAAGATGTTTGGAATTCCAATAAGTACAAGGAAATGCGAGTTCAAATGTTGGATGGTAAGAAACCATCTGGTTGTTCTCGATGTTATCATCTTGAAGATAATAATGAAAGTTCATATAGACAGAAATTTACACGAGATTTTGAACATACATTCGAAATGGTTAACCAAACCCAAGAAGATGGCCATTTGAATGATATGAAACTATACGCATGGGATTTTAGAATATCAAATTTTTGTAATTTTAAATGTAGAAGTTGTGGAGTTGATTTATCATCATCTTGGTATACCGATCAGATAGCGTTATTTCCAGAAGAAGCTGATTTTAGAAAAAAAGGATTAATTAGTGTTACTGATAAATCATCATTTATGGATATGATAAATCCACACTATCAATATGTGGAAGAGATATATTTCGCAGGTGGTGAACCGTTGATGATGCCAGAACATTATGAGATTCTTGATAAGTTAGTAGAGGAAGGAAGAACCGAAACCGCTATTAGATATTCAACCAATTTCTCTAAATTAAGATTTGGTAAAAAGAATATTTTAGATATTTGGAAAAACTTTAAAAATTTATCACTATATATAAGTGTAGATGGTGTAGGTAATATTGGTGAATATGTAAGAAAAGGATACAAACATCAGGAGTTTATAGATAATATTAAATTATTTAGAGAATCTGGTATAGAATATAAAGAGTTTGGTTATATGGTAACATACGGCACTTTAAACTATCTTCACTTATTTGATTTAATAATTGAATTTATAAAAGAAGGTATTTTGGATACTACAATGCATGATAAGCAAATAACATTAACACTTGTACCAATAACACAGCCATCTTATTATAATTGTCAGTTTCTACCATCATGGGTAAAGCGAGATTTCAAACTGAGATTAGATAATTTTAAAGATGAGTTAAATAACTTTGATTGTGATGAATATTTTATAAAAGAAATAATACAAAAATTAAAAAGTGTATATGATAGAAGTATGGATATTGATTTTAATTTAGATGAAATGTTAGAACTTAAATCATATACTAATAAATTAGATAAGTTACGGTCTGAAAACTTTAATACTACATTTGAAAAATATTATGGTAACATTGATAACTTACTTATAGATGAAAAAAGCAGTTGATTTAAAGGATTTTACTTGTTGGTTTCCGTTTGGGTATACTGAGATAACTCATGATAGGCAAACTTTATGTTGTTCTGGTTGGTTAACAAAGGATATCGGTTCTAATAAGGATCTAAAAGAAAATTGGGATAGTGATACTGCTAACGAAATTAGAGAATCTGTTTTAGATGGTTCTTTTAAGTATTGTAAAAAAGATACTTGTCCATTTCTAAATACAGTTATAAACACAGGCAAACCACAAGGGCCAATTCTTAGTAAGAGTGAATTGGGAATTTCTAATGTAAATTCACTTGATGAATATAAAGAAGCGTATCCTATAAAGGATGCAGATTCAATTTTTGGATATCCAGGAACACCTCGGCAATTTAAAGTTGTATGGGATAGTAGTTGTAACTTAGCATGTCCATCATGTAGACATGATTTTATAATAAACTCAGAAGGTAATACCTTAAACACCGAGGAGATAATGAATAATATTATCGAACACTATGGAATGGGTATTGATACAATGATGATGAGTGGTTATGGTGATCCATTTTATAGTACCGGTTTATTTAAATTTTTACAAACAATAGATTCTACACAATGGCCGAATCTAAAAAATATACATTTACATACAAATGCATTATTATGGAATAAGCGAAATTGGGATATAATCAAAAATTCACATAAACATATCCATTCAGCTGAAATATCAATAGACGCATCTAATTCGGAAACTTACAAAAAAGTTCGTAAAGGTGGAAATTGGGATTCATTACATAGAAACTTACAATTTATAAGTACGCTTAATCTTAGAGAAATAACATTTTCATTTGTAGTACAAAAGGAAAACTATACAGAGATGATAGATTTTTATTTATTAATAAAGGATATATTTAAAGATAGTAACATTAAAATATTATTTTATTATTATAAAGTATTAGACTGGGGTGTAATGGATACTGTTGAATATGAAGAAGCAGCAGTTTGGAAAAATACACATACTGAATATAAATTATTTCAAAAAGAAGTGAGCAAATTCATCAAAGTACACGATGATTCAGTATCACATAGTTTATGGGAATATGAAGAAAAAAACAGTTTATTATAAGGAACGACCTTTAGATGATTATCATTTCTATAATGGTCAAATACTCGATAAAGTACGAGTAATTCAATATCCTACTTATTTTGAGGGTGGTACTAATATGTCGTATACATATGATTCAATAAACCACGGTAAGTTAATTCCAGCTAAAGAAAGAAACGATGGTATATCTTTTAATAAAGATTTACGGATTTCGTTAATAAAGGGAACTATTGATGGTGTATTTTTAGATAACTTTTATAATTTAATATCATGTGTTAGTGGTAATTTATTTTTAAATGTCACTAATATGAAAACCGGAACTGAAAACTATAGAGAAAGTGAATCTTTTATATTATCAAATCACAGTTCAATACAAGTTCTTATACCACCACTTTATGGGTTCGCATATAAAGCGTTAGAAGATTCTATAGTTATAGATAAATTAGCATACAACCCACATGAACAACTTTCACAGAAAAAAGTACAATTAGATACAATAAAAATAGAATGGCCATGAAAATAATTAGAATAATACGAGAATATTTTGCAAAACGTAAGCAAGATAAGATTTTTAAAAAAAGGATAGAAGAACTTCGTAAAAGAGATCCATTTACCTATAAAAATCACTAAACTTTTCACTAACCATATTTATATACTGAAACGGTATATCTCAATATGAACGAACTTTCCAAATACTTAGTAGAAAATATTCTACTTGAGGATGAAAATCCTATTAAAAAAACAGTAGTTATCTATGTGGGTCGGTTTCAACCATTCCACAAAGGACATAACGCTACCTACCAACATCTAATTAAGAAATTTGGTAAGGATAATGTATTTATAGGAACTTCTAACAAAACCGATAAATTAAAATCACCTTTTAAATTTAATGAGAAGGTGAAAATAATGACAACGATGTTTGGGATACCAAAATCCAAAATACATCAAGTTAAAAACCCATATCAACCAACAGAAATACTTAAAAAGTTTGATGAAAAATCAACTGCATTCATTACAGTAGTTGGTGAAAAAGATAAAGCACGTTTGGGTGGAAAATACTTCCAACCATATAAAGGCGATTCAACTGAAGGATATAGAGATAGAGGATATGTTTACGCAGCTCCATCTCAATCAAATCAAATTAGTGGTACTGATGTTCGTAATGGATTATCAAATGGTTCAGATGAACAAAAGAAAGATTTCTTTACAGATACCGCATATACTAAATTCAATAAAACAATATTCAATTTAATTACTTCAAAATTAAATGAAGGAATTGAAATACCAAAAGAAAGAATAGAAGAGTGGTTGATAAACGAATCTTCTGCTATGATTGGTCAAACAATGACCGATGATGGACCTAACTTTATGTTTCCAAACTATGATGTATTTTCTAAAATAAATGTAGATAGGGCAACTAAAATTGGATACGAAGTAGTAAATATGATTACTACAAAAGAATTAGAAGATTACTATGAACACCCAACTTATCCAAATGGACCTGTTAAAGCAGTTACACCATTTCCAGCAGGTGTACTTGGTGCACAGACCGCAACCAACCAAGTTGATATCTATTCAAGTGATGCTTATTCTAAATGGTTTAAGCACGTAACACGAAAAGCTTCATTGGTGGGATATTCTGTAATCGGTGGATTAGATACTACTAAAGATACCAAAGATGCATCATTGGATTCTCAAAAAGGTGATAAGAAATCACAAGAAGAATATGAAAATTCAATACAAGAAATAATTAAATTACCAGTAGAAATTGGAGATACTCTTTTAATGGGTAAATTCAAAAACAAAAAGGTAGTTGTTAAATCTATTGGTGAAGATGAACATGGTTTACCAACAATTAATGGTAAAAAGGTAGTAACTTTTAGATATCATAAAAAAGGACCTAATGTATTTGAACAATTTATCGTTGAACTATCAGGTACAGAAGTAAAGTGTGAAAAATGTAATCATCAATGGGAACTCGAATCTGATGATAATGAAAAGTATTTATGTCATTCATGTGGATGGGATTCTCAAAAACAAGAATATGATTTCGATGCATTTGACTCTTGGAGAGAGAAAATGGGATTAACTGAAAGTATGATAGGTGATTTGGAGAAATTCAAAAAACAAGCTAAGGATGTTGATAGTTTCATAGGTAGGGCTCTAAGTAATCGTGAATTAAAACACTTTAAAGGTGATGGTGCATTCCAAACCTTCTTAAAAAAATATTATTTAGATGAACGAGGTAAGATGAGACCTGCTGATAGATTAAGAAGAAAAGCATCAATGGCAGGAAAGGGTAAGGAAATTGCTAGAAAACGAGCAAGAACAATGAAACGTAGAAAGCCGTTATCTAAACTCAAGAAGATTGCTTACAAGATGGCATACAGACAAGTTTACGCTGAATTCTCCGAAGAATTATATCCTGGTATTAATAAAGCTGATTTATCTATCGCACAAACTCAAGTAGTTCATAAGAACGTAGTTAGAAAAAAAGGTAGAATACTCAAAAGAGCAAAATTTAGGTTTTTACCAGCACTTAGACAAAAAGAGAACGATAAGTTTACTAATAAATTAGAAGAACTTCTGATGGGTTATCCAGACCAAGAATGGTTAGATAATCATGAAAAAGAAGTACACAAACTTCGTAAAGATTTTGATAATGAAGTAACACCTAAATCAGATAGTGAATATCAATATGGTGTTGTTAAGAAAAACATGAATGAATCAGTTCTTCTTAATGAAGGTGGTGCATATGGACATATGAATCATCCATTTGATACTGAAATTAACTTAACCTTTGGACAACTTAAAGATATCGTAAATCGTGCTTTAGAAGGCAACTTAGAATTTACAAGAGAAAAAACTGATGGACAAGCATTAGCTGTTTCTTGGGTTGGGGGTAGATTAGTTGCAGCTCGTAATAAAGGACATTTAAAGAACAAAGGAGAAAATGCTTTAGATATTAAAGCAGTAGCTGATAAGTTTAAAGGTAGAGGTGAATTGGAGAAAGCATATAACTTCGCAATGAAGGATATGTCTGATTCTATAAAATCACTTTCATCAAAACAACGTGAGAAGGTATTTAAGGGAGGTTCTTGTTTTATGAACCTTGAAGTAATATACCCTACTTCAGTTAACGTAATCCCTTACGGACAACCTTTATTAGTATTCCATGGAACTATGGAATATAACGATGATGGTATAGCAGTTGGTGAGAATGCTGATGCTGGTAGAGTATTGGCTGGTATGATTAAACAAATCAACAAGGATGTACAAGATAATTACACTATACAAGGACCTCCAGTAATAAAATTACCAAAATCACAACAACTATCTTCTAAAAAAGGTAAATATACTTCACAGATATCTAAATTACAAAAAGAATTTAGTTTAAGTGACTCGGCTGGTGTATCTGAATATCACCAAGCATGGTGGTCTCAATGGGTTGATAAGAATTCACCATCATCACTTGATAATAAAACCAAAATGGGATTAGTTAAGAGATGGGCATTCTATGATAAATCATTTAGATTAGATAAAAAGAACTTTAGTGATGAAAAAACATTAGAGTGGGCTAAGAAAATTGATAAGAATGACCAAGTTAAAATTTCTAAAACAAATATAATGAAATTTGAAAACATCTTCTTAGGTGTTGGAGCTGATGTATTGGAATTTACATCATCAGTACTTACTGTGAATCCAGATGAGGCAGTTCGT
>Ga0114994_10002490_pt1 | contig 13453 bp, 20 predicted proteins | sample ArcticOcean_MG_C_9_FD_87043 | JGI IMG/M metagenome (GOLD analysis project Ga0114994, IMG submission 87043) | Marine microbial communities from western Arctic Ocean - ArcticOcean_MG_CB2_152 | ecosystem: Environmental > Aquatic > Marine > Oceanic | place: Arctic Ocean: Canada Basin | collected... | reverse complement strand
TAAAATACAATCCTATGTATTATCCTACCCTAACTTCGCAAACTAACCGAAAGATTAACAAAAAAACCATTGAAAATATTATAACACTATTTAATATATGAAGGTTCATTATTATTTAGGATTGATGCTACTAAGTATTTTAACAATCAACGTGTGGAAGAGCACTGTGGTAGAGGGTATGGTTGGGGTTGATTCTGTATATTCTTCGCCAGCCGGTTATGTACCAGACCATTCTCCCCCTAAAGCCCCAACACCAATAAAAAAGTCTAAAGCACAAAGTTATAAAAAAGAAATAGAACCAATATGTGAAGGAGGGTTTGTACTTCCTGGATTTCCATATACGATGCAATAAATAAAATAGGCGCGCATATATATATATATATGAACCAAATAATTACTAATATTACTTTAGGAATAATATTAGTAATTATTTTGGTAGTAGGATTGTGGAATCCTACTTTATTGGAAACTATGAGTGATATTCGAATCCCTAAACCCATACCGAAACCTCCTACCCCAACCGAACAATTAAATGCGCTCAATGCTGAACTTATGAAGGTCGTAGATAATAAAAAAGATGATTCAGTTATAGGGCTACAAAAATTTAAACTGAATATTATCGCGATGCTAGAGCAAAAGATATTACAAAACATGATTCCTACAGAAGGAATGAAGACTCGTTCTGATATAATAAGTCATCTTCTCTCGCCAGCATTCCTACCGTATATAACGGTATATAACGGTCTGCGCGCTATGCCCTACAGGCCATTGGATTAGAATAAAAATCCTGAATTTTTATTATTTCATTATATATATATATATGAAATTATATGACCAAATAAAACCGTATCAATATTATATTTTAGGCGCAATAGTACTATTATATTTCCTCATGACGTTCTCTAAACGTACTTTAGTAGAAGGAATGCACGATTCAGATAAACATGAACAATCTGTAAAAGGTTCTTATACTAAGGTTATGGATGCCCTTAGTATACCTAAATATAGGGCCAATTATGAAGACATTATAAAACACAAAATTAGATGGTGTGAATCTAATATATTATCGCATAGTGTATCAGATAATCTAGACCTAACGGATTCCATGTCAAGCAGAAACAACGGTCATATAAAAAAAGTAAATAACATACAAATGTTTAAAGAATCGCTTCTCAAGTCATTAACGTTTCTGGATACGCAATAAATTACGCAACATAGATTGCTACTTCATTCTCTTTGTACTTACCGCTGTCGATAACCTGTTGGGTATAATCAGTGCCTCCCCAATTAGCATCCATCGGATTATCACTTACACTCGCGTCTTCTTGTACATGAAATAATTTATCTAAAGGAGTGTTATCGCCTACCGTTTGGCTTGCTGGATCCATACTCGCATACATATTTTGGTTATAGGGCGGATTATCTTTTGATGCGTCTTTTAGTAAGTCGCTATAGGGGTCGTGTCCTTTATTATTAACACTAATATTACCTCTTTTCTGAGTATTTATATTAGCTGGAACCGATTGAATACCTGTATGTATTTCAGTTGCGTCTGGATACATTTTATATACTTCCTTATTTTGGGAGTCGTATTCTCGTTTTAAAAATAAAACGGGGCATTGAATCTTTTGATGTCGCTGCCATTCGATAAATTCCACATATTCCTCTAAATTATTAAATTCAATTGGATTTACTCCAGGTATTTCTGCCTTTGTTGTATTTTTCAAAAAAATCTTACTACCTTTTTGTATTAAGAGGTTGGGACAATCCTTAATCTCAAAATTCTCTAAATAGGACTCGCCATAATTCATATAGTAATACATTCCTAAAAGGAATACAAATCCAGTAATAGGAATGGTAAGTTTCATAATATATATATATTAATTTATTATATTTTTATATATTTAATAATAACCTACTGTGTTTTTAGGGATGGATAATAAAACTACGGTTAAATTGTTGCTACTAAAAGTTAGTATACCTTTTAGTCCCTTATCTTTAAAAAGACCTGATATACGTACATATACGGGTGCGCCCTTCGGCTTCTTCATATCTAAGGAAATTACCTCGTTGTAAGAGTGAGGTGTTTGATTTTTATGCATATCACATGTAAACCTCAACGCGAGATGTAATAACCGGGCAGCTGTCTAGCGCCTAGAGATGATTCACCATGACATTCATCATATTTATCATCCAAAAGAGCAGATATGTTTAAAGTATTCATATCTATCTCATACCGGGTATGTAATGAAGTACCCGTATTGTTGTAGAACATCCGAATATTACCATATTATATATTACCCATTATAATAATTTTAACTACCACACATTTCACAACTATCTTCTTCTTTTGGAATAATAGTAAATTGTTGCGCATTATGTTTTGGCTTTCTTCTTAAATAATAAATCCCCGTTTTTAATCCTTTTTCCCATGAATAAAAATGCATCGCCGTTAATTTTGCATAATCGGGATCTTCTATCCATAAATTCATACTCTGACTTTGACAGATATATGCTCCTCTATCCGCCGCCATATTAATTAACGTTTTCATGCTTAACTCCCATGCTGTCTTATATTTTGCCTTTATATGCTCGCTAATATTAGTAATATGCTGAATACTTCCCCTATTTTCTATAATATTGTCCTTCAACTCCTTATTCCATAAGCCTAAATCAATTAACTCCCTCATTAAATGTTGATTCACTACTATAAAATCCCCAGCCAACGTTCTTCTACTATAAATATTATTAGTAAATGGCTCAAAACACTCATTATTTCCTAATATCTGTGATGTGCTGGCGGTTGGCATCGGTGCCAACAATAATGAATTCCTTATACCATTGGCTTGAATCTTTTTCATTAATAGCTTCCAATTATACCTATCACTTGGAGCTACCTTCCACAAATCAAACTGAAAATATCCATTATACATTGGCGAATTCGTAAAGGAACTATATGCCCCTAAATATTTTTCCTCTAAATTATTCATTTCTGCTTGCAACGGCATATATTCTTCAAATCTTTCCCCTTTACCAGTAACCATATCTATCGGATTATCATAATCATTAAAGCCCAAAACATCATTATCCACCGCATTACGTATTGGTATTAATACCTTCTTTCTCTCCATCGCCAACTCACACGACGCCTCTAACGCCCCATGATAAATCGTCTCAAAAATAAACGTATTAGTCTCCTTCGCCAAATCAGAATCAAACGCAATATCCATTAACGCAAACGCATCTGCTAACCCTTGTACCCCAATACCTATAGGTCTATGCAATAAATTAGACCGCTTAGCCTCTTTAGTAGGATAATAATTCGTATCTATAATGCGATTCAAATTAACCGTCACGATTTTACTAATCTTATGTAATTTATCATAATTAAACTCCTTATTCTCCACACATTTACTTAATGCGATACTTGCTAAATTACACACTGCCGACTCTTCCGGTGATGAAAATTCTATAATTTCTGTGCATAAATTACTTGATTTTATCGTTCCCAAATTCTGTTGGTTCGATTTAGCATTCGCGGCATCCTTAAACAATAAATATGGCGTACCAGTCTCCATCTGTGCATCTAATATTGCCAGCCATAAATCCCTCGCATCAATCTCCTTTTCATACTTGTTACCGTCAATATATGTATTATATAATTTAGTAAACTCTTTGCCGTGGACATCTGCTAATCCCGGGCATTTATCCGGACAACATAAATACCATTTTTGTTTTCGCAAGACACGTCTCATAAAATCATCACACACCCATAACGCATAAAATAAATCTCTCGCACGAGCATTCTCATCTCCATGATTCTTTTTCAAATCCAAAAAATCAAATATATCAGCATGCCACAATTCTAAATACACCGCAAACGACCCATTCCTCTTTCCTCCACCTTGATCCACATACCTAGCCGTCTCATTAAATACCTTTAACATCGGCACTAAACCATTACTCTCCCCATTCGTCCCTCTAATTGGTGATTTTTTAGCGCGAATATTATGACAATGTATACCAATACCTCCTGCCCATTTACTAATCGCCGCACAATCCGCTAAACTCTCATAGATACCACTAATACTATCTTCCTTCATTGCCAACAAAAAACAAGAGCTTAATTGAGGATTAGGTGTACCAGCATTAAATAGCGTAGGCGTCGCATGAGTGAAAGTTAACGCTGACATATGATCATACGTCTCCTTTACCTTATCCATATTATCTCCGTGAATTGCCAACGCAACTCGTAGCCACATATACTGCGGTCTCTCTACTATTATTTGATTTATTCGCATTAAATATGCTCTCTCTAGTGTTTTAATGCCGAAATAATCAATATTGAAATCACGTTCATGCATAATCATCTCCTCTAACGCATCCCTATGTTTCACAATATATTTCCATAATTCTTTACTAATAATTGGCTGCACCTTATTATTATTATCTTTAAAATGAAACAAATTATACATGGCATCATAAAAAGTAGATACCGTGCGTTTTTGTAAATTGGTAATAGTAATTATTCCAGCCAATTTACCATAATCTGGATGCTCGGAACTTAATGCCGCAAATTGTTCGGCTAATAATTCATCGATTTTCATCGTCTCTATGTTATTAAATAACTGATCGGATATTTTAAAACAAACATCTGAAATAGGTAATGCTATATTATGCAATTTAGCTAGTCCCATTACACTATTCAATATTTTTTGAACCGATACCTCTTCTGTCATCCCCGAGCGCTTTATAACATGCATTGTTGTTTCCATTAAATATATATATACGCAAATTTTAAGTTTATTTCCCCGGACATTTACTCTTTCTATATAAATCATAAATACATCCGTGAAATTGGCTATTGATGTTTATATATGCACAACCCAAACTATATTTATCTTGTAACGGTTTCCATACCTCCTCAAACATCGTTTCTGGATTACATGTATACGTTATTTTACACCCTATTTCCGTTTTATATTTACCATTAAACTTGATAATACTATTATTTGACGTCACATTTCCTACAATTCCCAGATTGGTTAACATTTTACTGATATCCTCACACGAATTAATCTTACTAGACGATATATTCAACTCGCATGTGTTATTCATTAATATAAATCCTTTGTAATATTAAAATTAAAATTAAACTAATGTTGCTATATAGGGATCATCTCTATTTAGCGTAACTCTGAGTACATTAAGTATGGCCGGCCTCAACACAGCGCCACTACCAGAGGACATTAACATTTGACGCATTGTAAGACGCCCCTGACGCAGCCTTAATTCCCAGAGTGGTCCGTTCAAACTCGCTGGAAACAACGTTTCGTCAAACTCCATTTTTATAAACCCTTTTTGCATAAATGGCTCTAAAACGGCAGTGAACAGACGCTTACGCGACCTTTGGTGCGCAGCAACGGAAGTGTTCGTTAATGAAAATACCGTGTCCATATCTCGTTCGTTATATTCAACCACTTTATCAAATAGTTGTATAAACGTTAACCCTTCATCATCTATATGGTCTAATAATATTTTCATTGTTATACGTCTAATATTGATTGTTTTATTGTCAGTAGTCGTATTATCCAAATTACTAAATTCAGGTGGGGGCGGTGCTGACTGAAATAATACTAACGTTCCTAAATCTTCTAACTTATCTGTACTATTTTCCAGTGGCCTTTCGGAATTTTCCGAAAATATATTTTGTTCTAAAATAGGTATACCATATTTCTGCTGTATTTTTCTCTTTGCTCCTGTGATGGTTTTTATAGTTGATGGCAGTTTAAGCTCTTCGCCATCAGGTCGCAGAATCGTTATCATCTTTGGACTTGCTTTCCTAGTTTTGGGGGATTTCCTAGTCGTGGTTGATTTCCTAGTCGTGGTTGCTTTCCTAGTTTTGGATGGTTTTTTATATCCTAGACTATTGAACACAGTAGGATACATCGTTTCCTGAATCTTCTTAACACAGAAATCCTTTCTAGTTTTATGACGTCTATAACCTCTTTTACATTTCTTCTCAGGTTGTTCTGGATAATATTTATAACCATCTAAAAGATCTGTTGGACTACCATATAAACTTGCTCCATCCATTATATATATATATATAATATATTAAAATAAAGTTGCTACATAGGGATGCTCTTTATTTAGCGTAATTCTGATTACATTAAGTATGGCCGGCCTCAACACAGCAGTGAAACTACCAGAGGACATTAACATTTTACGCATTGTAAGAGTATCCCTGTGAGATTTATTTCTTAATTCCCAGAGTGTGTAGCCAAAGCGAGGTGCTGATGATGCCACGGGGTTCAATCGCGCTGGAAACAACGTTTCATCAAACTCCATTTTTATAAACCCTTGTTTCATAAATGGCTCTAAAACGGTAGTGAACAGACGCTTGCGCGCCTTTTGGCGCACTGCAACGCTTTCGAGAGGACGACACATCGTGGAAGCATCGGCTTGTTTTATCCAGTTCGTTAATGAGTTATATTCATCCACTTTATCAAATAGTTGTGTAAACGTTAACCCCTCATCATCTATATGATCTATTAATATTTTCATTGTAATACGTCTAAGATTTGTTGTTTGATTGTCAGTAGTCGTATTATCCAAATCACTAAATTCAGGTGGGGGCGGTACTGTAATAACCAATAATAACATTCCTAAATCTTCTAATATATCTGTACTATTTTCCAGTGGCATTTCGGAATTTTCCGAAAATATTGTTTGTTCCTTCACATGAATACCATATTCCTGCTCTATTTGTCTCTTTGCTCCTATGATGGTTTTTATAGTTGATGGCAGTTTAAACACTTCGCCATCAGGTCGCAGAATCGTTATCATCTTTGGGCTTGCTTTCCTAGTTTTGGGGGATTTTTTATTGGGGGATTTTTTAGTTTTGGGGGAATTTTTAGTTTTGTGGGATTTTTTAGTGGGTGATTTTCTAGTTTTGGATGGTTTTTTATATCCTAAACTATTGAACACAGTTGGATACATCGTTTCATCCATAATATATATATATATTAAAATAAAGTTGCTACATATTATTTTATCCGCATAACTTGCCTTTATAATACTTCCGTAGTAACATTTAGTACGGGTTCATTTAAATGAATATTATCATTAGGTTTAAAGTCTACCATGGACAACGCGCACCCATTAAATGGTTTATCGGTTGGAAGTTTAGGTCGTTTTTTATTTTTACCCGGTGCTCTATGGCCATAACCGTTAATTCTCTCATATTCTACCGTTTTCCAGATATGTTTTAATTGAGGCAGTACGCTATTATACCATATCTTATTGCGTAACACTAATACGCAACTATATACCTCTAATTTCCAATATATATTTTTAACCCAGGTTAATGCTTTGTGTTTCTCCATTACGGTTTTTTCCCAACTATTATACTCTGGTTCAGTCGCATATAATGGCGCGTATTCATAGATAGGCTTCCCATTATTTAAAAAGGATATAATAATTCCCTTTAATTTATCTGTCGTAGAATTAGTAAAAGTACCATCTGTATTGAACTCTTCGTATGAGTCATACTCTACAAATTTGGTTTCCAAAAAATCACACTCATTTAATTGGCATATATTCATTTGCATTTGCATCTGGATCCAATAATCCTTTTTTGGTATCCCAGTTATGATTCTACTAACCACATTTTTAACCTCTAACATTCTACCATATAGAGCGTTTCCCTCTTTTACATTTATTCCATCGGGCGATGCCCCCATGAAAGAATACTCCTGTGACTGAATACAACCAAAATCTTCTATTACCGTATTATTTATTCTTTCATACAACAATATGGATAATGGTTCAAATAATACCCCCCAGTGCATTGCGGTATTCACATTCACATTACTATATTTATCTACATTTAATGGAGAACATTTTTCATAAATATAACTATTCTTAATTTTTTCACTATCTAATGCTTTCCATGCGCTAGACGCCGTTATCATATTATACCTACATAAATACCACTCTGGGGTTCTTTGATCCGGTTGAGGTATCTCTCTTAGATACGTTATATGAGAGGCTTTAACTACAATATTGGTGGGTATGCGCAAATGCACATAGGACCTGGGAGGCATCATTATTTTAAAATAATAGTCTATCGCCACATCATAAATGTCCTCCACAAATGGATTATTAAACGGGTCATCAAATTGAATAGCATACATTAATTCAATTTGATCACTCAATACATCTATATAATTTTCCACTGCTAATAACATTGGATCAGACAAAATCGCTTCCTCTATCATATAAATCATCCATTCTAGCGCGTCTTCGTTCATTACTATATATAACTATTTATTTTTATTATCAATTTTTATAGTTCTATTTTTTACTTGCTTTTTTGATACTGTTTTTTTTCTATTAATAAAAAACTTATTATTCTCATTACATAACATTGGAATATTTTCTATCGTTTGCCCCTCTTTATTATAAATAATGTCTTTTAACTTTAATAATTTGGTTACATTTAACGAATATTTCAAATACGTCTTTAACTGTGCGATTTGTTCAACCGATAAAACCATATCCTTTCCATACTTATCTGCATAGTGTGCTAATAAATTTTGTTTTTTGGTCTTACTTAATTTGTTCCAACTTTCTTTTTCATTCGTTTTTTGTTCTTTCTCTAAAATTACTAACATATCTTCCGGAGTGGTATTACTTTTACTGGTATGTTGTTTTATTTCATATAGATTCATATTATATATATATATAACTTTATGTTTATGTGTTAATCTTTTAATATGAATTCATATATATATGAATAAATGGACAAATGGTACTGTATTAGAAAAATCTATGCGATCCAGGACTTTAGATATACAAACCTTTATCGTCTCCTCCAATAAAACCGATAAATTTAATGATATTATTAATACCCGCGAGATGATGCCAAGCAATAAAATTAATCCCTTTTTAATCGCTAATAATTATCTCAAGGATCTGGAGGTGCAAACCAAATTCTTAATTCCTCAAAATTCACAATATTAACACTTAAATACTTATCAACCAGTTAACTAATGGCTACTACGTATAATACGCAAAATCAATTAGTATTAAATAATTTATTAGGTTGGTATAAAGATACGGATAACATAGATAATATGTTAGCGATTATCAATGGTAAATCTGCATTATCATTACGAATAGTGGACTGGTTTACTACCAATTATGCTAAAAAATATGGTACCGTATATAATATGGGTATGCATGATGATACTATGCGATTTTCCGTATATAGTGATTATAAACTGAAATTAAAGGCGTATTCCAAAAAACGGTTTGACCCTTTTTGTAGATGGTCACGTATTACTATACCCTATAATGATACTTCCCAAGTAGTAACTACTATTGGACAACTAAATTTCTTTAAATGGGCAATAGAGAATAAAGTAATAGAATATATTGAGCAACATTATAAAGCAATTGAGCTAGATATGAACAATAGGAATAGCACCTCTAAGCGGAAAAACCAAGTTACCTCCTTAGATAACTCTACCAGAAAAAAACGTGAAGAATTATCTATTTCCGCAACGAAAAGTATTAAAAAAGAAAATATAGAAATAACCCTACAGTTTAATTAAATATGGAGTTTAATGCGGCAAAAAATACCGATTTATTATGGAAAACTTTATATGATTCAGGTAAATTTAATGGATATACGAAAGAAAATTTACAATTAGCACATACGCTATTCGAAGAAACCATTAAAAGTTCCCAAAATTGGGAAATGAAGTCATTATTAGATCATAATAAGGGGTTTATACAGGACTATCTGGTTAAACTTAATAAGTCTAACCCAGTATTAACTACTTACAAACATGAAGACATTAGCAATAAAAGAATATCCGAGTTGGATAGCTTATATCATGAAAAAACCGCAGAATTTAATGCGTTCGTGCCTTCCCCTCCTAAAAATATTGATTTTTCCGATACTAAAACTACGACGGATAACCCTCTTGAGCCCTTACTTCGTGAAATTTTATCTAATCAAAAACTAATATTATCGTATTTAGCAGCCGATAAACAACAAGTATTAGAAACAGATTTAATATCATTAGCCTAGTATATTGAATGATGATAGATAGTTTGCCGTATGAAATAACCGAGCATATTAAAGATTATTTATGGGGGAATACTGATGCGTATAAGAAGAAACTATGTATAGACACTATTGTCGGTACGCTACGAAAACCATATATAAATGACCTCGGAAATTTTTGTGGATACTGCGGAGAGAAGAAGTATACTCTACCCGAAACTACTATGTGTTTACCGTGTGATATAATGATTAAGCGTGATAACGCCGCATATGCTTATAATACATGGAGTGGTAGATCACAAGGACACTTTGTCTTGAATAATAAAATTATTTGCTTATATGCAGGTAAAGTTGCCCCATTAGAAAAAAATATTATGTGTATTAGAGGAGAATATCCGTATGTTCATCCGAGAGTATAAAAATATATATAAATATATATATATATATGAGTTGTAAAGGTCTAAGTAAAACCGACTGTTTAACATTAGATAATTGTAAATATGTAGAAACTACCAAAAGAACCTATTGTAGAACCCGAAAAAATAAAAAGAAAATGAGATCTAAAACACCTACCAAGTCTAAAACACCTACCAAATCTAAAACACCTACCAAATCTAAAACACCTACCAAGTCTAAAACACCTACGCCAACGATTAATATTACAAACTACGATGAATATATTTATATAAGTAATGCTTCCTTTTCGGATAAGCCCATTGCGGGATTTGATTTAGATTATACCCTTATAAAACCTAAATCCGGAAAACTATTTGCTAAAAACAAGGATGATTGGCATTTTTTATTTGACAACGTAGTATCTTATTTACAATCTATTGCTCCTACCTATAATATTGTAATCTTTACGAATCAAAACGGAATAAAAAAAGAGGCAAAGAGAGGGATGTTCCTTGCTAAAATAGTTCAAATCATAGAGGCTATCCAATTACCCATACATATATATGCATCCAAAACAAACGGGTTTATGAGGAAACCGTTAACGGGTTTATGGGAAACATGTCTATCAAACATTAAATCAATACATACCAATCATTTCTATTGTGGAGACGCGGCAGGACGACCTGATGATTTCGCGGCAACAGATTTAATGTTCGCTAACAATAATAATATTACTTTTCTTTTACCGGAAGAAGTATTTAAAGAAGAAAAAAGTGACATAGAATATAGTTGGCCGGAATATTTAACTCAATATAGTGGATCGTCTGCTAAGCTTACCTTTGAGGTAGACGGTCCTACTTTACTATTAATGTGTGGATATCCTGGTTGTGGTAAATCGACGATTGTAAATACGTTGGATGGATTTACTGCGGTAAGCAATGATACGTTAGGGACTAAAGCCAAGTGTATTAAAGCAACGAAAGAATTGTTGTTAAAAAATAAAAATATAGTGGTAGATAATACGAATCTTAGTGTAGCAAATCGTATAGAATATTATAAACTAGCTAGAGAATGGATTGTATCAAAAAAGGGTAATCCATATAATATAATAGTGATACATATTAACAATAATATTCAGTTTTGTTATTATATGAATCAGTTAAGGTGTCAACTCTCTAAAGGGGTACAAAAATTAGTACCTAAAATAGCATATTATACGCTAAAAAGCCGCGCCGAATTCCCAGCCCTCTCCGAATATGATAATATAAAAATAATTACACATAGTAGTATGGTAGACGAATATATTTATCAGTTCCCACCTTTATAATTAGCTAAATACTAGTTGTTCAATGCAAATAATCGCTTGCATTTCCTTTGCCATTTTAGTATGAAGCGCTTCCAGCATTTGTTCATTGTCCTGAAAGGTCTTCAAGATTTCATTCGCCGATTCAACCCATTTCGTTTTGTATGCGCGGTAGTTTTCTTCGTCGTTATTGTATGCGAAAGTATAAATTTTGGCTGCGCGGGCATTAAACTTTTTATAGGGGCTTCCCTTAGGCGCTCTATTTGCTACCTCCATATAATGAAGGCGCTTGCTTTCAAGAAATGCCCTAATTGCTTCCGGTGATGGAGTAGCATTGGTGGTGGAGGAGGTTTGAGTTTTTCTTGATGACTTGCCCATGATTAACTTATTATATATGCTTAAAAGTTATTTCAATTTTTTAGATAATGTTATCCACCATTAAACCATGCATAATAAATCATATCAAAGATATGTTATGGGGCAATACCTCTACATGGAAAACCCTATTTAGTCAAATTATTAAACCATTCACCATTGAAAATGATTTAATATCCTATTTAAAAGACATACGCCATTATTGTGCGGATTATTGTCCGTCGTGTGGAGAGAAAGAGGTATATTCTTCCATTAGTAGTATATGTGACCTATGTAAAACCCCTATACATAAATATCCCTTCAATACCTTTAGTGGAGGCAACCAAGGATGTTTTTATTTACATAATGTTCATATGATTTATCTGGACCGATGCTGTTGTCCATGCACTCGTAAACTGTTTTTACGAACCAAATGTAATATGCGATAAACGATTAAATCTCAGAGACACGCGCTCATAAAAGGACACATTCTTTATTTCAGTAGGCAAATCATATAAATAAATTTGTATGGCATTTGTATTATTTAGATATAGCCAAACTAGATAGATGCCTACATAAAGCATTTCATAATACGTATTTTTTTTAAAGGGAAGTTTAGAATAAGTGATATATAGATACATGACTAGCATACTAATGAACATTTCAAATAAAGTAATACCAAATCTAATGCTAAATTGGGCGGTAGAAGTTCCAGCATTTAATGGTATATTTAGAAAGGGTAATATAAAATTAACTATGGTTAAACATAACGCTCCCATAGAGGATAGTATTATTGGTGCAGGAAAATACCTATTATTAGTTATCATCGCAATGACAAAAAAAAAGGCAAACGCCCATATCCAAAAAGAAAATATATATGAAAAAGGTACCATATATATTATTAAGAAATAATATTAATACCACTATACTACTACTACTACTACTATGGAGTTACCTACACACATAACAAATAATATCAAAGATATGTTATGGGGTAACCGGGAGGAATGGAAAGCCAAGTTTAGTGGGATCATTAATGTAATGATCCATTCGGTCGGAAAGGAAAATATTAATGCTAAAACTTATTGTCCATCGTGTGGAGAGAAAGAGAGGTGGCTATTTGAGCCGATTTGTTTTTATTGTAATGATACTACTTATAAGTATCCCTACAATACCTTTAGTGGCACCAATCAATGCGCTTTTTATTTACATAACCAGTTTACCTTATTATATAGTGGTATTAATAAACATACCCATTATCCTAATGCTGCACGGTGTTGGGGTTCATCACAATGGCGCGTCAGACGGTCATATGCCCTCAC
>Ga0114994_10002488_pt1 | contig 13455 bp, 12 predicted proteins | sample ArcticOcean_MG_C_9_FD_87043 | JGI IMG/M metagenome (GOLD analysis project Ga0114994, IMG submission 87043) | Marine microbial communities from western Arctic Ocean - ArcticOcean_MG_CB2_152 | ecosystem: Environmental > Aquatic > Marine > Oceanic | place: Arctic Ocean: Canada Basin | collected... | reverse complement strand
CATTTTGGAGTGGATCTATCACTCCTCCAACAGTTGAAGAATCACCACCTGAACTACAAAAAGAAATCAATATTACAATTAATAAGTAAGTTATTTTTTTCATACAATTTTATTTTAGCTTTTTTAAATGTGTTTGGGATTTCAGTGTTGTATTAGGAGTTATTAGACTTCATGAAAGAAATTAACGAATACTAAGTTTTTTTAAAAACAAGAACTCCATTGTGCCCACCAAAACCAAATGAATTAGACATTGCTGTAGACAATTCTTTTCTTGTTGCAATATTTGGAGTGTAATTTAGATCACATTCTTCATCTGGATTATGTAAATTAATGGTAGGAGGGATGACACCATTTTTAAGTGCTAAAATTGAAACCATAGACTCAAATGCTCCAGCTCCTCCGAGTAAGTGACCTGTCATTGATTTTGTTGATGAAACATCTAACTCATAGGCTTGTTCTCCAAAAACAGTTTTGATTGCTGCAGTTTCATTTTTATCATTGGCAAGAGTTGAGGTTCCGTGAGCATTAATATAATCAATATCATTTGTGGTTAGACCAGCATCTTTAATTGCTTTTTGCATTGCAGCCACAGCACCTTTTCCACCTTCTGCGGGAGCTGTAATATGAAATGCATCTGTAGTTGCTCCATAACCAGCTACATACCCATATATTTGAGTTCCTCTTTCGAGTGCTGATTCTTCACTTTCCATAACTAAAACGGTTGATCCTTCTCCCATAACAAAACCATCTCTGTCTTTATCAAATGGTCTACATGCTTCTTGTGGATTGTCATTATTTGTTGATAAAGCTCTAATCTGTGAGAATGCTCCAATTGTCATTGCAGTGGTACCACATTCCGTTCCTCCAGCTATAGCCATATCTACAATGCCATTTTTAATCATATTTTTAGCTTCACCAACTGCATTTGCAGAGGCTGCACAAGCAGTTGTAATAGTGAGGGAGGGTCCTTCTATTCCAAATTTAATTGCAACTTGACCTGTACTTGAGTTAGGCATTAGTTGAGTAATAGCCAATGGATTAATTCTTGAAGGTCCTCTTTCATCAAAAGTTCTTACTGCTTGTTCAGTAGAGCCAATCCCACCAATACCTGTTCCAAAAACTATGCCTACGTTAGGGCCTAATCTTTCTTCAGTATTTAATCCGGCATCCTTCAATGCTTCTTCAGTAGCAAATATAGAAAGTTGAGAAGATCTATCTAATTTACGCGCACTTTGTTTACCCATATATTCATTTGCATCAAAATTCTTTACTTCTCCTGCAAAAGAAACTGGTAGTTCGCTTGTATCAAAAGAAGTTATTTTCTCAATGCCCGATTCACCTTTTATAAGACCCTTCCAGGTATCTGAAACATTATTTGCTAATGGGTTTATTGTTCCAAGTCCTGTGATGACTACGCGTCTATTTGGCACGTTTTTTATAATTTAGAATGAAGTAAATTGACCGCTTGACCAACTGTTTTTACATCCTTCAGTTCATCATCATCTATTACAACTTCAAACTCATCTTCAAATGCCATGACAACTTCAACTATGCCTAATGAATCAATGTCTAGGTCTTCTTCTAGTTTGGCCTCCATATTTACTTTTTCAGTATCAATACCTAGTTGATCTACAAATAGATTTTTTACTTTTTCAAAAATTTCATTTACTTCCATGGTTATTCCCCTTAACTTAAATAGTTAGTCCTCCATCAACTGGAAAGACTTGTCCTGTTATATATTCTGACTCATCTGAACATAAAAAAGATACTATGTTTGCAATATCTTCAGGTTTACCGACTCTCTTTATTGAAAGTTTGCCTATAATCTCTTCTTTTTGATCATCATTCAAAAAAGATGTCATATCAGTATCAATATAACCCGGTGCAACAACATTAGAAGTTATATTTCTTGAACCTAACTCCTTGCTTATTGTTTTAGCCAATCCGATTAAACCCGCTTTTGAAGCAGCGTAGTTTGATTGCCCAGTATTGCCATTAATCCCGGCAACGGAGGAGATAAAAATAATTCTACCCCATTTGTTTTTCATCATACCTTTAATGGACCTTTGCGTAGTTCTAAAAGATCCAGTTAAATTTGTATTGATTACCTCATCCCAGTCTTCCTGTTTTAATCGCGGAAAGATATTATCTTTTGTTATTCCAGCATTGTTAACCAATATATCAACTACAGAGAACTTATTTTCAATATTTTCAAAACATGTCGCAATTGATTCATGGTCTGTAACATCAACATGTACAGAAATAGCATTTCCACCCTTAGCTGTTATTAAAGAAACCACTTCATCAGCTTTTTCTTTGGAATTTGAGTATCCAACAGCGACATTACAATCTTCAGAAAGTTTTTGTGCAATAGCTTTACCAATTCCTCTTGAGCCACCTGTGATTAAAGCTGTTTTCATTATTGACTTTCTTTTACTAAATGTAAATAATAGTCAATAGATTCTTGTATCACATCAATACCCGTACCATCAAATTCTGGTAGAGCTACATCTGTTTCTCCTAAAGGAGTTACTCTTTGACCTAATTTAATTGCTGCAGCTCCCCATGCAAGCCCTGCTCCTACGGCAGTGATTACAATAGTTTCTCCACCTTTTATTGACCCATCCTCTATTCCATCTACAAAAGCTGTAGGAATCGAGGCAGCAGATGTGTTGCCATACTTATGAACATATTTTAATGTTTTAGCATTCGGAAGTTTTAAATTCCTCTCTAATCCTTCAATTATTCTCAAGTTTGCCTGATGCGGGATGAGCAAGTCGATATCCTCTTTTGTTAGTCCCGATAATTCAATTGCTTCCTCGGTAGAATTCTGCATTGCACGGATACCATTTTTAAATATTTCCTGTCCGTCGAACATAAAATTCATTTCGGCAGCAGCATAGGGGGTAAACCTATTCATAGCAGATCCAAAATTAGGAATTTCTAGGATTGCTAATTTGTCGGAGCTTAATCCATTTTTAAATGAATATATTTCTCCCTCAGATTCAGCTTGACTCTCTTGAACGACCATTGCTCCTGCACCATCTCCAAAAAGTACTGCAGTATTTCTATCAGTCCAATCAAGTAACCATGAGATATGCTCAGAACCAATAACTACAGCATTTTTATAGATACCACTTTCAATAAAAGCTTTTGCTTGTTGCATGGCATAAAGAAAACCTGCACAAGCAGCATTTATGTCATAGACAATAGCATTGACACAACCCATTTTTTTCTGCACATGAGATGCTGCAGAGGGAACGATACTATCTGGAGTACAAGTCGCAAGAATTACAACATCAATATCTTCTGGCTCTAGACCAGCAGTAGCTATTGCCCTAAGACCAGCAACTGAAGCCATATCGGAGTTGTTAACATGTGAAAATCTTCTCTCTTTGATACCTGTTCTTTTTTGAATCCACTCATCGGATGTGTCAACAAATGTGGCCATATCATCATTAGTTACTATATTATCAGGTACGCACTTACCCCATCCAGTTATTGTCGACTTCAAAATTCCTCCTAACTATTTAATTAATGATTCTAGTGAGTTAATTACCCTAATTTTCTTACTAGATATAGACTTCTTAACCATTCCTGCAGTTACATTGCCAGGACCAATATGTATCCATTCTGAAGGTTTAATTTCAGCATCTATTTTAAGTATTTGGTCATAAAACATGACAGAACTATCTATCTGATTAACCAAACGTTCTTTAAGAGTTCTAGCAGTTGCTAGATTTGCATCTACATTCATGTAAACAGGTATGGCTCCTTCTTGTATTTGTATTTTCTCTAGAGCTTCTGCAAGAGCTGGTTTTGCCGGTGAAACAGTTTTAGTATGAAAAGCTCCAGCTACTTCAAGAGGAATAACCCTTCTAGCTGCAAGTGCTTTTGCATTACTTTTCAAATATTCAAGGTTATCAATACTAGAACTAATAACAATTTGTGACGCATCATTATAGTTTGATACCCAAATCTCAATATCTTGAGAGTTTAAAACGGTTATTTCTTTTAATGTAGCCTCTAAGTCAGTAGTTAATACTGCGGCCATTCCAGTATTTGAATTCTCAACTGATTTTTGCATTGCCTCTCCTCGAACTGATATAATTTTCAAAGCATCTACAAAACTAAAATATCCACTGATAGCTAGAGCGGTATATTCTCCTAATGAGTGACCAAGTAGAGCACTTGCTTGCCCATATTTATCGATTGCTTCTAGTCCGTAGCAGTAAGAAATTGCAAATATGTATGGCTGCGCAATGTTTGTTTTCTTAATGGATTCTGCATCCCCAGTATTAATGATATCTTTAAGAGACCAACCAAGTGAATCATCAAAAATATCTATAAGGAGTTCAGGATATTTTTCTAAAAGTTCCATTCCCATTCCAGGTTCTTGGGATCCTTGACCCGGAAACATACCAACCCAGCTCATCACAGAACCTCAGAAACTGCAAAAGCAATTGCTATCTCTTCTTCGTGAGACAATGAAATATAAACATCTTTAATATTTTGATTCGAAGCTAATGCTGCTGCTTTCCCATGCAGGATTACTGTGGGTTTACCACCACCAGTAATTTCAATTTCTTTCCAGTTAACCTGACGCCACCCTGTTCCTAGTGATTTCATGACAGCTTCTTTACCGGCAAATCTAGCACCTAATCTTTTAGAGGGATCATCAAATCTATTTGCATAGAGTATTTCATTTTTTGTAAAGCATCTGGATTCAAACTTGGATTTATTTTTACTCAATAATTTTCTTATTCTGTTGAGATTAACTTGGTCAACACCAATGCCGTAGATACCAGTCATTTGAATTCTATTTCAACAAGAACGTCCCCTTTATTTACAGGTTGACCTTTTTTAATATTAAATTTTTTAACAACACCATTAATAGGTGAGGTTATTACATTTTCCATTTTCATTGCTTCTAGTACAAATAATGAATCACCTTTTTTCACTTTTTTACCCTTTTTAGTCATCGTATCCATAATTGTACCTTGCATACTTGCATTTATGATTCCAGGATTTTTAATACTTCCCGTTAAATCCATACCTATTTTCTTTGGCGGTTGTGGTGCAAGTGTTGGAGATCCAGTCTCATCGAGTGAGATATTTACTTTACTTGGTCTGTCAGTAGATGCTTCTTCGTTAATTTCTTGTATCTTAAAATTCTCTTCTAAAAATTTAACATGTATTCTGCCTTCTTTAAATTCTTTAGTTTTAAGTACATCAGATAAAACATTAATAGTTGTTGGAATTCCTCCAACAATATATTCATCCAAACAACGTTGCCCTTTTGATAATGCTTCTTCTCGGGAAACACCCCATACAATCAATTTGGCAATTAAATTATCATAGAAGTGAGAGATTGCGGTACCTGTTTTAACCCAACTATCAACACGGACTCCATTTCCCATAGGTTCTCTGTATTCAGTGATTGTTCCTGGTGTTGGTAAAAAGTTATTACTCGGATCTTCTGCATTGATTCTAAATTCAATACTATGTCCTCTCGGCTCAGCGATGAAATCTTCGAGTGAATTTCCAAGAGCTATTTTTATTTGTTCTTTTACAATATCAATCCCATATCTCATTTCTGTTACAGTATGTTCAACTTGTAGTCTTGTATTCATTTCAAGAAAGTAAAAATTTTCATCCGCATCAGCTAAGAACTCAACAGTACCTGCATTTTCATATTTAGAGATTTTGGCTATTTGCAAAGTGGCTTTTTTAAGTTTTTCCTGCCCAAATTCTGATAACCAGATTGGTGGACTTTCCTCTATAAGTTTTTGATTTCTTCTCTGGAGGGAACAATCTCTTTCACCTAGGTAAATATGATTACCAAATTTATCACTTAGAATCTGTGTTTCAACGTGTCTTGCTGGCTTTATAAACTTTTCTATATAAACTTGGTCAGAACCAAAATATGCCTCGCTTTCCCTTTTAACAATCTCAAAGTTTTCATTTAGTTCTTCATCATTTGCAACTATTCGTAAACCTTTTCCACCTCCTCCGTGAGCAGCTTTTAAAGCAACGGGGTAGCCGAAACGATTAGCATCTTTTAATGCCTCTCTTTTATTTCTGCAAGGTTTTAGCTGTCCAGGTACTGGTTGTAATCCTGCTTTTGAAATTAATTTACGTGACTCAATTTTATCACCCATAGATTTTATTGTTTCAGGACTTGGTCCTATCCAGGTAACCTGTTTTTTTTCTACCGTTTTAGCAAATTCAGCATTTTCTGCCAGGAAACCATATCCTGGATGTACTAAATCCGCTTTTGTGTCTTCAATCGCTTTCATTAAGTTGTTTATATTTCTGTAACTATCTGCTGGAAGAGATCCACCAAGATAATAGGATTCATCAGCCCTTTTTACATGTAATGAATCAGTATCAACATCTGAATAAACTGCAATTGTATAAAGACCCATTTCTTTAGCAGATCTAATTATTCGAAGTGCTATTTCGCCACGATTTGCAATAAGAAGTCTTTTTTGAGTCATAAGTTACTTAATTTTATATGCAATCAAGACAGCGCCGAATGCTTTTATTAAATCTCCTATTAGGAATGGAACAACTCCAATAGTAAATGCTTCAATTACTGAAATATTTAGAATAATAGTAAGTCCAAATATGCCACTAATATATATCATTCCAGTTCCCAGTATTACTCCAATTAGGGGTGAATGAGATAATCTTCCGACAATTTGAGCAGCTAAAAAGAAGCCAATTATATAACCAATAGTGGGGCTTTTTAAAATTGCTAGACCAGCAACACTACCAGAAAAGAAGGGAAATCCAGCTAATCCAGTAAACAGGTACATCAACATGCTTAATGATCCAAATGTACTTCCCAGTAAAAGACCAGCTAAGATAACAACGAATGTTTGTGCTGTAATCGGGACAGGTGTAATTGGCAGTTCAATTCTAATTTGAGCACTAAGTGCAGTAATAATTGCAAAGCCTAGGGAGAGAAATAAATTTCTAGCAAGTGAGCCTTTTTCGACCCATGTAATTGCAATATTTTTAGAGGGGAATGTTTCCATGCTTATCTCCTAAGTTAGTTTTATTTACTAGTTCTTTAAAAGCCTCTGTAACAACTTTCCTTGTTTCGCTTGGTTTAATTATTTTATCCACCAATCCAAGTTTTGCTGCAATATCGGGATTACTAAATTTTTCATTGTATTCATCAACAAGTTTTGCTTTAAAGGCATCTTTATTATCAGAAACTTTAATCTCTTTTTTATAGATAATATCAACAGCACCCTCAGCCCCCATGACAGCAATTTCAGCACTTGGCCATGCGTATAATTTATCAGCACCAAGTCCCATTGAATCCATGACAATGTATGCACCTCCGTATGCTTTTCTTATAACAACACAGACTCTTGCTACTGTAGCTTCAGAATATGCATAGAGTAATTTTGCACCACTTCGTATAATTCCGGCATGTTCTTGTTCAACACCTGGCAGAAAACCTGGTACATCAACAAGCGTCAGGAGGGGTATATTAAAAGCATCACAAAAACGAACAAAACGAGCAGCTTTTTCAGAAGCATTAATATCTAATACTCCCGCAACCTCTAAAGGCTGATTTCCAATAATTCCTATGGTATTTCCATTAACTCTTGCCAGTGTTGTAATAATATTCAAAGCATAATTTGCATGTATTGGATATTGCTCTCCATCATCTACGATGTTTTTAATGATATCGTTCATGTCATATGGTTGATTTCTATTTTCAGGAATAAAAGCATCTAGTATGTCTACAGTTTTTTGAGTATCATCTTCAGTTATAAACACAGGAGGTTTTTGCTCAGATGATTGAGGCAAGAAACTTAAAAGATATCGAACTTCATCAAATGCTTGTTGTTCATCTTCACAGACTTGATGGCTAACTCCAGAAAGTGTTCCATGTGCTTCAATTCCACCAAGCTCCTCAAAGCTAACCTCTTCTCCAGTTACTGTTTTAACAACAGCTGGTCCAGTGACATAGAGTTGGCCAATATCTTTAACTTGAAATATAAAATCAGTTAACGCTGGGCTGTAAACTGCACCACCAGCAGATGGTCCAACTATTACTGAAATTTGAGGTATTTTTCCAGAAGCTTGAACATTTTTTCTAAAAATTTGAGCATAACCATATAAAGATGAAATTCCTTCTTGTATGCGGGCACCACCAGAATCTTTAATACCAACGATTGGGGCTCTTGCTTCTAAAGCAAGGTCCATTACTCGCATAATCTTTTTAGCAACAACTTCACCTAAACTTCCTCCCATAATGGAGAAATCTTCTGAATATATATAGACAGGTCTTCCGTGAATGGTTCCAGAACCGGTAATAACAGCTTCACCGTCAGGATTTGCATCTGAAGAGACATTCTCATCAATCTCACTAAATGAAGCCTCATCCAAAAGGAGGTTTATTCTTTCATATGCTGTTAATTTACCTTTGGGATGTTGAACTTTCTTGGCTCTCTCATCTCTTATTTCAGCTAAATTATTGTCTGACATGACTGTCTTTCCTGTTTATTGTTAGTGTAAGTATTTGACCTATGTATATGTAAAGAAGTCACACAATGAAAGCAGTTTTTTTTGATTCTATAGACAATACGCAAGATTACGCGCTAGAGAATTTTGAACAAGAACCTTTACTTGTAGTTAGTTATTTTCAAGAAACAGGCAGGGGTACTGACAATAGAGATTGGGAAAATGCCGATCAAGCACTTGCATGTTCTTTAGTATTTAATGAGGTCCCTCAATCTTTTACAACAACATTAATCCCACTTATTTCAGGTTTCTCATATCTGGAAGTTGTCGGCAACAGTGATTTGAAACTTAAGTGGCCAAATGATATCTTATTAAACAATGCAAAGGTTGGGGGTATTTTGGTTGAAAAAAAAGATAGTAAAATATGTATCGGAATGGGTATAAATTATTTTTGGGAAAATCCGGAAGTACCTAATGCTTCATCTCTATACTCTGAGAAACTTGATAGACAAATTTTAAATGATCACGCACAAAAATGGGCAGAATTAACTCTGAGCACTATTCATGAGAACAGTTTTGACATTAGTAGTTACAAGAAAAAACTTACCACTCTAGGAAAACTTATAGAGTATCCAGAAGGTAGAGGCTGGGCAAGAGATGTAAATGTCGACGGCTCTTTGGCTGTCGAAACAATTACAGGTGAGATGATTAATTTGACCTCACCTTTAATATCAGAAGTGAAGTAAGTATCATTATTAAAGGTGATTATTAAATGAAGCAGTTAGTCGTTGAGCAAAATAATCCGGTACCTGTTATTTGGGATACGCCTATTCCTCAGCCAGGACCGAATGAAGTTCTTATAAAAAATTATTATTCTGTCGTATCTTCCGGAACAGAGCTAGCTTCTATTGAGTCAGCAAACAAGTCTGTGACTGATAAGCTTCAAGAACCTTCAAATATTAGCAAAGGTTTAGACCTATTAAAAAAAGAGGGATTAGGTGCTGTGATTGATGCTGTATTTCCAAAAAATGTACTGCCCTTACAGCTTGGTTACAGTTCTTGTGGAGAAGTAATTCAAGCAGGAAAAGATGTAAAAGACTTTCATGTCGGAGATAAAGTTATTTCAAATGGTAGTCATGCAGAATATGTGACTGTTAACCAAAATTTATGCTCTAGAATTCCTGATAATACCTCTGAAAAAGAAGCTGCTTTTACTGTACTAGGCAGCATTGCCCTACACGGTTTAAGGCTTTCAGAAACTACACTAGGTTCAAAAATAGTTGTTATTGGGCTTGGAATTGTTGGGCAATTAGTTTGTAGACTTGCAGAGGCTCAAGGATCTAAAGTCATTGGTATTGATCCAGATGAAAAAAGAATTCTTGATAGGAAAAACTTCTATACCTCAATTGAAGATGCAATCAATGATAAATCTATCAACTCAGAAAATGTTGACTCAGTCATTATTACAGCTGCTTCCTCAAGTAATGAACCAATAGAGGTAGCAACACGGATAGCGAGGAATAAAGCAAAAATTGTAGTTGTGGGAGACATCCCACTTAATATTTCAAGAAATGATTTTTACTACAAAGAACTTGAACTAGTAGTTTCTAAGTCATATGGACCTGGTAGATATGATAAGCAATATGAAGTTCTTGGAAATGATTACCCCATAGAACATGTCCGATGGACAGAAAATAGAAATTTTGCAGCTTTCTTACAGCTCTTGCAAACAAATCAGATTTCATTATCGGATATGATCACAGAAGAAATAGATTTTATAAATGCTCCATCCCTATATGAAAAATTTGAGTCTGAAGATAAACCTCTTTCAATTGTTCTTAGGTATGAACTTACTAATGAACCAAAGATAGATTTTGACAAGACAGATACTGTTCCTTCATCAACCAATGGAAAAATTAAAATAGGAATTATTGGAGCGGGTAATTTCGCTTCATCTACAATCCTTCCAATCCTTCGAGAACTAAAACGAGATTGTGAAGTTATCGGAGTTGCCTCTTCAGGTGGTTTAAGTGCGGAAGTACTCTCTAGAAATTTTAAAATCAATAACAAATATTCAACTGAGACGGAAATCATTGAATCTGAAGAGATTGATGCAGTATTCGTTTTGACTCAACATCATAATCATGCTGAACTCGTTATTAAAGCTGTTAATGCCGGCAAAGCTGTATACGTTGAAAAACCTTTAGCTTTGGAGGTGGAGTCTTTGATTGAGATAGAAGAAGCAATGTACAATGCAGAAAATGCAAAAATTTTTGTAGGCTTTAATAGGAGATTTGCTGAAGCAACTCAGTTTGTAAAATCAAAACTCAATAGCACTCCAGCAAACAGTATTAATTTCCGTTTTAGTGTTCCTGCTTTAGACAAAGATCACTGGACGAACATTAAAGAAATCGGAGGAGGAAGAATAGTTGGCGAAGCAGTTCATGCAATTGATTTAGCTTCGTATCTTTTCGATTCACTTCCACAAAGCATTTCAGCATCATCACCTTTGGACAAAGAGAATGACGTAGCTTTAGATAACCAAGTATTTATCAACATTAACTTTGCTAATGGCTCCCATGCTGCAATCCAATATTTCAGTGAAACAAATCAATCATTAGCTAAAGAGCGAATAGAAATTCATGGTGGTGGAAACTCATACATTATGGAGGACTTCCAAATGCTTCGATACTTAGAGGAGTCAGATGATAAAAGTAAGGTTTTCTCAAAGGGGAAAGGACATAAGGAATCAATACAAGCATTTCTTACATACGTAAAGGGCGAATCAAATAACCCATACACCTGGCTCGAATTAAAATCTGTAGCTAAAGCAGCTATATATTCACAGAATTATATGAATTCTGGCTCTCAACACAGTATTTTTTCATAGATATGAATACTTCTTACGACATATATGAATTAAATAATGCTGTCCTGGATGCGGCCAAAGCCATAAAAGATATGCGAAATGATTTTACTGTTGATACAAAAGATGCAGTAGTGGACTTAGTAACAAATGCAGATCTTAAGTCTGAAGAAATCCTCATAGAGGCTATAACTAAATATTTCCCAGAGGATGGAATTATTTCGGAAGAATCAGATGAAGTTATCTCTTCTAATAGAAGATCATGGTTAATTGATCCTCTGGATGGAACTGTGAATTACGCTAATAATATTCCACAAGTTGCAATCACCCTGACTTTACTTATCAATAAAATACCTGTACAAACTTATGTGTATGATATTTTTCAAGAAGATTTATACCAAGGATATACAGGTAAGGGTGCGTATAAAAATTCTGATAAATTACAAATTACAAAAGAAACCTCCTTACAAAAAGCAATCATTGCTACAGGTTTCCCATATGATAGGTTGGAGTTTGGAGAGCAATATATACAAACCTTCCTAACAATTCTCAAAACGACGGGTGGAGTAAGAAGGTTTGGATCGGCAGCACTAGATGTTTGCTGGGTTGCTGATAATAAGTTTGATGGATACTTCGAATATTTTATGAAGCCCTGGGATACCTTAGGTGCAAGTCTTATCCTTAAAGAGGCAGGGGGAATTGTTGTTGATGAACATGAATCATTTCCAACAGTATCTTCAAATTTAATGATTGCTTCAAATAAAAAAATACACAATGAATTCAAGAGCCTTATATTGGAAAATATTGATCCTGAGTTACTAAAAAGATTTAAGTAATCAGATATTTTTAATAAAATCTTACGATAAAAGAATAATAAGTCTGTTTAAATACATAACGGGTTAAATCCAATATTGGTATCAATCCCTTCTTTTATGTGGAATTGTTTCATGTTCATCCAAGTTGGATCATTTACTAACTCAACATCTACTATACGTTTCATTAAAACATCTATACCGAAAGCCATTTGATGAGTGAACTTCCTAGCATTCTCTTCGGAAGTTGCGTTTCTTACGTATTCAGTTAGTTCTCTACTTGTAAACTTGTCATAATCGGTGATTGCAAGATTAACTATTTCCGCTGATTTCTTCAGTTTATAGAGAATTTGCTCTGGTACAGGTACATCCCACGCCTGTGCAATATGGACATATCCAAGTCCAATATTTACGCCATACGAGTGATACCATTGGCCCCTAGTTCCCCTAAACGAATTATTGTATATATATCCATCATCAAGAAAGAGTCTATTCATTTCTTGAAACCTGAAGTTGAATTCTTCTGTAGCTAGTTCTTTATCATCTGTCCATGATGCGTAAACCAATGCAAGTATTCCCTGATTAGCCATTCCATAAAACCCTTTATCCTGTTCTTCAAACATTCTTGGTTGTAGGAATTTCTCATACATTTTTTCAATATAGCGATTTACTTCTTTTAATTCCTCTTGGTTAAATTCATCTTTAAGTGAATGCATATTAATCAGATACATTCCGAACCAATTAGCTGCAAATTCATACTCATGGTAATGGCAAGGAGAATCAGGATCATTATTTTCCCAGCACATACCAAGGTCTTTCAATTCCTCATACCCATAACTATTATGCAGGGTGTCTACTTTTGCTATCTGTACTGCGAAATCTTTTGCAATCGCTAAATTATTATCATCTCCATTAATTAATGCATTGTGAGTTGCAATCATCCAAGTCTGCATCGGTAAATTTATTACAGAGTGATCGACTACCAGTGAAGTGCCTGTTTCCATATGATACTTATGCCAGTCAAACCCTATTACAGATTCAACCAAATTTCGAGAATCATCTGAATCAAAACTCACAGGTGGAAGTGCAGTGCATTCTTTAATCTCCGTTGTATAAAAAAATTTTGGAAATTCAAAATCATTTGCCGTTATTACATTAATTGGACCAAAATTAGGAATTGAATTTTCTTGAACAGTTGTAGTTGTTGTCTCTTGAACAGTTGTCGTTGATGTATCTTCAGTGGCACAAGCAGCAAAAAAGAAGAGGGAAAGAATAATTACTTTTTTCATT